>ULXD01044071.1_pt1 | contig 11954 bp, 10 predicted proteins | sample 1960961 | NCBI WGS metagenome assembly ULXD01 (sample SAMEA4835829, study PRJEB28245) | human gut metagenome | biome: gut microbiome; material: fecal sample | place: Denmark | collected 2008 | reverse complement strand
TACGGTCAAAACGCATTCTTTTATGATGCGGCCGAAGGTCTGATGACTGCGGTCATTCTACTGATTGCCGAGTTTGCGCCGCCCGAGCAGAGGCATATTGTGTCTGTATTTAAACTGATACAGGATTTGCTTGCACCAAGCGGTGTGAAGGGAAAGAACCAATTCCAACTCCTTATAGAAAAACTGCCGCCCGAACATAAAACGCGTTGGTTTGCCGGTGCCGCGCTGAACACAAGCGACCAAGCAATGGCTTCTATCATGTCGACTGCGATGTCGCGTCTTAACGCCTTTCTCGATTCGGAACTTGAACAAATCCTTTGCTTTGATACGACGATTGATGCTGAAAAGTTCTGCTCAAGCAAGTGTGCTATTTTTATTGTTTTACCCGAGGAAAATCCCGCAACTTATTTTATGGTGTCACTGCTTCTGCAACAGTTATACAGAGAAATACTTACCGTTGCAGACGAACACGGCGGCACATTGAAAAACCGTGTAATGTTCTACATGGACGAGTTCGGAACTTTGCCGGCCATCAGTTCCGCCGAGATGATGTACTCTGCATCCCGTTCCCGAAAGCTGTCACTTGTCAGCATTATTCAGTCATATAAGCAGCTTGAAAAGAATTACGGAAGCGAAGGTGCAGATATTATCAAGGATAACTGTCAGGTAACCATTGCAGGCGGTTTTGCGCCAACCTCCGGAACGGCTGATGAAATCTCCAAATCCCTCGGCACTCGGACTGTTATGACAGGCTCGGTCTCAAGAAGCAAAAACGATCCCTCGCAGAGCCTACAAATGACCGAAAGGCCGCTCATGACCGCGGACGAACTCAAATCGATGAAGAAGGGCAACTTCATCGTTATGAAGACAGGCACTCACCCATTTGTATCAAAACTAAAACTGTTCTTCAAATGGGGTATCGAGTTTGATACAGAGAAGTACACTGTCCCCGATAAAGGTGCTCGTAAAGTATCCTATACGAACAAGGAGATTATCGAAAATAATATGCTCAAACAATATCCGGATTCCTACTATCCGCCGTCCCGTTCCGCTCGTAGGTCTGCCTCAGGCGGACAAGCCTTGTCGCAAAGCAATGAGCCTCTGTTCAGAGAACCGGAGCAGAGCGTCCGAACAGATTAAAGGCGGTGATTGTTTATGGCATATTACCCCCAATTATATGATCGAGACGAGCTTCCCTCACGGGCAAAGCTCGTCTACATTTATCTTTACGACAGATGCGATAAGGAAAGAAAGGCATGGCCGAGCGTTAAAACCATTGCCAAAGAGTTGTCTATTTCCGATAAGACCGTCCGCCGAGCAATAAAGGACTTGGAAAAAGTGGGGCTTATTCGCAAGGAATATGCAAAGCGAAAAAACGGCTCGTTTACAAGCAACCGCTATTTTTTACTATGATTCGCCAAGGGATTGGTCTGCTTACTATGTGTCAGTAGCCCTCTCCCATTTTGGTAGGCCAAGGAAGTACCCACTCTAAGATATACTACAGCAGAAGAATAGAAGACAGTAACAAAAGAACAGCAACGGTGGATAAACCTGCCGCTGCTGTTCGGTCTTTTATTGCTTATGTTTGCGATAAAACTCAACCATGAGTTTATTGAGAATGTCTTGCTGTTGTGCCGTAAGTCCGGGACAGTTACTTGTGCCGCCCTTAAACTCGTGAATCATGGCGTGTATTATTTCTTTCTGCTCGTTTGATAATCCGTCCACAGAAACCATCTCTTCCTTGTCGATACCAACGAGGTAATCAAGCGATACATTGAAGAACACGGCAATATCAGTAAGAACCTCCAATGGCGGGATTCTTAAATTATTTTCATAAGCGCAAATCACGGACTTGCTGCGATTTATTTTCTTTCCCAACGCCGCTTGAGACATATTCCGACTCATGCGAAGTTGCTGTAATCGTATTCCGAAATCGAACAACCTGTACACCTCCTGCAGTTCTCTTTCAGTAATATTTTAATATACTTGCGTTTCGTATGAGTAAGCACTATAATAATATTGTTCCGTATTAGTAGACTTTTATTATTTTTCCGTTCTCTAAAATGGAACAAGAGATGAGAGAGGTATATGGTATGAAACTGATTTTTTGTATTGATGACAAGAGCGGGATGATGTTTTTCGGAAAGAGGCAAAGCCAGGATCAAAACCTAAGAGAATGGATACTTAACTATGCACAAGGTTCGAAACTATGGATGAGTCCTTACTCCGCCAAGCAGTTTGGAAACAACGCTTCTGTATTGGCTGATGATGATTATATGGGCAAGGCAGAAGAAAATGATGTTTGCTTTATTGAGGATGGTTCGTTTTCGACCGATAACGCGAATGAAATCGTGCTATGCAAATGGAATCGACACTATCCTGCGGATAAGTTCTTTGATACCGACCTAAAAGCCTCGGGCTTCAAGAAGGTCAAGACGGAAGATATCGCCGGAACCTCACATGAGAAGATAACAATCGAAACATACAGGAGGTAACGACGATGAAAGTATCACAGAAGTTATTAGCGGTATTACTGTCTCTTGCTATGTTGTTTTCCCTTGCCGGCTGCGGCTTGGATTCGATAGTGAGTGACAGTTCGACATCAATCTCGGATACGGGTACCGATTCCGAAAGTCCAATTACCGATGGTAGTTCAGAAACCGCCGGTCTAACAGAAGTTACCGACGAAAGCTCGGAATCCAATAAGCAAGAGGAAACTACAAGTCCGAGCAGCAAACCATCAAGTGTCGGCTCAGGAACAGCTACCCCTGTTAAGCCTGCATCTGTCGGCGCATATGGGGGAACTGCATATGTGGTTATCAATAACAATCAGCCGAATTTTTCAGCGACCGAATTAACTACAACAGGTTATGAGAAATACTCAGACCTTGATTCGCTCGGAAGATGCGGTTTTGCGCTTGCTTCGTGCGGCAGGGATACAATGCCGGGAGCAAACGAAACCCGTGGAAGCATTAGCAGCATCAAACCCTCCGGATGGATTCAGGCAAAATATAATGGCATTTCCGGCGGATACTTGTGGAATCGTTGCCACTTGATCGGATGGCAACTCTCCGCCGAAAATGCCAATAGAAAAAACTTGATTACCGGCACTCGATACATGAACATCGAAGGAATGCTTCCATTTGAAAACATGGTTGCGGACTACATAAAAGAAACGAATCATCATGTCGCATACAGAGTCACCCCCATATTTGAGGGGAACAATCTCGTGTGCAGCGGTGTCCAAATCGAAGCATATTCCATAGAGGATAACGGTGAAGGAATCTGTTTCAATGTCTATTGCTACAATGTTCAGCCGGGTATAACTATCGACTATGCGACCGGCAACAGTTCCGGACCCGCGAGTGATAATACTTCACAGGCAAAAGCACCTGCGCAAACTGAATCTACAACACAGCCCCCTGCCCAACCCGGCAACACTGAAACAGTATGGGTATCTGCAACGGGCAAGAAATATCATAGAAAAAGCAGTTGCAGCAACATGAAGAATCCGTCACAAATCTCAAAATCCGACGCTATAAGCCGCGGATATGAGCCTTGCAAAAAATGCTACTAATTGCATAACTCTGTATAGAGACGCAATGAATAAGATCGATTAAGGGAGGCACAGCAATGCCTCCCTTAATTCTTTCTATAAGCGCACTGCATTTTTTATTTGAAGGTGACGACCCAAATCAACACCTATCAGCCGTTCCATTTGCTTTCTGCCGAAATCTATTGCGCGAACGGATGAAATATGCTATAATACAATGTGTATCTTTATATGCAGTATAAAAAGTGCCTTGGAGGAAAGTTATGACCGTAAGATACGATAAACTATGGAGTCTCATGAAGACAAACAAGATGAAAAAAAGTGAACTTGCAAAAGCTGCAGAAATATCTCAAAGCACAATGACAAAACTGAATCAGGACCGCGTTGTGTCTATGGATGTTATGCTCCGCCTTTGCAAAATTTTTCATTGCGATATCGGCGACATAATGGAAGTAGTTGAGGACTGAATAGTGGAGGAAAATCAATGTTAACAGGTGCATTAAAAAATAAAGTGGATTCAATTTGGGAAATGTTCTGGACGGGCGGAATAACAAACCCCCTCGATGTCGTAGAACAGATGACTTATCTTATGTTCATTCACGATTTGGATGAAACCGATGCAAAGAGAGCAAAAAGCAGCATGATGCTTGAACTGCCTTACACAAGTATGTTTGAGGGTCATGAAGAATACAAATGGTCGTGTTTTCGTGACTATCCTGCCGAGAGAATGTACGAACTTATGCAAGGTGAGATATTCCCGTTTATCAAGAATCTTCATGGTAGCAAAGAAAGCACTTACGCAAAATATATGTCTGATGCAATCTTTAAGATTCCTACTCCCCAATTGCTTTCAAAAATTGTTGATGCAATTGATGAGATGTATCAAGAGATGGCAAAAGAAATTGAAACAGACACCAAGGGCGATGTTTACGAGAGTTTGCTTTCCAAACTTGCAACCGCCGGCGTAAACGGTCAGTTTAGAACGCCTCGCCACATCATTCGCATGATGGTAGAGATGCTTGACCCCAAGCCCGATGATACAATCTGCGATCCGGCATGTGGTACTTCGGGATTCCTTGTTGCTGCGGGTGAATATCTCAAGGGAAAATACAAGGACGATATCTTCTATAACAGAGAAAAGAAAGACCACTACAACAATCATATGTTCTATGGGTACGATATGGATAGAACAATGCTCCGTGTTGGTGCAATGAATATGATGACTCACGGAGTTGATAATCCCAACATTGAATACAGAGATAGCCTGTCTGATCAAAATCCCGACTCCAACAGATACTCCATCATCCTTGCCAACCCTCCGTTCAAAGGAAGTCTTGATGCTGATACGGTATCAACTGACCTACTCAAGGTTTGCAAAACAAAGAAAACCGAATTGCTGTTTTTGGCTCTATTCCTCCGTATGTTGAAAATAGGTGGTCGCTGTGCGTGTATAGTTCCCGATGGAGTACTCTTCGGCTCGTCCACAGCACATAAGGCTATTAGACAGGAAATCGTAGAGAAAAATAGACTTGAAGCTGTGATCTCTATGCCCTCCGGTGTATTCAAGCCCTATGCAGGTGTTTCCACGGCAATCCTTATCTTCACCAAAACCGGACATGGTGGAACTGATAAAGTTTGGTTTTACGATATGAAGGCTGATGGTTTTAGCCTTGATGATAAGCGAAGTCCCATCAACGAGAATGACATTCCCGACATAATTGCCAGATTCCATAACCTTGATGCGGAGGAAAGCCGTGAGCGCACAGAGCAGAGCTTCTTTATAACCAAGAAGGAAATCGTGGATAATGGTTACGATCTCTCTATAAACAAGTATAAAGAAACCGAGTACGAAGTTGTTGAGTATCCATCCACTGATGAACTCCTTACACAAATTGAGGAATTGGAAGCGAAGATCAACGCGGGAATCAATGAATTAAGGAGAATACTGTAATGAAAAAGTTCCTTGATTGCATTTCTATTGTCGGAGCAACGCCGAGCAAATTTCATGGAACAAAGAAATATGTCAGCACAGGTGCGGTTGCAACAACCGAGATTGATGAATCAGAGGTTGTTGAAGTGACATATGAGGATAGACCTTCTCGCGCTAACCTATCTGCTGAAGCTGGCGATATCTTGTTTGCAAAAATGCAAGGCACAAGAAAAACTCTTCTTTTGGATTCCGAAACAGAGGAAAATATATATTCGACAGGATTTTATGCCGTAAGAGCAAATCCCGAGGCAATTACAACAGAATGCCTGTACTATCTTATTGATAGTGAACTATTCCTTGCACAAAAAGATAAGAATTGCTCAGGTGCTACACAGAAGGCTATCACAAATGGCGGCATGGCAAAAATTGAAATCAGTGTGCCTGCACTCTCCGAACAAGGAATCCTTGTCAATAAATTAAAGCATTTGACTCAGTTAATTGCCGACAAGAAAAAGCAGCTCAATTTGTTTGATGAAATCATAAAATCCCGATTTATCGAGATGTTCGGCGACCCCGTAACAAATCTAAAAGGCTGGACAACTAAGCCTCTTCTTGACATGGGAAATTGCAAAAACGGCATGAACTTCCATACCGGCGATAGTGGAATGGAAATGCATTGTTTGGGCGTTGGCGATTTTAAGGATCTGTCTTTCATAGACGGAACAGATCATTTACCTGTGATTTCACTGAATGAAGCACCACCTGAAGAAAGCATGTTGAGAGATGGAGACATAGTCTTTGTTCGCTCTAATGGCAACAAAGCGCTGGTTGGTCGTTGCCTGGTTGTTTATCCACGCAGCACACCAACAACCTATAGTGGATTTTGCATCCGCTATCGTCTAACAAGCAGCGAAGTGGACACAACATATTTGTTGCGAGTATTGAAAACAGATTCAATGCGTAAGAAGATGGCGGGGCGTGGTGCTAACATTCAAAACCTCAACCAACAAATCCTTGCTGCTTTGGATATTCCATTGCCTCCAATCAAATTGCAGCAGGCGTTTGCAGCCTTTGTCGAACAGGTCGACAAATCGAAATATCATGGCGAATTCACCTGCGGAATGGAGGTGGCAGCATGATGGCTACAAAGCGGCTGTTGGATGTGTGTGACTTCCAAGGTGGAACACAACCTCCAAAGGACGAATGGATAAATGATCCTCGTGAGGGATATGTCAGAATGCTTCAAATTCGTGATTATTCTCAAGGAGATGCCAAGTACATTCAGTATGTCAAGGATACGAAGAAACTCCATAAATGCACGAAAGACGATATTATGCTGTCAAGATACGGATATATCGGACAAGCATTTATTGGATTAGAGGGTGCATATAATGTCGCTTTGGTTAAAGTCATCAAGAAGGCAGAAATACACACTCCCTATCTTCTTTGTTACTTCCAATCGTACTATTTTCAACATTTCCTTCTGTCGAATGTTGGAGCAAGAGCAACAATCCCTGGATTTAACAAAGATGAGCTTGAAAAAGCTCTTATCAGGATTCCCGAAATGTGCAAACAGATAGAGATTGCCTCAAAAATAACCAAGGTAGACGAATTAATCGGTTTTCATAAGCAACAACTCAATGTTTTAGATACTCTCATAAAATCCCGATTTATCGAGATGTTTGGAACGCTTTCAAGCAATGAGCAAAACTTCGAGGTGTTGACAATAGAATCGCTTTGTAGCTTGATAAAAGACGGCACCCACCAAACGCCAACATATACCGAAGATACTATCAACGGCTTTAAGTTCTTGTCCTCCAAGGATGTTATGTCGACAAAAATCAATTGGGGCGATATAAAATATATCCCTTCGGATTTGCACGAAAAACTCTATGCCGTAGTCAAGCCAATAAAAAATGATATTTTAATGTCGAAGAATGGAGTGAACTACGGCGTGGCTGCCGTAAATGATACTGATGAGGTGTTTGATATCTATGTGAGTTTGGCTTTGCTACGCCCCAAAACCGATATAATAAATCCTGTCTACTTCCGTTCTGCAATCAATAGTCCCGATACAAAAAGGCAGTTTGATAGTAGCATCAAGGGTATTGGCGTTCCAAATCTTCATCTTGGTGAGATCAAGAAAACAAAAATTCTCGTTCCTCCGGTTGACAAACAGAACGAATATGTTTCGTTCGTCGAACAGGTCGACAAATCGAAATATCATGGTGAATTCACCTGTGAAATGGAGGTGGCAGCATGATACAATACTTAAAACTTGGATCGCTTACGAGAATCCGCACAGGAAAACTCGATGCCAACGCCGCTGATGACAATGGAAAATATCCGTTCTTTACTTGCTCAAAAGAACCATTGTCTATAAACACCTGCTCATACGATTGCGAATGTGTTTTGGTGGCAGGTAATGGAGATTTGAATGTCAAGTACTACGATGGTAAATTTGATGCATATCAAAGAACATATATCATCGAATCGCTCGATAAGACTAAATTGATGGTAAAATACCTCTATTGCTTTCTCGATCTGTATGTTGAAATCCTTCGTCAACAAGCTATTGGTGGAGTTATTAAGTACATCAAACTTGGAAATTTAGCTGACGCAATAATCCCCGTTCCTGTGATTGAAAAGCAGCGTGAAATAATTGAAATATTCGAGAAATGCAATGGTACGATTGCATATAGACATCAGGAACTCCTATTGATGGATCAGCTCGTCAAGTCCCGATTTATCGAGATGTTCGGCGACCCGAAGCGTAATCCTCGAAAATGGGATATGGTAACCATTGGAGATATTGCAACAGATGTAAGATATGGGACAAGTAGACCTGCCACTGAGGGTGGAAAATATCCGTATTTACGCATGAACAATCTTACCTATGAGGGCTATTTAGATCTAACCGATTTGAAACATATTGATATTCCCGATAACGAGGTTGAAAAGTGTGTAGTTAGAAATGGAGATGTCCTTTTCAATCGTACAAACAGCGTAGAACTTGTAGGAAAAACTTGTGTTTATAATCTTGATTCTGACATGATAATTGCCGGTTACATTATCCGTGTCAGAATTGATGACCGAGTACTTCCCGTTATCCTTTCGAGTTATCTAAATTCAACCGTTATGAAAGAACAGTTGCGGAGCATGGCGAAAGGTGCGGTAAACCAGGCAAACATAAACGCACAAGAATTGAGGAGTATTCCGATTTATTTGCCACCTATCACCCTTCAGCACGAGTTTGCAACTTTTGTCGAACAAGTCGACAAATCGAAATTTTACATCGTACAAATGCAGATATTACTGCGATTACTCACTCGAGCGATACAGCAAAAAACAACAGAGGTGCTACTATGACGAATTTTGACTTCTTATTGGATGAAAAAAAGTTTAGCGGTTTTGCAAATACTGCTATAACCGCGGAAAAGTTATACCAAATTGACCTACCGTCTTGCTTGTTCAATGTTAGACGGGCTTTGGAGTTTGCTGTCAAATGGATGTATTCCGTTGACGGTTCTCTCACTATGCCATATCAGGATCAGTTGGTCAGTTTGATCAATACCGAAGAATTCAGAGATATTATTGACGATAACCTCTATCGACGAATCAACTTTATTCGCATGTTGGGCAATAACTCTGCTCATAGCACCAAGCAGATTACGCCCGAGCAGGCACAACTTGCGCTCGAAAATCTTTTCTACTTTCTTGACTTTGTGGCATACTGCTATGCTGATAAGTACAGCCAACATACATACGACAAGACACTTTTGACACAATCTCAAGAGCCTGTGAAAGAAGAACCCGAGGTTAATGTTGACCTTGAAACACTCATGAGAGAAAATGCGGCCCTCAAGGCAGAACTGACCCAAAAACGCCAGGAGCAGCAACAGACTTATTCGCCCAAGCCCCTCGACCTATCCGAATATAAGACGAGAAAGATTTATATCGACACTATGCTCCAGGATGCAGGTTGGGTTGAAGGCAAGGATTGGTTTAACGAATACCCGTTGCCCGGAATGCCGAACCATTCCGAGATTGGCTACGCTGATTATGTTCTTTTCGATGATACACACCGCCCTCTCGCTGTTATTGAAGCTAAAAGAGCATGTAAAGATGTAGCTGTAGGTCGTCAGCAAGCGAAGCTTTATGCAGACCTACTCGAAAAGAAATTCGGCAGGCGCCCCATTATATTCCTTACTAATGGCTTTGATACTCGTATATGGAATGACAAATATTATCCGGAACATCGTGTAAGTGGATTCTACTCCAAGAGGGATTTGGAGAAAGAGTTCAATAAACTCACGATGAGAACTTCTCTCGCCCATGTTCAGGTGAGCGATGCGATATCAGGAAGATACTATCAGAAAGAAGCCATCAAGGCGGTCTGCAGAGCATTTGATGAGCAGAACAGAAGAAAAGCCCTCCTTGTTATGGCAACGGGATCAGGTAAAACAAGAACCGTCATCTCCATTGTAGATGTTCTTCTCCGCCACGGTTGGGTGAAGAATGTACTGTTTCTTGCCGACCGGAACAGTCTTGTCACGCAAGCAAAACGCGCTTTTGTAAACCTTCTTCCAAACTTGACAGTAACCAACTTGTGTGAGGAAAAAGATAAACTCACAGCAAGAGGTGTATTCTCAACCTATCAGACAATGATGAATTGCATTGATGACGCCAAAGATGAGAACGGCGGTAAATTGTTCACGGTCGGTCACTTCGACCTCATCATTTGCGATGAAGCGCATCGCAGTATTTATAACAAATACAAGGACATTTTCAACTATTTTGATGCGCATCTGGTAGGTCTTACAGCAACACCAAGAGATGAAATCGACAAGAATACATACGGAATCTTTGAACTTGAAAACGGTGTTCCTACATACGGCTATGAACTTGCACAAGCTGTTCAGGACGGATATCTTGTTGACTTCGTAAGTATCGAAACAAAACTTAAGTTCATCGAAGAAGGCATCGCATATGATGACCTTTCCGACGAGGACAAGGAAGAATACGAAGCATTATTTGCAAACGAGGATGACGAGCTGCCCGAAAGGATTAATAGTTCCGCACTTAATGAGTGGATATTTAACGAAGACACGATCCGTCAGGTGCTTAATACTCTGATGACTGAAGGGATTAAGATCGATTACGGCAGCAAGATCGGCAAATCAATTATTTTCGCAAAAAACCACAGACACGCGGAGAAAATAAAAGAAATATTCGACAAAGAATATCCGAGCTACCACGGATACTGTCGCGTTATAGATAATTACACGAATTATGCGCAGAGTTTGATTGATGAGTTTTCTGTGCCCGAAAAAATGCCGCAAATCGTTGTGTCGGTTGATATGATGGATACAGGTATAGATGTTCCCGAAGTTGTCAACCTTGTGTTTTTCAAAAAGGTACTTTCTAAATCAAAGTTTTGGCAGATGATTGGACGAGGGACGAGATTGTGCCCAGCCCTCATAGATGGTCAGGACAAGAGTGTTTTCTATATATTTGACTTCTGCGGAAATTTCGCCTTCTTCCGAATGAATAAAAAAGGCAAAGAAGGATTCTCAACTCAGTCCGTCCAGGAGAGAGTATTTAATCTGAAGACAGAACTTGTATTCCGCCTGCAGGGTCTTGAATATCAAACAGAGGAATTGGTTGCTTTTCGTTCGGCTCTGATTGATGATCTTGTTGCAAAGATTGGCGAACTCAATAGAGACAATTTTGCAGTTCGGCAGCATTTGAGATATGTCGACCAATACTCGAAGCGAGAGGGCTATGAAGCACTTACCTACGAAAATACGCTTCAAATTGCCGAAGAAATAGCTCCACTTATACTGCCATATGAAGATGACGCCAGTGCAGTTCGTTTTGATGCATTGATGTATGGCCTCGAACTTGCATATATCCTTGGGAAAACCTATTCCAAGGCAAGAAATGACCTTGTAAAGATGGTATATGCTGTTTCAAAAGTTGCTACTATTCCTGCTGTAAGCGCTAAAAGCGAACTGATAAGCAAAATTCTCAACACCGATTATGTGGATAACGCAGGTATTAACGAGTTCGAGCATATCCGGATGGAACTGCGCGATATCATGAAGTATATTCCGAGAGGCGAAAGACCGATATATCAAACAGATTTCACCGACGATGTGCTTTCTGTAGAAAGGCATGAATCGGAGCTTGACAGTGATGAACTGCGGAATTACAGAAATAAGGTGAATTATTATATTCGTCAGCATATTGATAACGGAGTAATAGCCAAGTTGCACACTAATAAGCCACTTACCTCTGACGATATAAAAGCCCTTGAAGGAATTCTGTGGTCAGAGCTTGGTACGAAAGAAGAATACGAAAAGGAATATCAAGATAAGCCTCTCGGCGTTCTTGTAAGAGAAATTGTTGGTCTTGACATGAACTCCGCAAAGGAAGCATTTGCAAAATATCTTAATGAAGTCAACCTTG
>ULXD01004552.1_pt1 | contig 12023 bp, 8 predicted proteins | sample 1960961 | NCBI WGS metagenome assembly ULXD01 (sample SAMEA4835829, study PRJEB28245) | human gut metagenome | biome: gut microbiome; material: fecal sample | place: Denmark | collected 2008 | reverse complement strand
ACCGGCCTGCCGTATCGGAAGAAGGTGGGAAGGCTTTAGCTGAAGAGAGAAAAGAACTTTTGGCTGAAAGAGAAAAAACGATTCCTGAAGATAGCCATGGAAATTCTGGAAAGCCTTATCCTGATGGAATAGGCCGTTATCCTGAGTCGGTTCCAAACGTCGGAAAGGTCAAGAAAGAAAGGTCGCATTGGTTGGCTGTGAGTCTTTTTGCATCCAATACTCCAGGAAAATCGGTGATGAATTATGGGAACGGAGGAGTTGTCCTGATGGGAACTATCCCCTCTTGGGGACACCCCGAGGCGATGGAATGTGGAAAATTTCCGGTGACGGCCATAAGGTCTGCCCATCGGTATGTGGATGGCGTTGTCCCGATGAAACACAAGCAGCCCGTCAGGTTCGGCGTGTCTGCCTGTTATGCCGTAAACGAAAGGTTCGGTATAGAAAGCGGCCTTTCTTATACTTATCTTTCGTCAAGTCTTTCTTCTTCTGGAGAAGATTATAGTTATGAGGTCCGGCAATCCCTGCAATACGTAGGGATTCCCTTGAACTTTAAGGCCAGTTTGTGGAAGAAACGGTGGATGGATTTGTATCTGTCGGCCGGAGGAATGGCCGAGAAGTGCGTGGATGGAGATACGGAAACGGATTATACGTGGAAAGGTCGGATAAAGTCATCTACACATAAGGATGTACGGGAAAAACCTTGGCAATATTCTGTAAATGCAGCCGCCGGGATGCAGCTTAACTTGTCGTCAGTGGTAGGTTTGTATGTGGAGCCGGGAGTGAGCTACTATTTTGATAATGGAAGTTCTGTTTCCAATATCTATAAGGAGAAACCATTGAATTTTAATTTGGAATTCGGGCTTAGGTTTTCTTTCGGTTTGTGACATAAGTCTTGTCCTTTCCGAAGGCCTGATTTGATCCTGTTGCATACATGTTTTTTATTTTGGGAAACTTTTGGCCTTTTCGTTTTGGTAAATTGTATTTATAATCTAATGATTATAAGTATTTTAATTGTTTTGTGGATTGTAAAATCTGGAAACTTTAAAATAAAAACAGCGAGAACACTTGCACGAAAAAAGGAAAAGGTGTACCTTTGCCGTTGTTCAGGTGCCCTGTTTGCCAGTCGGCCGACAGGGTGAAAAGGGAACGGGGTGAGAGTCCCCGACAGACCCGCTGCTGTGAACTCTTTTATACGTTTCATGACATGCTGCATCCACTGTTTCGTCGGGCGAAACGGGAAGGACATGAAACGCGAGTAAGTCAGAAGACCTGCCTGTGACATAGCCGTACGGACTCCGGGGACAAGGGGATGACGGTGGGAACGTAATAAGAAAGATACAAAATTTTAGATGCCGGAGAAACAGGGCTTCTTTTAGAAAAAGGAGGCCGGGACTTTTTCGGCCCGGAAAATAAATGCAATATGATACAGACAGTTGTTAAAAGGGACGGGCGCATCGTGGGTTTCAATGCCCGGAAAATCGGGGATGCCATACGCAAGGCCATGGTACACACCGAGGCCGGTGAGAATGAAGAGCTGATTCATTTGATATGCGAACACGTGACGAACCGTGGCAAGGCACAAATGACGGTGGAGGAGATTCAGGATGCCGTGGAAATGGAATTGATGAAAAGCCGCCGTAAGGATGTGGCGCAGAAATATATCGCTTACCGTAACCAACGCAGCATTGCCCGCAAGGCCAAGACACGTGACATATTTCTGGAAATCATCAATATCAAGTCTAACGACGTGACTCGCGAGAATGCCAACATGAATGCCGATACGCCGGCCGGCATGATGATGAAGTTTGCCAGCGAGACCACCAAGCCTTTCGTAGACGACTACCTACTGAGTGAAGAGGTGAAAGAGGCGGTCAAGCACAACTATCTGCATATCCATGACAAGGATTATTATCCCACCAAAAGCTTGACGTGCGTGCAGCATCCGCTCGACTACATCTTGAAGCATGGTTTCTCTGCCGGACACGGGGAGTCCCGTCCGGCCAAACGTATCGAGACGGCCAGTATTTTGGCCTGTATTTCCATGGAAACGGCACAGAATGAGATGCACGGCGGCCAGGCTATTCCTGCGCTTGATTTTTATCTGGCTCCTTTCGTGCGTGCCAGTTTCATCGAAGAAGTGAAGGTCTTGGAGGAGTTGAACACCGAAGACTACTCTCTTTTATATCATAAGGAAGTGGACGACTTTGTCACTCGTCCTCTGGATGGCCTGACCGGCGACGCACGTATCCTCCAGCATGCGATGAACAAGACTGTGGCCCGGGTGCATCAGGCTATGGAAGCCTTTATCCACAATATGAATACCATCCATTCCCGTGGGGGGAATCAGGTGGTGTTCAGTTCCGTGAACTACGGTACGGATACCTCGGCCGAGGGGCGTTGCATCATCCGCGAAATCCTGCGTAGTACTTACGAAGGGGTGGGCAACGGCGAAACTGCCATCTTTCCGATTCAAATCTGGAAAAAGAAGCGGGGCGTGAGTTATTTGCCTACCGACCGCAATTACGACCTTTATCAATATGCCTGCAAGGTGACAGCCCGTCGTTTTTTCCCGAACTTTATTAATTTGGATGCCACGTTCAACCGGCATGAACTGTGGCGTGCCGACGACCCGAAACGTTACCTGTATGAAACGGCTACGATGGGTTGCCGTACCCGCGTCTTTGAAAACCGTTTCGGGCCGAAGACTTCTATCGGACGGGGAAATATTTCTTTTTCAACCATCAACATCGTGCGTCTGGCCATCGAGTGCATGGAGATTGTAGATGAAGAAGAACGTATCGCTCGTTTCTTTGCCAAGCTCGACCACATGTTGGAAATCACGGCCCGTCAGTTGCATGAGCGTATGGAGTTCCAGAAGACAGCCTTTGCCAAGCAATTCCCGTTGGTGATGAGTGCGCTTTGGTTGGGATGCGAGAAGCTGAAGCCCAACGATACGATAGCTCCGGTGATTAACCAGGGGACGTTAGGCATCGGTTTCATCGGTTTGGCCGAATGCTTGGTCGCTTTGACCGGCAAGCATCATGGAGAGTCGGAAGAGGCACAGCAGCTCGGCCTGAAGATCGTGACCTATATGCGCGACCGTGCTAACGAGTTCTCGGAACTCTACCAACATAATTACAGCGTGTTGGCCACTCCGGCTGAAGGATTGGCCGGAAGGTTCACCCGGGGCGACCGCAAGCAGTTCGGCGTTTTACCGGGTATTACCGACCGTGAGTATTATACCAATTCCAACCATGTGCCGGTGTATTACAAGTGCAGTGCCCGTCATAAGGCCGAAGTTGAGGCACCGTATCACGACCTGACGCGGGGCGGTCATATTTTCTACGTGGAAATCGACGGGGATGCCACCCATAATCCGGAAGCCATCATGCGCGTGGTGGACATGATGGACAAGTATAATATCGGCTACGGGTCGGTAAACCACAACCGTAACCGTTGCATGACTTGCGGGTACGAGAATGCCGAACCGGAGATGAAAGTGTGTCCCAAATGCGGCAGTGGGCATATAGACCGCCTGCAACGCATTACCGGTTATTTGGTCGGGACGACAGACCGTTGGAACAAGGCCAAGTTGGCCGAACTGAATGACCGTGTGGTGCATGAAAACCGATAAACGACGATGATTTCAGTCATAAAGATTGTTGAGGACACAACGGTGGACGGACCGGGATTCCGTACGACGGTGTATGCCGCCGGGTGTCCCAATGCCTGTCCCGGCTGCCATAATCCACAGTCGTGGGACATCGGGGCCGGAATCCTGATGACGACGGAGGAAATCATGCAGGTCATCCGGGCCGATGAGTTTGCGGACGTGACGTTCAGCGGTGGCGACCCGATGTTCCAACCGGAAGGATTTGCCGAACTGGCAGAAGCCGTGAAACGGGAGACCGGAAAAAACATCTGGTGTTATACCGGTTATAAGTTCGAACGGTTGCTGCACGACCGGCGGCAGGCTGAATTGCTGCAATACATTGATGTGTTGGTGGACGGGCCATACGTGGAATCCTTACGCGACCGTGACGCGTTGTTTCGCGGTAGCCGCAACCAACGGCTGATTGACGTGCAAGCTTCTTTGCGCGAGGGCGAAGTCGTTTTGTACGCGCAATGAGATAATAGGGCTGCATTCTAATACGCATCCCGCCACGTTCTTATCGGGGGCGTGGCGGGATGTGGTCGTTTATAGATGGGTATGGGAACAGAGTTGTTTTACTTTACCAATACTTTGTTTCCTTTGATGACGTACATGCCTTTTTTCAACCCGTTCAGGGCTTGTGATGCTTGTACGTTTTGTCGCACGAGCTGCCCGTTGATGGTGTACACGTCCACAAGGGAATCTTCCGTTGCTACTACTTCCTTGATGCCGCTGCCCGAGGTCGTGTTCACGTAGAGTGCTACGGGCTGTTGCCCGTTGGTGTAGCAGGCGAAACGGGGCGATGAAGCGTTGTATTGGATGGTGCGGCTCTTGTAGGCGTTGTTCTGTATGAAAGCCTGTCCGCCGCTTACGGTGATGGTCCACTGTGCGTTTTTGCTGCCGGCCTCGCCTGAGTTGTGCAGCTTGTTTTTGTCTGAAGTCAGCGACAGGTAAGCTTTTGCGGTGGCATCATACAGGGTGTAGGCACCTTCCTGGCCGCCGAGGATGACTTGGAACGGCTGTCCGTTGCCGTTTACTTCCGTGCGGATTTGGCCTGTTTCGATGGTAACGTCCTCGCAACTCCTGAAATCATTTTGAATGGCTCCCATGGCCTTGTTCTTGTCTTCGCACACTATCAGGTAACGTTTGCCTATTTCAAGTGCGTCTGTCGAATTTACTTTTTTGAACGTCTGTACGCCTTCGTCCGGAAGGGTGCTGACAATCGTGTAGGTCGCGCTTACCGTTTCGCTAATCTTGTCCTCTTTCATGGCATAAGCCTCGATGGTGGTCGGTTCCGTGATTTCCACATAGACGGGCGATTCTTCCGTGCGCAGGCTTCCGCCATTGAGGGAATAGACTATGTAAGCAGCCGGGGTGGTGGTGCTTATCGTGACCGTAGTGCCTTTGTCCACGCTGCCTGCAGACGGCGTGAAGGTGGGATTGGCCACGTCATCGGGGTTCGGAGGGGTCACTTCACCTCCACCGTCGTAATTGTCGGGGTCGAAAGGAATGCCGGTTTTGCTGCCCCATACATATTGTTCCAGTCCGGGGAAGTCGATATAGGGGTTGCGGTTCTTCTGTATTTTATACACCGCATTGTTGCGGGCAATCTCTTTAGGGCTTACGGGGTCTTCGGTGGCCCAACGCAGCAACATGTCGAGTGCCCATTTGGCATAGGCCGGATAGCTGTTGTGAGCCAACATGTCGCTGTTCCATGTGGCGATGCGGTCTTCATAACAGGTGGCCATATAGAAGTAGGAACGTGCGAAGTCGCCCTTATATTCATCGTCGGGTTCAAACACGGTGCCGCTGTAACCCGGAGACGTGCATTTGCCAAGCTTGCTGTATCCGCCATTGGATTTATATTGTTCTCCATTGGTCTCGCCGAAAGGGTAGTTGCCACGTCGGTTGTTCACATAGCCGTCTGTAGGATACAGATGGAACAAGTCGGTGTACATCGGACTGGCGTCGTTAAACCAACTTTTGGGGAATGAGTGTTCTCTGTTGTAACAATCTCCTTCATTCTTGTAAGTGCCGCATTGGTCACTGGTAAAAGTGAAATCTGTGGTAGAAGAGTACATGTCCCATACTTTTCCGTCTTCTCGCCGGTCGGTACTTTGCATGTCGGTCCACAGTTGCTTGTAGCTTCGCGCCGTATGGTCGGTGATAATCCGGTACAATGCCGTTTTCAAGGATTGGCCCTTGTAGCCTGTGGCATCCGTGTAATAGCCGGACGGGGCTTGTGCCCATAATTGGATGAGGACGCATAGGAGCGTCCAGGAAGTAAATAGTCTTTTCATGACTTATGGTTTTTATGATTTAAATGTAAAAGTATGGAATAAAGTCATAGAAGAGTACGGCGTACAGCGTAATTTATGTTAAACTGCGTGCGGAAAGTTCCGAAATAACCTTTAGCTCGGACATTTTGTAAACCAATCGTATTTTCTGCAAGATGGAATAAGAAAGGCCGCCTTTTCGGGGCGGCCTTGGGTATGCGGATATTGCCGGATGATGTCAGTCGCGGTTGGCGCGTTTGCGTTCCGTGTGGTCAAGGATAATCTTGCGCATGCGCATGCTCTTGGGCGTTACTTCCACGTATTCGTCTTCACGGATATATTCCAAGGCTTCTTCCAAAGAGAGGATGGTGGCCGGCACGATGCGGGCCTTTTCGTCGGAACCCGAAGCGCGCATGTTGGTCAGCTGCTTGCTTTTGGTCACATTCACCACCAAGTCTTTCTCGTGGATGTGTTCTCCTACGATTTGTCCTGCATAGACTGCGTCCTGCGGTTCGATGAAGAACTTGCCTCGGTCTTGCAGGTTGTTGATGGCGTAGGCGAAAGCCGTTCCGCTTTCGAGGGCAATCATAACCCCGTTGCTGCGACGGCTGATGTCGCCTTTATATGGTTGGTATTCTTTAAAACGGTGGGCCATAATAGCTTCGCCCTGACTGGCCGTGAGCACGTTGGTACGCAGCCCGATGATGCCGCGCGAGGGAATATCGAATTCGATGTCCACGCGGTCGCCCCGTGTTTCCATTGAGGTCATTTCACCTTTGCGGCGGGTCACCATGTCAATCATCTTGCTGGAGAACTCTTCGGGCACGTTGATGGTCAGTTCCTCGATAGGTTCGCAACGCTGTCCGTCGATTTCCTTGTAGATGACTTGGGGTTGCCCTACTTGCAATTCGTATCCTTCGCGTCGCATCGTTTCGATGAGCACAGAGAGATGGAGCACGCCGCGTCCGGCTACAATCCAACGGTCGGTGTACCCGTCCGGCATGGAAACGCGCAGGGCGAGGTTCTTCTCCAGTTCTTTTTCCAACCGTTCGTTGATGTGGCGGCTAGTGCAGAACTTGCCTTCTTTGCCGAAGAACGGTGAGTCGTTGATGGTGAAGAGCATGCTCATCGTCGGTTCGTCGATGGTGATGGTGGGTAGCGGTTCCGGGTTTTCGTAGTCACAGATGGTGTCACCGATTTCAAAATTCTCCAAACCTACGATGGCACAGATGTCGCCCGATGACACTTCGGTGGCTTTTTGCCGTCCCATGCCGGTAAACGTATGCAGTTCTTTGATTTTGGTCTTTTCACGGCTTCCGTCACGGTGGCAGATGGTGATGTTCATGCCCTCTTTCAGGGTGCCCCGGTGTACGCGTCCCACAGCGATACGCCCGGTATAGTTGGAATAGTCCAATGAAGTGATGAGCATCTGGGGCGTGCCTTCTAACTGTACGGGTGCCGGAATGTGTTCTACGATTTGGTCGAGCAGGTAGAAGATGTTGCCTGTCGGGGTTTTCCAGTCCTCGCCCATCCAGTTGTTTTTGGCAGAGCCGTAGATGACGGGGAAGTCAAGTTGGTCTTCCGTGGCGTTCAGGTCGCACATGAGGTCGAATACCATTTCGTATACTTCTTCGGGACGGCAGTTCGGCTTGTCTACTTTGTTGATGACCACGATGGGCTTCAGTCCGATTTCGAGTGCCTTTTGCAACACGAAACGTGTCTGGGGCATCGGGCCTTCAAAAGCGTCCACCAAGAGGATGCAGCCGTCGGCCATGTTTAACACGCGCTCTACCTCTCCGCCGAAATCGGAGTGTCCCGGAGTGTCGATTATATTGATTTTCGTACCTTTATAATTAATGGAAACATTCTTGGATAGAATGGTGATACCGCGTTCACGTTCCAGTTCGTTGTTATCCAACATCAATTCGCCTGTCTGTTGATTTTCGCGGAACAGGTTGCCCGCCAACAGCATCTTGTCCACCAACGTAGTCTTTCCGTGGTCTACGTGGGCAATAATAGCAATGTTTCTAATGTTCTGCATACTTTTTACCTAAAATAATGTGGCAAAGTTACTACAAATAATTGGAAAAGTGCGGAATAGGGGCAAAAAAATGAAAGAAACTTTTGGCGTAAAGGGAAAATGTAGTACCTTTGCAACCGCTAAGAGTATTAATGGTTTTAAAAACTTAATTTTATGTATTTAGACTCAGCTAAGAAGCAAGAAATCTTTGGACAGTACGGGAAGTCTAACACTGATACTGGTTCGGCAGAGAGCCAGATTGCATTGTTTTCATACCGTATTTCCCACTTGACGGAGCACATGAAGCAGAACCGTAAAGATTATAGTACTGAAAGAGCTTTGACTATCATGGTAGGTAAGCGTCGCGCTTTGTTGAACTACCTGAAGGCTCGTGATATCGAAAGATACCGCGCCATCGTCAAGGCTTTGGGCTTGCGTAAGTAATTCGCATGCCGCACTGAAGATTTTAACCGCTTTCCCTTGTGGAAGGCGGTTTTTTTTATAATCTGTAAAATGGCTCTTATGGGTAAGCTTTCTAACAAATGGGCAGGAGGAGTGTTGTTGGTTGTGTGTGGTTGCTTCTTGATAGATAAAGGGGTACATTGGGGCTTTGAACGAATGTTGGCCTGTATGGAGAGTGAGATGTTAGAAGAACCGGATTCGGTGTTGGTATATTTGAAAGGGAATTGGCGTTGGAGTCAGGATTTTGAAGAAAGTACTGCGGCACGGTATGCATTGATGTATGTGGATGCCTTATACCAGACAAACCGGATTGTGGACGATTCTGCATTAAATGTGGCTTGTAGTTATTATATGGGGCAAGGTAATGATGACGAATCACATCGTTTGGTTGCACAATTATATTATGGAATCAGTTTGTACCAGAAGCATCGTGAAAAAGAGGCCTTGCCTTATTTGTTGGAAGTTTATGAATCGCGTGAACGTTTGATGATACCCGGAAGGGAAGTACTTTTGCTGAGTTATTTGAAGTCTATCTATTATCGGAGTGGGTTATATGAAGAAGCAAGAACCCGCTTGGGGATGATAGATTCTATACCTATTGTAAATAACAAGGTTGTGCCGGGGGGAGTGCAGGCTAAAGACATTGCCGTGGCAGAAATGAGATACGAACAGGAGAAAGAACGAAGGGCGTATTGGCAGTGGGGAATGGCGGTGGTTTCTTTTCTGTTCGTGGTTATTCTGTTGACTTTTTATTATGCAGTCCGTAAGAAGTTGCGCGAACGGGAACTGATGGCTGAGATATTGGGATATACCCGGCGGATTAATGAATTGGATGCCCGTTCGGAAGAGAATGAAAAGGTGCAGAAAGAAAAGGATTTGTTGTTGGAGCGGATAAAGTACAATGAAAAGTTGTTGTTTTCCACAAAAAACCGATTAAAGCAGAGTGAAAACAACCATTCTCAAGCTGTGCGGAAATTTGCTGCGGCCATGTTGGTGAAGAACTATCTGTCAAAAGACAAATCCCGTTATGGAGATCGGGCTTTTGATTATCGTTTTCTTGTGGAGGGATATGATGAATTGGGTGATGCGAATCATTCGTATTGCCAGTCGGTGCTAAAAGAAAACCCATCTTTGACTTCTCGTGAAATATTTATTTGCATACTCCGCCATGAAGGTTTTGTGGACAATGAGATTGCTGGTCTTGTTGGGGTGTCGGCTTCGACTTTTAAAGTCATCAAGAGCCGTATGGCATCAAAAGCAAAAGATAAATAGTGGATTTGCATGGGAAATAGGTTACATTAACGTGAAGGTTTTTTTTGCTAACTTTCTGATTTATTTTATTCTGAGATGTTTTTTGCTGTAACTTCCTATTTGCTTGGTTCTCGTAGGTGTTATACTTTTGCATCGGATTCACAATGGAGAGTGTGGATTAATTTTAATCATTAATTTTAAAATATAAGTGATGAAAAAGTTTATAATGAGTGTTGTTGTGTCAGCTGCTATGTGTGGATGTGCAAGCAATGATGATGTAGAAGGTAAAATGAATAATTCGTTTGTTTCGGATGTTGTACCCAAGGAAAATTTAGAGAAGGCGTATATGGATTTGGCGAATAAAATAGATGAAGTAAATGCCGAATTTCAAGTGGGGAAACGTTCGTTAAAAGAAACTTATTTGGTATATTCTACGGTGAAAGCAGATATGGATGGATGGGATTATGGAAGTCGGATTGGATTTTTTGCAGGTGGATGGATAGGAGGTTTTTCTGGTATGGTACCTGGATATGTTACAGGTGGACTTATTGGTGGGGCGGCACTTTCTGCCATACATTACATCGTGAATAAAACCGACAGCCAAGTGATTCCCAATGACGTATATTCTATGGTGTTACCTGTATATGCTCCAGAGGATAGTGTAAGTGTAAAGGTGGATTCATTAGGCTATTATCATAATTTGATTGTAAACCAGATTTATGATGCTCGTAATGCATTTATTAGAAATGACCTTTCGGTGAATAAAGATGCACTTATAAGAAAAGTAAATTCTTATGCCCATGTTTATGGGTTTTGTGAAAAACGCATGAGCCAGAATGAAGTTAAGGAAATGTCGATTTTTGCGGAACAAATAGATTCTATTCAGAAACTCTATTTAATCCAGAAGATTGATGAAGAAAAAGTTTGTGAAGCTTCGTTGGGGGTACTCCAACAACATGTAAAACTGGATGAATGTGATATTAATGAAATACGGCTGATAAATCAAAAAGTACTAAAAAAATGTTCAGAGTTAAATCCGGAAATGATTCCTGTTTATGTAGAGAGAATTCAAGAAATGATAGATAAAAGTCCTGTTGTCGGAACGTCTAAGGCTAAAATGAAGTCTGCTGTGGTTTTTATGGGCAATAGTGCAATGTGTGTATCAAGTAAGGAGTAAATGAAGCTGTTTTTGTATTTGTTGTCTGAGTTTTGTTTTTGCTTCTATTTGGCTACCGTAGGTTTCCTGTTCCCTTATTTGCCTATGATTATATGTTTGGCCTTGTTGTTATTGCTGATAATGTGGAAGATGGGTTGGAGGCGTGTCCGGGTTTTCCATTGGATATATATGCGGAAGTTTGGGGCGTGGGATCGTAGGTTTGCAGTAGGAATTGTTTTATGTGGTATGGTGTTATTGGGTGTTGAATGGAGTATGGTCGGCCTGACTGCTCAGGACTGGTTGGCGATGTCATTCCTGTTGGTTTCCGTTGTTAGTTATGCTTTATCCTATTATGTGCCCTGAAGTTCATTTTGTCCCGTTGCGGCAGATTTTAACCGCTTTCCCTTGTGGAAGGCGGTTTTTTTTATTACTTTCGCACGCGAACCAGAAATTTAATTTTATATTATAATATAGGAAATGAATAAAATAAAGAATTATTTGCCGGATGCGTTGGCTGTGGTGTTGTTCATCGCGATAGGCTTTTTGTATTTTTTCCAACCCGTGACAGAGGGGTTGGTTCTTACAGGGCACGACCATAGTGGAGGTGTCGGTGCGGGAGTGGAAATGCAAGAGTATTATCAACGTACCGGGGAGCGGACACGTTGGACGAATGCCTTGTTTTCCGGAATGCCAACTTATCAAATGGCACCGAGTTATGATTCTACCGACACTTTGGTCGGTTTGCAGAAAGTCTACCAGTTAGGACTGACCGGTGTGGCCATGTATGTTTTCGTCATGTTGTTGGGCTTCTATATCCTGCTGCGCGCGTTTGACTTCAAGGTATGGATGGCTGCGTTGGGTGCCATACTGTGGGCCTTTTCTTCTTATTTCTTTATTATAATAGGTGCCGGACACATTTGGAAAGTAATGGCTTTGGCTTATATTCCGCCCACGATAGCTGGTTTGGTGTTATGTTACCGTGGTAAATATTTGTGGGGTGGGGTGGTAACGGCTTTCTTTTTGGCTTTGCAAATCATGTCCAACCATGTGCAGATGAGTTACTACTTTTTGCCGGTAATGGGATTGATGGCTTTGGCCTATCTGGTTCAGGCTGTGAAAGAAAAGAAAATGGCCGGTTGGTGCAAGGCTACCGGAATGTTGATTGTGGCCGGGCTCCTTGGAGTGGCTATCAATTCATCCAACTTG
>ULXD01042294.1_pt1 | contig 12300 bp, 10 predicted proteins | sample 1960961 | NCBI WGS metagenome assembly ULXD01 (sample SAMEA4835829, study PRJEB28245) | human gut metagenome | biome: gut microbiome; material: fecal sample | place: Denmark | collected 2008 | reverse complement strand
CCCTTCAACAAATTTCTGTAAGTTCTTTTCCACCTTTATCATCTTTGGTGCCTGAGGATGAAGCTGGCATTGTCTTCCGCTTGCCTGAACCGTAAATCCAGGCTCGTCCCATGACCTTACTCGGTTGCGTGACATGAATATTGGTGAGAAAGCACCGGTGAAATATTCATTGTTAGGTACGGCACAAGCATCTCCGTTTGTATGGTTCTTTTCTCTTGCCGGTATGGCTGTGTCTTGCAAATCCCAAATAGCCTCGCGTAAAGTAGGTTTATGCTCTTGCGGTTTCGGATATTCATAATCATCTATGTGTAAATCCTTGCGAAAGCCGATGTAGAATACACGGTCTCTGTCTTCAGGTACATCATAGTCGTTGGCATTAAGCATTTTCAGATTAACGTCATATCCTGCTTCATCAAATAACCTCATGAATCCACTAACGGCGGCAGCATGTCGTTTGGCAAGCATACCAGACACATTCTCCGCAACAAAAAACAGAGGTTGTGTGTCACGCAAAATCCTGATATATTCATAGAACAATTGTCCGCGGGCATCTTCTATACCTTTTAAAGAACCAGCTTCACTCCATGATTGGCATGGAGGACCACCTATTATACCTGCCACATGTTTAGGAAATGATTCTGAAGGTATATTTCTGATGTCACCTTCTATTAATTTTGTGTCAGGGAAGTTAGCTTTAAATGTGGGACATATTTTCTTATCTAATTCGTTTGCGACTATTGTATGGAATCCCGCATTGTGAAATCCCTTATCAAGACCACCTGCACCAGAAAAAAGACTAATCAAATTCATATTTACCACTTGCAGTTAAAAGATATGTTTACAGCAGGAGGCATTCCTATAATCTGAATATCAAATTTCAAAGATGGTTCAATGGTGTCTTTTGCATTGTGTATTCTGAATGAGAATTGCCAGCCATTATCAAAGCCCATAATTACCGTTGTCTTACTTTTAGGTTTGAAATCCATGTAAAGCAGAGTTGTCGGTAGCTCCATTGTAGGAACTTCCAAAGAAGGCTTTTGCGTCTTGCTCGGTTGGTTCAAAGTCCCATACATATTGAATGACTGTATTGTGGTGACTCTTTTATTGTCTATACTGATAACCTTATAGAAGTCATATTTGCTAAGTAAATATTCGACAAGTTTACGAGGAATGTCGGCATTTTTATTTACTTGTGTCTTTATTTCTTGCATAAAAGCCTTCAATAATGGCACATAAACATCGTCTTCTTTAGAGTTCAAATCTCTAAAGTAGGTTCCCCTTGCTTTTTCCTCTTCCAAAAAATCAAATGTAGGTTTTACTGCATTCCAGTATTCTTCAGAACAGTTAATGCCATACCATTTTTGGCCGAAATCCAAACCTTTTGCTAAACGGCTGTGCTTTACAGCCATGTGATTGTGCTTTATGCTCAATCCAATCTCCCAGACAATATCCTTACGATCAATAATAATGTCACGTACGTCAGCTTCTATTCCATGTTCATCGCTTTGTATATACAGATTCAGTGTATCATTGTCAACTTCTACGATATTTGGTTCCAATGCAAATATTGTATCTATTGTTGATTTCGCGCTCATCGTATATAACGCTTTCTCAGCAACACTAAGTGTATTCCATGCATGTTCTGCAGCATCATAACAGCTATTATGGATTATTTGTGATTTACGGATAGCACTTATTGCATCTTGTAATGAATGCAAACATATGTATTCGTAGGCACGCCCTTGGTCATTACTTTTACTACTCATAATTATTAATCAATTCTTTAATGTCAATGTTTAATACGTTAGACCTGCTAATTATATCTTCCATTAGAGGCAATGCGGTGTTATCACATCATTTTGAAACTGTAGATGGATTTACGTCCGACCGCTATGTCAACTATTATATTGTACATTTCCGTTCAACTAATACCAATTTCAAGAGATTAATATCCATTATATATTATTTGTAAGTGCAAAGGTAACTATTTATTATTACTTTCTTTCTTACATATTATTTTTAATGTTATCTTTGGCTTCCTATTTCATTTACATAACTATTTTTATTAATACAAGTAGAATTCTTTCTCGATTTAGGGAATGTATGTTTTATATAATATAAGAGTTTTTTATAATGAAAAATCGTCCGGTGGCAAGACGTGCTTGTCGGTAATGTGACGTTCTGCGGCAAGTATGCGCTCAAAAGTCGGATATGGTCGGGTTAAAATAATGCAAAAAGTGGGTAGGCATATGGGAAATGTATAATAAATTTATTAGACTTTGCAATCTATTATAAACATAACATAGCTGTAAAAGCGTGAAAATAAAGGAAGTGATGACCGCCGGCCCGTTGGTGATAGGCGTGGAGAACAGGCAGGGGAACTCGAATGTTAAGTTCGAGCAGGTGGAGGAGCTGGCGCACATGCTCGACAACATAGAGGCACACGGGCTGCACGTGCGCATGTTCCGTGCCGATTGCGGCTCGTTCACGAAGGAACTCGTCGAGGAGCTTTTCCTGCGTACCGATACCTTCTACCTCCGTGCCTCCAGCTGTGCCGAACGCAGGAAAATGTATGAGGAGTGTGAGGAATGGCGGCACACGGCGGTCAATGGGCAGGACATGGACGTCGCGTCCTTCGCGTTCACCGATTTCCTCTCCGACTGGCACCTGAGGCTTGTCGTGCAGCGCGCCAAAATAGAGACCGGACAGGGAGAGCAGCTCTTGCCCGGAATGGAATACGTGTACCGCGCCATACTGACCAACGACCACGACAACACGGAGGAACAGGTCATCGACAAGTACAACCAGCGAGGCGCCTCGGAGAAGAACTTCGACGTGCAGAACAACGACTTCGGATGGGCGCACCTTCCTTTTTCCACAATGGAGGACAACACGGTGTTCCTGCTCTTCACCGCCATGCTGAAGAACTTCTACCTGTACTTGCTGGGCAAGGTCTGCGGCGTCTTCCCTGGCATTGACATGAAGAGCCGGCTCAAGCGCTTTGTCTTCGCGTTCATCACCGTGCCGGCGAAATGGGTGCGCGTTGCCAGGCAATGGGTACTGAACAGCTATACGAAGGACAGGTAGCTGCATTATTGGTCCATATTCAATGTAAGGCAGGCTGAAACGGATATTTTCGAGGGTGAACAATTGCAAACTCCTATGGGGGTAAGGGGGTATTATGCGCGTTCATCTGCGAATGTATGGCAACAAGTCGCCTGAATCGCAGCAAGCGCCCATATTATAGGTATTGGCAGCATAACTCGCAAGACTTCTGCAAGGTTGCGGAATTAAGGGAACATAACAGTCATTTGAATTTGACTGCAAAGTTACGAAATCAAGTCCGTCTCATTCCAAAATACCGCCTAATAGACTGTATTTCAATTAATTCAAAGAGCGATTAGTCCACTTTAACGGGACAGTAGTGATAACTTGTCTATAACAAAAACGGTCAAAGTATCGTTCTCCTGACAATTGGATGCAGGCGATACTTTGACCGTTTTTTCGTTTGCTTGTACACAATCGGTTGGGCACATTGGATTTTCGTATGAACCATGATTCATTGCCGTTTGTCCTGTGGTTGCTCCGTTTTGTTTCCGAACAGGGTCATCTGCAAGGCTGTTTCCCTGTTATTATTACCCGTTTGTATGTGTTGCAGATGACCGTTATGTACTTTTATTTCCGATTCGTTTTATTTTTATTGATTAAAAACTCATGCGGATACCAAGCGTTATACTTCGTCCGCGGTCATGGGTATAGTATCTTAGTCGATTGGTGTAGTCCTTGTAGAGGGTGTTTAGGGCATTGCTAATCTGTGTGTATGTACACCATGTGATGTTGCCCCATGTGCGTGTCACCGAAAGGTTGCCTCCAAGAAGATGGTAAGCAGGCGGTGTATCCGGCAGCAGGTCGATATCCGGATCGAAACGGGTTTGTTTGGTAACATACTGGTGGTTGGCATCGGCTTTTATTTGCCATGGACCGAGAGATGTATGAAAAGTGACTTTTTGACGGTAGCGGTCGGATGGAATGTTCGGGAAATAGGTGTGTAGCGAGAGATTTCTTGCCCGCATCCATTCGCCCGATACTTCGTAGGTCAGATGTTTACCCAGAGTCAGTTCCACTGCAAGGTCGCCGCCGGCAAACAAACCGTTGGACTGCACAATAATAGATGGGGTAGGCTCCCGAAATAAGTTCGAATATTTCCGGGATGCGCTGTCCGCTTCCATCAACCGTATAGCGCGGAATATCGTAAATGTAGTCGTGAATATATTGGACAAAAGCATTGGCATGAACATCTACCGTTTGAGTTTTTAAGTGATAGCCTGCAGTCCACTTAATGGCTTTTTCTGTGTGCAAGTCCGCATCGCCTATTTGGTAGACGGCATCGCCGTGGTGTACGCCTTTGCTGTAGAGTTCGTTCATTTCGGGTGCCCTCCATGCCAGTCCGAGGTTGGTGCGTAGTGTAGAATGGGGTGAGAGTATGTATGCGCCTCCCAATGTTCCCGAAATGGAGAAGTAATGTTGGGTGCCTCCGTAGAACTGTCCCAGATTGTTGTAGCCCGCAGCTGATAAGTATTGATAATCTGTGCGCATTCCGGCTTCCATTCGGAGCTTGTTGTTGATGCGGCCGTGCAGCAGCGAATAGAGGGCGGTCGTGCGTGATACGTAATTCGGGATGATGGGAATGGCTTTGGTACCGGCATCAGATACGTTGCGGATAAAATTAAAATCTGCGCCTGTTTCCATCATGCCTTGAATGGCCGAGAGACGGTGTTGCCAGTCTGCATGCAAGTTCAGGGTAGAGAGTTTAAATGCGAATGTGGGCAGATTGGACAAGTCGGCTTTGCGTATTTCATATTCGCGCCGATAGTCTTGCTGGTAAACCAGACGCACATCAAAGTGGTTGTCAGCATCAAAATCGTAGCCCACTTGGGTGTTGCTAATCGTGTGTATGATGCGTTGGCGAGGTGCGGATATGGCGTAGCTGAACGGTCCGATTTCTTCGGGCGATGGTCTGCCTTGTTTAAAACGTTGCAGCAGATTTTCGGTTGTACCGAGATGACTGCCCGAAAATACGCCAATCTCCGTGTCGTAAAGACCCAGATGTTGTTTCCATTGCCATTTATCGTTCCATTGCCATGCCCATGCCGCTTTTAGGTCGAGCAGCCTTGATCCAGTATTGGACACGTTATAGGCTGCGGTACGGTAGTCGCCACTCTTATAAAACTTTCCTCCCACCCGATAACGGAAATGTTCTACGCCGGGCAGTGTGCTTTCAACAAAGGCATCAAGTCCGAACATACGTCCGTTTTGGGTATAGGCTGTATTCACCGAACCTTTTGTGCCGCTAAGCCGTGGATCCACCTTGGTATCTACCACAATGATTCCTCCGATGGCATTGGCACCGTAGCGCACGCTCTCCGCACCTTTTTCCACGTGTACCTTGGCGTATGACGAGATAGACATTTCGGGTGCATGGTCGTCGCCCCAGTGCTGTCCCATGAGTTTGGCACTATTGTCAATGATGGCGATACGGCTGCCGTTCATCCCTTCAATGATGGGCTTTTCTATCATGGCTCCGGTGGAAAGTACACGCATACCGGGCAAATCGTCCAACATACCGGCAAGGGTCTGTCCCTGCCCGGTCGCAATGCGAAAGGCATCGGCCTGTGCGATGTTGCCGGTTTTGCTGCCTTTCACCCTGTCGCCTACGACCTGTACCGAGCCAAGCGTATAGCTTAATGGTTGTAATGCCGCCTCATACAGTGTCCGTTCTTTTGTCAGTGTGAGGTGTAAGTCATGATAACCGATATAGGAGATGGTTGCAGTTTGGGGCCACTTATCGACAGACAATCGAACGATTCCTTGCGGATTGGATTGATATATTTGTCCGGTTTCGTGGATGCGAATCCGTGCAAAGGCAAGTGGTGTGTGGTCTTGAGCATCTAATACCTTGATGGTTGTATGAACGGCTTGACCCGGAAGTGCCCACAGCATCATGAGTACTAACGCCGTTAATGTCTTTAGCGGCGAAGCATAAATGAAACTTATCATATTGTGTTGTGATCAGTGGTGGGCAGACCGTGTTGCAGTGTCGGTCTGCCCTGTGGGGTTATAGCCAGAAATTAGCCGACTCAAAACTTAGTTCACTGTCGGTTTCATACCATCGTCTTAATTGCTCCACGGTGAAAGAAGGATATTCACGCAGTACGGGAATGAACATACAACGGTTGTTGATGACGCGATCTGCCGCTGCGGGTAGATAGTTGTATTCTTTATCCCACACGATGTTCAATAAGCCTTCGTTGCCTGTGGGCTTTCCCCATCCGGGTGTTTCAAAGACATTTCGGAAGGGAATTTTCAAGTTAAACAGCACATTCTGCAGTTGTTCTTCCGATGGATTGTCGGACGTGCGTACTGTTGCTCCTCCTTTGTTGCCACATACACGCATTACCAGATTGTAGGCTACAAAAGGTATCCGGGCGGCCAACACACCGCGGAAGCCTACCGGTGTGGTGAGAAGTTCCTTGGTGTCGTCTTCCGGTCGGTCAAAATACCAGAAATAACAGGAACGGTTGGCCGCACTGTCGGCAGTCCAGTGGGCAACAGGCTGATAGCCCAAAGTGAGTGTTCCATTGAAGCCTTGTGCCAGCATTTGCGCTTTCATGGCTTGTTCGTCGCTATCATCCACATCCATGTCGTTGGCTGTAAAGGTGGTATCGGTTGTCACTACATTGGCAGGAATGGTTTGCGCTATGGGCTTTAGATCTGATACCTGATAGAATACTTGTATGTTATTGCGCTGTTCGGGAGATTTGTATGCGATGTCCATACGTGACCCATTCTTGTCGTACAGTTTTACCACAAGGCCGTACCAATTACCTGTTTTCTGAGGTGATGACTGCATTCTGAAAACAGTATCAAAATGGTTGTCGGCTACATAGTCACCTTTCGGTGTACGGCGATAGACCATTTTTTGATAAGTACGCATGGGGAATGCTACCGATGGCGGATTGGCATGGAAGCCACCGTTACGGTTAGACCAATATACGCTGCCAATTTCGGGTTCTGTACCCTGTGGCAGGTGCGAATGTCCTCCGTACAGTTCTATGACAATGCTGTCGGGTTGTATTTGGTTCTGTTGTAGTGCGATGTTTGCGGTGCCGTTCCAAGTGGCTGAATCGGATAAAGAATCGGACAGTGGGTCGTTGTCGTTGCACGCAACTACCATGACTGCCACTCCTGCGAGTGCAGCCATACGATATAATGATTTCATAAACAATGGTATGTGGTTACGGGGTTACTGATATGGGGAATGGGAAATTAACATCAACATCTCTCATCAGGGATGCCGGTGGCGTATGGAAAGGATAGGGTTCGCCCCGTTTTTGCGTCTTGATGGCGGGGGGAACCACGTGTACCAATATCGGATTGAGGTTTGCACCGTCCGGTAGGTCAGCCTTGAATCTTATGTAACCTACAAAGCCCAAAGGGGGCATTACAAGCTGTCCGTCTGCTGTAACATCGCCATAGCGATAGTCTGCGTATCTGTCGGCTTGATTTTCATTGTTTACGAGGGTTCGAAAATAAAATTGGTGTGCGTTGACTTGATGGGGAAACGCGGTAATACTGCGATTAATATTAGTGCCGGCATGGTTGTAAAGATTTACTTCCACTTTGTACCAGCGGTTGGGAACAAAGTTGAGTCCGGCGTTTGGTGTGATGGTGCGTTGTCCTGTTGCTTGGTCCGTTTCAGCGTTCAAGACAAGTGTCGGCCGGGAGGCATCAGGTGTAAATCCTTGGGCATAAATATGGTCTTTGATGTTGTCTTGTGCCAATGTGCCGGGTGTAAAAATCAATTCTACGCGTGTGGCTTCATCGTGTTGCAAGTCTTCTGCATTATTTTCGGGTATGGGTGCACTGTCGCAGCTTGCCAAAACGAGGGCAAATGCACAGTATAATCCTAATTTTTTCATTGTTTTGAGTTGGATAAAGGGTATGCAATAAGTTGTGTTGCCGATCATTGTGGTTGGTAACACAGTAAATGATAATTTTTAAAGAAACGGCTTATTGCATTGAGGGTGGCCCGCGAAGATGATAGCTTAATTGCCGCTCGAATGTGGAAAAAGAGCGGACGGTGTAGATAAATGTGGTGAGCAATACCAAGTACAGTACGGGTGAGAAGAGCGTTTTGGCCGGTTGGAAAGGCATGGACAGCTCCATGCATACCACGCAATTATGTTTGTGCTTGGCAGTTAATTCGGTTTTATGGTCATGAAAATTGTGAAACACAGGTTCTGCTACCCACAACACTGTGGTTAGCAGCAGAAAAATGGCTGCCCATTGGCGGTATTTCCGTGTTTCAAGGAATTTCATGTTGGGAATGGATTCGCTTGCAAAGATAGAGAAAAATCGCCTGTTTGCCAACAAAACGAGGGTTAATTAACTTAAATACAAATTAATGTTAGCAAACGACAGCTTGTAGAACCGTGGATGACAGTGCAGACTATTTGTTGGTACACAGCTTATTCCGGATGTTCGATGTGCTGCGGAGGATTGCTGTGTCGGATGGGAACCCCATGATGGTGTGCAGCTGTTTTCCTATTGGTGTGAATGGTTTGTGACAGTATTCCCTTAATTACGCACTTAGTTGCGGAATTAAGGCATATTATTTTTAATATTATCTTTGGCTTCCTATTCCATTTACAGAACTGTTTTTATTAATACAAGTAGAACTCCTTCTCGATTTAGGGAATGTATGTTTTATATCCTATAAGAGTTTTTTATAGTAAAAAATCGTCCGGCGGCATGTCGTGCTTGTCGGGAATGTGACGTTCTGCGGCAAGTATGTGCTCAAAAGGCGTGCGGATATGGTCGGGTTAAAATAATGCAAAAAGTGTGGCGGTATATGGGAAATGTATAATTATTTTATTAACTTTGCAATCTATTATAAACATAACATAGCTGTAAAAGCGTGAAAATAAAGGAAGTGATGACCGCCCTTGAACGTTTCGCGCCTCTGCCTTTGCAGGAAGGATGGGACAATTCCGGCTTGCAGATAGGATTGACGGAGGTGGCAGTCTCAGGGGCTTTATTGTGCCTTGACGTGAACGAGGACATCATCGATGAGGCAGTGAGCAAGGGATGCAATCTGGTTGTGTCACATCACCCGCTGCTGTTTCACGGATTGAAGACCATATCAGATGCCGACAGCGTGCAGCGTACGGTGATGAAGGCTATAGAGAATCGCGTGGCTGTGGTGTCGATGCATACCAACATGGACAACGCACGCGGTGGCGTTAACTTCAAGATTGCGGAGAAGATGGGACTTGAGAACGTCGGTTTCTTCGCACGTAAGGATGTCGGAGGCATTGAGGCAGGAAACGGAGTGATAGGCGAGTTGCCCGAACCGTTGGGTGCTACGGACTTCGTGAGAAATGTGAAAAAACAGTTTGGTGTGGACTGTGCCATGTGCAACGAGCTGCTGAAACGTCCTGTGAGGCGTGTCGCCATATGCGGCGGAGCGGGCGATTTCCTGCTTGACGAAGCGATAAAGGAGGGCGCGGACGCTTTTGTCACGGGCGAGATGCATTATCATGTGTATTTCGGACATGGGCAGGAAATACAGATATGTGTTATAGGACATTACCAGAGCGAACAGTTTACTAAGGAAATATTCAAATCAATAATCGAGGAAGAGTGTCCCGGAGTACCGGTCGTAATGGCTGGAACGAACACGAATCCGATAATCTATTTATAATTATGGCAAAGAAAGATCCTACAGATTTATCAGTGGAAGAGAAACTGAGAACCCTTTATCAGCTTCAGACAACATTGTCGGCAATAGACGAAAAACGTGCGTTGCGCGGTGAACTGCCTCTCGAGGTGCAGGATCTCGAGGATGAAATCGAAGGCTTGAGGATTCGTGTGGAGAAAATAGAAAACGAAATCAACGAGTTCCAGTCGGCAGTTTCGCAGAAAAAGGCGGAGATAAAGGAGGCTGAGGCAAGCGTGGAACGCTATAAGCAGCAGTTGAACGATGTGAAGAACAACCGTGAGTATGACACTCTGACAAAGGAAATTGAGTTCCAGAGTCTTGAGATAGAGCTGTGCAACAAAAAGATCAAGGAGGCTCTGATGAAGGTCGAGGAGAAGAAAAAAGACCTTGAGCAGAACAAACTCCTAATAGACGACCGCCAGACAGCTCTTGAGGACAAGAAGGGCGAACTTGACGAGATAATGCAGGAAACACGTGAGGAGGAGGAGAAACTGAAGGAAAAGGCAAAGGACATGGAGACAAAAATAGAACCGCGCCTTCTCTCAAGTTTCAAGCGCATACGTAAGAACGCGCGCAACGGTCTGGGCATCGTGTACGTGCAGCGCGATGCCTGCGGAGGATGCTTTAACAAAATACCGCCACAGCGACAGCTCGACATCAAAATGCACAAGAAAATCATCGTGTGCGAGTATTGCGGAAGAATCATGATTGACCCTGAACTGGCTGGCGTAAGGAATGCCGCCGGTGAGACGGACGACAAACCGAAGCGCAAGCGTGCTGTGCGTAAGACAAAGAAAGCTGACGAGTAGTATTAAGACGACTTTATATGGTAAGGTGCGGACAAGGACGCGTAAAGGAGCGGCGTCGTTGTCCGCATTTTTTGCATAACATAGCGTGAGTCAGATGAATTCAGTATAAGGGCAGTTTGTGTATACTTCTATTTTTCCGTTACTTAAAATTCGCCAGATTCGTGTTAAACCCGAATCGTCATTAGACTTCTATTCTTGTTTAGTGCTGCTGTCAGCCGGATTTTATCCTGCATTTGTTGAAGATGTGACGGGCTACACCGTGAAAAAGCTGAATACAATATGAAGGCAGCAGTACGGAAGAAGGATGAAAGGCTGACAATAAGCCTTAAATGTATAATCGGTGTCCGCCCGGTATAGACGCAAAACCTTACGTCTTCCGAGGAATGATAGCGGCAATGGCAGGCATATATTCACATCAGTTCATTGCGCATCCTTACTTGTGAGACTCAAGATTTTGCATTCCTATTTTGGATTGTATGCGTATAATACCTCCTTGTTTTCATGTATGAGACAGTGCCGGTGAAGGCAGTAAGAGCTTTTTATATTGCCGGATGCCGTCTGTTTTTTCTAAAACAAACAGGAACGAAATATGTATGGAGCCGTGTGAAACATGTATGATGTCCGATGTAGTTTGGTATAAAAAAGAATCCAAACGAGTATAAAAGCATGCATGAGACCGCTTGTCAGGCGTGGCTTTTCATGATAAAAGGCGAAGCATTTACGCTTCGCCTTTTATCACGCTTTGATATATCATTATGTTTATTGCTTGTAGTTTGTATAAAGCAAAAGAGCTTCGTGTTTTGCGGATTATAAACCGCGTGCCTTATATATAAGTTCTTTTGCGTTGTTTATTTCCTGAAACTTTTTCTCGGCAGCTTTCTTTACGTCCTCGCCAAGTGTGGCGACACGGTCCGGATGGTGCTTAAGAGCCATCTTTCTGTATGCTGCCTTTATCTCCTCGTCTGTGGCGTCGGGACTTACACCAAGTACCTTGTATGCTGCGTCAAGGCTGCTGTTGCCGTATTGCAGGTTGAGCATGGAGTCTATGTCGGCGGAAGATATGCCGAGATTGACGGCAACCTCTCTGAGTGCATCGTTTTCTTCTTTTACGATGACACCGTCTGCCTGCGCGATCATCACAAGGAAGTTGAGCAGTTGCAGACGCTGCGCGTAGCTTATGTTTGTTTCAATCTGCCGGCACGCATCGTGAATTGTGGCTCTGAACCTTTCCGCTCCCATCTGTTTCTGCTGCTCGAACAGGCGCAGTATGATTCTCTCTCCCTCAGCTTTTGCGGTCTCTCCGAAATTACGGCTCAGAAATCGTCTCACAAGTTCCATTTCTGAGTGCATCACTTTTCCGTCAGCCTTGATTATGTAAGAGGACAGTACGAGGAGTGAGAAAAGAAAGGAGTTGCGTTCTCCTTCATATTCTCTTTGTCTGTTATAGCTGTCGTCAAACGCTTGTCCGTATTCTCCTTCTTTGTCGTTGACATTGTCCATTCCTTTCTCAAATAGCCATCCAAGGGCAAATCCTGCGAGTGCCCCTAAGGGACCTCCGCCCAATATGAATCCCAGATAGCCTCCTATCCATCTTGATGCTCCCATGTCATGATTGTTTTAATTTGTATTCTTTCTGTATTCGTCCGGGCTTGCCGTCATTTATATAATGAAACGGCGCAACCGACAAACCCTGTGGGGAGGGTGTACGGA
>ULXD01011526.1_pt1 | contig 12360 bp, 9 predicted proteins | sample 1960961 | NCBI WGS metagenome assembly ULXD01 (sample SAMEA4835829, study PRJEB28245) | human gut metagenome | biome: gut microbiome; material: fecal sample | place: Denmark | collected 2008 | reverse complement strand
CTGAGGCGCTTGCTGAAAAGGTGGCTATGCGTCAGCAATTGATCGACAGCACATTGTCGTTCCGTCGTGGCGGCACAGCCGACTTGACGGCGACGGCGCAGCGTCTGCGCGACTTTGGCTTTGTGACGGTCGATTACGTGTACGAGCCGGGGCAGTTTGCCGTGCGTGGCTCTATCCTTGATATTTTTTCATTCACCAATGAGCAGCCCTACCGTATCGACTTTTTTGGCGACGACATCGAAAGCATTCGCACGTTCAATATAGAAACGCAGTTGTCGGAACGGTCGGTCGATGAGATTACGGTGGTCAATAATTTGTCTACCGGCGCAGGCGGCGGCGAGTCGTTGCTGCGGTTTGCAGGAGCCGACACGGTGTTGCTGATTCACGACCGCGAATGGTTGCGGCAGCGTGTGCGTGCCGTGGCGGAGGAAACGTTGTCGGAGAGTGCGTTGATTGCCGAAGAGGGCGACAAGCATGCTATGGACAATGTGGTCGACGCCGAGCAGTTCTGCTGCGACATCGACAGCCACCGCTATGCCGACTATGCGGTTAGCAACCGTGGCGACTATGATGCGGCGCTGACTTTTGACACATCGTTGCAGGGCGTGTTTCACAAAAATTTCGACATCATCAGTTCCACGTTCCGTCAGTTTGAGTCGGACGGCTACAAAATATACATACTTTCCGACAGCGAGCCTCAGTTTGAACGTCTGCGCTCTATCTTCGACGACCGAAAGGACGATATCCGCTTCACGCCGGTGCTGCGCACGCTTCATGAGGGATTTGTCGACAACGAGCGTAAGATTTGCGCGTTTACCGACCATCAGATTTTTGAACGCTTCCATAAGTACACGCTCAAGAGCGACCGTGTGCGTTCGGGTAAGTTGGCACTGTCGCTGAAGGAGTTGTCGCAGATAGAGGTGGGCGACTTTATTGTGCATGTCGACCACGGAGTGGGACGCTTTGGCGGGTTGGTGCGCACTGCCGTCAACGGAAAGATGCAGGAGATGATAAAACTTACGTATCTCAACGATGATAAGATTTTTGTGTCGATTCATTCGCTCCACAAACTGGCAAAATACCGCGGCAAGGAGGGTGTGCCTCCGAAGCTCAACAAACTTGGGTCGGGGGCGTGGAACAGGGTGAAGGAGCGCACGAAGTCGAAACTCAAAGACATCGCGCGCGACCTTATCCAGCTTTATGCCGCACGCCGCAAGGAGAAGGGATTCGCATATTCGCCCGACGGATATCTGCAGCATGAGCTTGAGGCTTCGTTTATCTATGAGGACACGCCCGACCAGCTGAAGGCGACGGAGGCGGTGAAGGCCGACATGGAGAGCGAACGCCCGATGGACCGCCTGGTGTGTGGCGATGTGGGATTCGGCAAGACGGAAGTGGCGATACGCGCTGCGTTTAAGGCTGCCACCGACGGCAAGCAGACCGCGGTGCTTGTGCCCACCACGGTGCTGGCTTATCAGCATTTCACCACGTTCTCAGAACGCTTGAAGGACTTTCCCGTGCGTGTCGACTATCTCAGCCGTGCGCGTAAGCCGAAAGACGTGAAGCGCATCCTTGAGGAATTGAAGGAAGGTAAAATAGACATAATCATAGGCACTCACAAACTTATCGGAAAGACGGTGCAGTTCAAAGACTTGGGGCTGCTCGTGGTCGATGAGGAACAGAAATTCGGCGTCGGTGTGAAGGAAAAACTGAAACAGCTGAAGGTGAACGTGGACACGCTTACAATGTCGGCTACGCCGATTCCGCGCACGCTGCAGTTCTCATTGATGGGCGCGCGCGACCTCAGCGCCATCAATACGCCGCCGCGCAACCGCTATCCGATTATAACCAATGTCACTGCCCTCGATGACGAAATACTGCGCGAGGCAATCAATTTTGAGCTTGCGCGTGGCGGACAGGTGTTTATTGTAAACAACCGCATCGAGCAGCTGTTCGACCTTGAGAGCCGGGTGCGCCGTCTGGTGCCCGACGCCCGCACGGTGGTGGGGCATGGGCAGATGGCGTCCGACAAGCTGGAGCAGACAATCATCGACTTCGCCGCGCATCAGTACGACGTGCTGCTTGCCACCACAATCATTGAAAGCGGCATCGATATGCCGAATGTCAACACCATCATAATCAACAATGCGCAGAATTTCGGTTTGTCGGAACTGCATCAGTTGCGTGGACGGGTGGGGCGCAGCAACCGCAAGGCGTTCTGCTATCTGCTTGTGCCGCCTGAAGCCGCGCTCACACCGGTGGCGCGTCGCCGTCTGCAAGCCATCGAGAGCTTCTCCGACCTCGGTAGCGGCATACATATCGCCATGCAGGACCTCGACATCCGCGGCGCCGGAAACCTGCTCGGAGCCGAGCAGAGCGGCTTTATCGCCGACCTCGGCTATGAGACGTATCAGAAAATTCTCAAAGAAGCGGTGCTTGAATTGAAGACGGAGGAATTTGCCGACACCTTCGCCGACGAGCATCAAGACTCCGCCAACACCGAATATGCCAACGACTGCACCATCGAGAGCGACCTCGAAATCCTCTTTCCGGCATCCTACGTGCCTCAGGAGAGCGAGCGCATACTCCTGTACCAGGAACTCGACAACATGGAGCGGCAGGAGGATGTCGACGCCTTCTGCAAGCGGCTTGAAGACCGTTTCGGAGCGATTCCCGACCAAGCGCGCGAGTTGATTCTTGTGGTCACGTTGCGCAGGCTTGCCCGCCGTCTCGGCATTGAGAAAATCGTGTTGAAGCAGGGGCACATGACAATGTTTTTCGTTTCGTCGGAAAATGCGGCCTACTATCAGTCGCCGGCTTTCGGACGCATCCTGACTTATCTGCAGCAGAATGTGCGCATAGCCAACCTCAATGAGCACAACAACCGCAGGTCGATGCGCATCGACGGCATCAAGACCGTGCGCGAAGCCACCGACGTTGTGCGCCACATCCTCGATCTCCCCGTATGCGATTAGACGTGTAGCGCCTTTCCGTGAAATCCATGCGGAATAGGCGATTGAGGGGAAAGCATACTGTCGCTGAACAAGGAGCTTATACACAAACTATGCTGATGGCAAGGCATCAGAAAATCGCCAAACTCTTTGATAAAGATTTTTGGGTGACGCAATGACGAAGTCGGGAAAGAAACTCATTGGCGATGAGTCCAAACTTCTTGAAGACCACAGAAAGGCGAATAAGGAAATCCTCACTCGCCATTTCTATGATATGTCAAATATGATGTCAAGGAATGAAGGCGTGTGGTTGGCGAATGGTTGGGTGAAGGCCTTTCTTTGGATTTTCTTGCCGTGTCTGCTGTACACAATATTCTCGATTGTCTATTTTGTAGCATCATACATAGACAAGTAAGCGGAGGATGGGAAGAATTATACTCTGCAAAGGAAAGGATAGAAATGTAAATAAACCGTGTCTAACTATAACTTTTATAGCTTGACACTGTTTATTTTATACTATCTACTACACGTTGTTTCCCGGATGGTCGGGATTGCTGATATCCGTCAGCCGATGGTAGTTAATCATCTTGCCTTCCTCCGCCATGTTCGCCTTCAGCTTATTGAGCACGTTGTCGAGTGAGTTGTAGGTGAACGATTTCTTCCGTGCGGCGGTTGCCCATGTAGTAAATTGATGGCATCATGTTGCTCTTGATATTTTACATTGTGCGAATATCATTATTAAGTTCTTTTCTCCATATTAGAGTGCCAATAAACGGAAAGATAATAGTGAACAATAAAGCAGCTTTGGCATAACCCACAGGTAAGTAATCTCCTTCAAAAAAAAGATAATCAGTTTTTGAAGAATAGTATAATTTAGGAAAATACCCTGACTTTATCTTGTCCAAAATTCGATCTCCCGTATGTAATGCATATTGTTTTGATTTATAGGTTATAAGAATTGTATTTGAACTCTTATAGTTACTTTTTTCCTTAAATCCATTATATGTATAACCAGTAATAGGCTCCTGTGTTTTTTCTATATAGTTGCCGTATAAATGGCATAGATACAAAACAAGAGTTAAAACTAATCCTGCGCAAAAAATTGTCTTAAATAATGTTTTAATCTTCATATTTATAAAATTATTAAATTCCTTAAAAATCTATTCTCCATTGTCTGCTTCTTTTTCAGCGGATGTTTTATATTGCATTAATTATTTGTTTTTAGGAGATATATCCTTGATAATGTTTATACCATAAAGACCTTTAACAAAAGTGACACATACAGAATCACCTTGATTGATTTTTTTGAAAACTTTTGAATCATCTAGACGAAATGTTCCTTGGTTGTCTATAAATTTCAAGTTCACGTAGTATTTTGAAAGTTCCCAACTACGATAACCACCACGTCTTTGAATATATCTCTTACCAACAACGTATGCGTCAAGATGGTACGTATGGGAACTGGTGAACCAATAATTTGTTGTATAGAACAAGACACACAAAACACCAGTAACCACTATTCCAAAGCAGCATCCCAATACAACTTGAAGAAATATAGATTTTTTCTTAATCCCAAATTTAGCAAAGAATATGAGGATTGTTACCACTGGAATAATACCCCATATCCACATTGGGATACAAATGATGGTATGTGTAATAATACTGTGAATATAATCATATAACGTGGAGAATGTAATTATACAAATGGCATATGACAACCATCTGTATGTTTTCTTCTTCCAAATGCGTTTTATAAGTTTACCTAATCCCACCAAAAACACCATACTGTCCATTATCAAAATTAGATAATTCTGTTGTTTTTTTCAATTTACTACCTTCATAAAGGGTTCGGTAAGAAATCTTGCGATGCCTTACAAAGCGTAGCCATAGATAGCGTAAGCCTGTACCGATACGAATAATAATAATATTCTCCAAATAATATCTGAAAAGTCCTTCCATACTCAATAGAGAACTCTGTTTTTTTTCTTATCCCCTGTTGATTCTTTCCACCAATTCGTCTGGTGTAAGTATCTCCATCTTGGAGAAACCAAACCACTTCTTGCCCAAGTCCTTTATGGATGCTCCTATATGATACACATCATCGTCTATACAAAGGAAGCGGTCATGTGACAAACGGAATGTTTCAACATCAATCGGTGCATATTGAGCATTATGACGGTCTATGTCGAGTTGGAACTGACGGCTTATCTGCTGAGTGTAGATGATTGCAGACACGTTATTTTCTCTTTTATCGAGCAATGTCAATACAGTCTCGTCAACATAGTTGTCGATAAGAATGATACGTCTTTTTGCACTCTTAATCAAGCCGGACACGAAAGTATAGGCATCATAAATTTGACCATTGTAGAACACACCTTGTTTCGGCTTTGCATTGCCCTCGTCCAATCTGCGAAACACCTCGTCTATGCGCTTATTGGTTGCTTCAATGTGCTTATCGGTATCTTGTTGATGTTGCAGGATTTCCAACTGATGATATTCCATAGTTTCCAAACGACTAAAAACAGAAGCATTGTTTACCATAAAGTGACGCATGGAAACAAATGCTCGCATGATCTGAATATTAACCTCAATAGCTGTTTGTGAACGAAGAACGCTACTAAGCATTGCCACTCCTTGCTCTGTAAAAGCATAAGTTGAATAGCGGTTGCCGCCTCTTCCATTTGAGATCACAATTTGTGACCTCAAACATTCTTCTCTACTCAATTCAAAACGAAAATCATCGGGAAATCGCTCTATGTTACGCTTAACGGTCTGATTAAGCACCCTTGTTTCTACACCATATAAAGTGGCTAAATCTTTATCAAGCATAACTTGTTGCCCTCTAATTACTTTTATTAGAGGTTCGATATTACCTGCGAGTTCATGGTTATCGCATTTTGTAACATCTATTTTGGACTGGTCGCAAATTGCGACTGGTTCTTTTTTATCTATGTTGTTTGCCATATTTCTATCTTTATTTTTGAGATAACAATTTGTGACCTTAGACGTGTTGTTACTTATTATTGTATGCAAAGGTAGTGCTTTTAGCCTTTAAGCCACTATTGCACAACCCCTTTCTTTGAAAAGAACGTAAAATCAATAGTGTTATTGCGATGATTGTACTTTTAGTAATCGCTTCACTCGTTGTACGGTACTTACCCCTTTACCACACAACTTTGCCATATCCCGAATTGAATATCCCTTGCGAAGCAGACTTATTACTTCCCTATATTCGGTTTTCATCTGTTCTGCCGTTTTTACAGAGCCTACCTTGCGTCCGAGTTTTCCACCTTTCTCTATATACCGCTTCCTTCCTGACTGCAATCGGAATGAGATATTATCACGTTCCAATTGCGCACAGGTTGAAAGCGTGGCTATCATTATCGTGGCAAAGAGGGACGGATGTCCTTCTTCGTCTAATAATGTAAGTTGTTCCTTTTGTATGTAGAGGTTGATGCCACAGTCAATGAGTAGCTGGCAACGGGCAATGTAAACATTGTTTACCATAATCTGCAAGCAGACAAGATACGCAAACGCATATCGCATTACTTTGTCTTGCAACCAATCGTCTTAGAATCGTGGATAACGTATTTGGCATTGTTGCGAAATGCCAGTTGCCACCATTCAAGAGTGTGGAACAAAGTAAGCTCCATTATGCCTGTCTATCCAAGAAGAATTGCTCATTCTACTAATCGTCAAAAATCATACACTTTTGGGTAATATCGGCGTGATAGAAAGTTAAATACGTTAAATTTTGCCTATTTCGTATCTATATAGAATCTATACAATCACTTTTCTATCGTTTAGAGCGTATAGTATTGTAGAAATGTCCCTTCCAGAGAAATTTTTCAATTAAGTTTGATTAACCGGAGCGGAATTGTCGTGATTGCGGGATTTTGGCTCCGGTTTTTAATTGCATGAAGCTGTCGCGCAGATTTGTTTGTTCAAGAATGCTGCCGGTTTGCGGGCAGGCTGGAATGGCTTTTCTGCTTTAAATGGGGGAGCGGAGCTTGAATTGGTGGTTTTTTAGGGCAATAGGCAGATAATTCGTGGAATTTGTCTAATTTTGCAACTGAAAAACTGTCCGCAATGGGCGGATAACGAAAACTGGATTCTTATGAAACATATTCTTGCCGTGTATCAGTGGTGTGTGGCTATGCCTATTTTGTTGGTGATGACTATTATCACCGCGTTGCTGACCATCTTTTTCAGTCTGCTCGGAATGAGTAGGCGCGGTGGCTATTATCCTGCGCACTTCTGGGCCAAGCTGTGGTGCATACTGATGTTTGTCAAGGTTGAGGTGAAAGGCCGCGAGAATATCGACCCCAAGACGTCGTATGTGTTTGTGGCAAACCATCAGGGCGCTTACGACATTTATCTTGTATATGGCTATCTGAACCACAACTTCAAGTGGATGATGAAGAAGAGTCTGGAGAAAATTCCGTTTGTTGGCGCAGCCTGCCGCATATCGAAGCATATTATGGTGGACCGTTCGTCGGCGTCGGCGATACAGCAGACCATGGACAGCGCAAAGCGCATTCTGAAGGACGGTATGTCGCTTGTGGTGTTTCCCGAGGGGTCGCGTACGCCTGACGGCGAGATGAAGAAATTCAAGCGTGGCGCGTTCTCACTTGCCACTGAATTCGGGCTTCCGATAGTGCCGCTGACAATCGACGGCTCTTACGACGTGATGCCTAAAAACACATTCCGCATCACTCCGGGAAAAATATCGCTGACAATCCATAAACCAATATATTTTGACAAGGTGGGTGCTGACAACAAGGCTTTGACCGAGGAATTGCTCGAGAAAAGCTATAATGTGATTAAAAGCGGTCTGCCGGGATAAAAGCATGCGTACAAAAAGAATATTTGCGGTGGTTGTGGCGCTGGGTCTTGTGGCTGGCAACGTGTGGCCGCACGACATTGCGTCGGACGTCGATGTGGAGACGTCGGCCGAGGTCGTGGCAGAGCAGGAGCCGCAGCCGGCGGTCGCCGATTCGGTGACGATGGCCGCCGACACTGTCAAGAAACAGAATTTCTTTAAAAAGGTTGGAGCTTATTTCAAGCGTTCCAATCATTTCGACCCTTCAAAAAAGATTGACTTCGGTGTGATCGGCGGGCCGTTCTATGCCTCGGCTACCGGTGTGGGCATCGGGTTGGTGGCATCGGGACTTTATCGCATAGACCGCAATGATGTGACGCTGCCGCTGTCAAACGTGTCGATATTCGCCAATGTGGCCACGTCGGGAATGATGGCGCTCGGCGTGAGGGGCAACAATGTGTTTCCACGCGAACGCTATAAGTTGGACTATACGGTCTATTTCTATACTTTCCCGTCGAAGATATGGGGTGTGGGCTACGATGCCGGCAATATCGACGACAATGAGCGGAATTATTCTCGCATCAAGTTTGAGGCAAAGCCGCGTTTCCTTTGGCGTGTGTTTGACAATGCGTATGTAGGTCCGGTGGCAAACTTCCAGTATGTTAAGATGACCGACCTGAACGATGATGTGATAGGGCTTGTTGGCTCGGCAGAGAAGAATTTTATGGCAGTGGGTGCGGGCGTGTCGCTCAACTATGACTCGCGCGATGTGGTTACGAATGCCTCGCGGGGATGGCTTTTCCAGCTTGACCAGCTGTTTATGCCTGCTTTCTTCGGCAACGACGATAAGTATATAGTGACCGACCTTACGGTGGCAACCTACAAAAAGGCGTGGAAGGGGGCGATTATAGCGGGTGAATTCCATTCGCAGCTCAATTTCCAGGATGTGCCGTGGCCAATGATGGCTTGTGTGGGCGGGCCTAACCGTATGCGCGGATATTTTGAGGGACGCTACCGCGACAAGTGCATCGTGGAGGCGCAGGTGGAGCTGCGTCAGCACATCCGCCGGCGCAACGGCATAACGGTGTGGGTAGGAGCCGCCAACGTTTTTCCGGAATTTGAGCAGATACGTTGGAAGAAAACGTTGCTCAACGGCGGATTCGGCTATCGTTGGGCATTCAAGGAAAATGTGAATGTGCGTCTTGATCTGGGATTTACCAAAAATGGGATTGGCTTTGCGTTCAACATCAATGAGGCGTTTTGATGAAGAATTGTGAATTTGACAATAAAAGCGTAATTTTGCAGAAATATTTGTAACAACACGGATGCTTAAGATAAAGAAACTATATGGTTTTATGCTGCAAGGGTTCCTGCCCTTGTTCATGATGACGTTCTGCATCTGTCTGTTTATCGTGTTGATGCAGTTCCTGTGGCGTTTTATCGACGACCTTGTTGGAAAAGGATTGGAGATATCCGTCATAGCCGAGCTGTTTTTTTATGCCGCGCTCACGATGGTGCCGCTGGCATTGCCTTTGTCGATTCTGCTGGCGTCGCTGATGCTCTTCGGCAATCTCGGCGAACGGTTTGAGCTGACGGCTATGAAGTCGTCGGGCGTGTCGCTGCTGAAGGCAATGCGGCCGTTGATGGTGCTGATAGCCCTTGTGGCTGTCGGCGCGTTCTTTTTTCAGAACGATGTGTTGCCAAAGGCGCAGGTGAAGATGTGGACGCTGGTGTTTTCCGTGCGTCAGAAATCGCCTGAACTCGACATCCCGGAGGGCGTGTTCTACGACCAGATAGACGGCTACAGCGTGTTTGTAAAGCAGAAAAACCGTGAGAATGGACGATTGTACGACTTGATGATCTATGACGTGTCGCAAGGATTCAACAACTCCAGAATAATTCTTTCCGACTCGGGCAAGCTCAGTTTCACTCGCGACAAGCGCCATCTGTTCCTTAAACTATGGAAAGGCGAGCAATTTGAGAATCTGAGCGACCAGCAGGTGTCGTCGGTGGGCGCGCCATACAGGAGGGAGTCGTTTTCCGACAAGGAGATAATGATTCCTTTTGATGCCAACTTCACGCGAATGAACGACAGCACGATGCGCAAGCAGTATGTGGGCAAAAACATTGCCGAGCTGCGTCAGACAATAGATTCGGTGAAGGTGCGCATCGACAGCGTGGGCAACATATTCGGCAGAGACCTGCAGGAAGTGCAGTATGTGGGCGTCGACAATTTCATCCGCAAGTCGGACGGACACGGCGGCATCCTCAAGCAGCCTGCTCCGGAGGTGAAATTGACCAAGCCTGTTGATGTGGATGCGGTGTTCAACGGCAAGACGTTGGCCGACAAGCAACGCTACATAGCCTTTGCCATCGACCGCGCGCGTCAGATGAAAAATGAGTTTGAGTTTAAAAGTTATACGCTTGCTGAAGACAAGAAGGTGATACGCCGGCATCAGATAGAGATGCACAAGAAGTTCACGTTGTCGATAGCCTGCTTGATTTTCTTCTTTATAGGCGCGCCACTGGGTGCCATTATCCGCAAGGGCGGCATCGGTGTGCCTATTGTAATCTCCGTATTGCTCTTTGTGTTCTATTACATCATAGACACGTTCGGCTATAAGCTTGCGCGCGACGGGCGTGTGGACGTTTGGGAAGGCATCTGGGCAAGCACGGCGGTGCTGTTCCCGTTGGGAGTTTTCCTTACGTATAAGGCGGTCAACGACTCTGCGGTGTTTAACGCGGAGGCATACGTGGCATTCTTTCGCCGTCTGGTTGGAAAGACGGAGTTGCGCCGGGTGGAGATGAAGGAGCTGTCGATGGAGGATGTCGTTGCCGACAGGGCGTGTGCCGCGTTGTCGGAGCTGAAGGCGGATGCAGACGCTTTTTATCACCGCAACAGGACGCGGCAGAATTATTTCGCCTATTGGACACGCGGCATGAGCCGGAAGTCGTTGACGCAACTGTCGGACAAACTGGAGGATGTGGTTGGCTATCTGTCCAACTCACGCAGCCAGCTGGTTATAAACAAACTTATGGATTTCCCTGTTATAAAATATAACCGACTTGTGCAGCCGTCGGTCTATGGCAAGACGGCGCGGGCGGTGATGATTGTTGTGCCTGTCGGATTCCTTGTCTATATAATAGGTGTCAAGCAGCATCAACGGTTGAGAAGGGATGTAAAGAAAATTTCACAGGTTTGCGATGAACTTACTCAGATAATAAAAGATAATAACCAAGGAGATGAACGATAAAATAAAATTAGACAGCATTGAAGACGCTATTGCGGATTTCAAGGAAGGAAAATTCTTGATAGTGGTAGACGATGAGGATCGAGAGAATGAGGGAGACTTCATTATCGCCGCCGAGAAAATCACGCCTGGAAAGGTGAACTTTATGTTGAAGCATGCACGTGGCGTGCTTTGTGCGCCGATTACGCTTCAGCGTTGCAAGGAACTTGACTTGGACGTGCAGGTGTCGGACAACACGTCGATGCTCGGCACTCCGTTCACTGTCACTGTCGACAAGCTGGAGGGATGCTCCACTGGTGTGTCGGCGCATGACCGTGCCGCAACGATCCGCGCTCTTGCCGATCCAAATGCGAAGCCTGCCGACTTCGGACGTCCTGGACACATCAATCCTCTTTATGCGCAGGACAAGGGTGTGCTTCGCCGCACGGGGCATACTGAGGCGGCTGTCGACCTTGCTCGCCTTGCCGGACTGTATCCTGCTGGCGCATTGATGGAAATCATGAATGATGACGGCACAATGGCGCGTCTGCCTGAGTTGGAAAAAATATCAGAGGAATTCGGAATAAAGCTGATTTCAATCAACGACTTGGTGGCTTATCGCCTGAAGCAGGAGTCGATTGTGGAAAAAGGCGAAGAAGTGGATATGCCTACGAAGTATGGACATTTCCGACTGATCCCGTTCTTGCAGAAGTCGAATGGGTTGGAGCATATGGCTATTGTAAAGGGCGAATGGGAGAAGGACGAGCCGATTCTCGTGCGTGTGCATTCGTCGTGCGCCACTGGCGACATCCTCGGCTCTTACCGTTGTGATTGTGGAGCGCAACTCCACAAGGCAATGGAGATGATAGAGAAGGAAGGCAAAGGCGTGGTAGTGTATCTTAACCAGGAGGGGCGTGGCATCGGCTTGATGAACAAGATGCGCGCGTACAAACTCCAGGAGAACGGTATGGACACGGTTGAGGCAAATCTTTGCCTCGGATTTAAGGCCGACGAGCGCGACTACGGCGTTGGCGCAAGCATTCTGCATGACCTTGGCGTGTCAAAGATGCGATTGCTCACAAACAATCCGCAAAAAAGAATCGGACTTACGGGGTATGGACTGACGATAGAGGAAAATGTTCCATTGGAAATCGAACCTAATAAATATAATAGATTTTACCTTCACACTAAGAAGGACCGAATGGGGCACGACTTGCATAATGTGGACTAGATTCTGGAAATAAAAGGAATCGCTGGCATTCTTGATGAATGACCGGCGATTTTTTTGTTCTTATAACTCGTTGATAAATTGGTGATTGTGAAAAAAGTTGAAAAGAGGGGCAAAAAAAGATGCTGA
>ULXD01013206.1_pt1 | contig 12587 bp, 10 predicted proteins | sample 1960961 | NCBI WGS metagenome assembly ULXD01 (sample SAMEA4835829, study PRJEB28245) | human gut metagenome | biome: gut microbiome; material: fecal sample | place: Denmark | collected 2008 | reverse complement strand
AATTTCCAATAAAGGCAAGAGGACAGCAATTCAAATCTATTGATTTTGCATAAATTATAATACCCTGATAATCAATAGCAATACATAGGCAAACAATCTGTGTGTAACAAATTCGCAACAAACAAATGGAGAAATATTGTTCCTACGGTAGAACATAGGAATTAACAACATGGAAGTTCATTACCATTATGAATAGGGAGGCGACAAGTCTCTACTTCCCCTAAATCTTTGATTTAGGTATGGTATTTCGTTTCTTTCCACGGGACAACAACCCGAAAGTTGTGCAAATTCAAATATTTGTGCTACCTTTGCAAATGAATTAAGCAATGTAATCGTTTCAATGAATACAGTGACAGACAAAATGCCTCGCGTGGGTTTGGAGACCGAATCGCAGACAGTCAAATCAGGACAGGATAAAAGGGACTGGGCGCAATGCTCACGGGCTATTGCCGTCCTTATGTCAAAGCGAATGTCGGAACTCGGCTTGTCGCAACGGATGCTTGCCGAAAAAATGAATTGCACCCAGCAATATATCTCCAAGATGCTGAAAGGGCAAAAGAACATGTCACTGGAAACCATTTGCAAAATAGAAAACACATTGGGCATCGAAATTATCAAAGGTCTGGACGAAAGCGAACAATAAAGCAGGAATATGGCGAAAGAAAGGGAAAATACAAACGGTATGGCAAAAGAGCCGGTCGCAAATTGCGACCAGTTGCCCGAAGTAATTAACATCCAGCCGATGATTCGGATTATAAGAGAGCGACAGGTCATGCTTGACAGTGATTTATCCGCATTGTACGGTGTGGAAACACGAAGGCTGAACGAACAGGTGAAGCGTAATATGGAACGCTTTCCTGATGATTTCATGTTCCAGCTCAGCAAAGACGAGCTTGATAACTTGATGTCGCAAAATGCGACATCAAGTTGGGGCGGAACCCGAAAACTGCCTTACGCGTTCACTGAACAAGGAATAGCCATGCTCAGTTCGGTATTGAAATCAAAGACGGCTGTCGAGGTGAACATCCGCATAATGAGGGCTTTCATATCCATGCGCCGCTTTATTGCGACCAATGCCCAATTATTCCAACGGCTTGAGACTATAGAGTATCACCAACTGGAAATGAAACAGCATCAGGACGTGACCGACAGACGCATCGACGAGGTTTTCAAGCGTTTGGATGCCGACGTTCCTCCTGTGCAGGGCATCTTCTATGACGGGCAGGTGTTTGACGCTTACCGTTTCGTTTCTGATTTAATCCGGAAGGCTGAACAGTCCGTTGTACTGATTGACAATTACGCGGATGACACCGTGCTGACTTTGCTTGATAAAAGAAAGGAAGGGGTATCAGCCACTATCTACACGCAGCGTGTCAGCAACCAGTTCCAACTTGATGTTGATCGACACAACGCCCAATATCCGCTTATCGAGGTAAAGCGATTCAACAAGGCACACGACCGGTTTCTGCTCATTGATGATAAAGTGTATCACATTGGAGCATCAATCAAGGATTTGGGCAAAAAATGGTTCGGTTTCACCTTTATGCGTGACATTACGGCAATAGAACTCATTAACAGGATTCAGCTTTAGTCCGGTTTGGCTTCAAAAGAACGTATCAGCATAGTGTGAACTTAATCCGCTTCTTTCATTTGTCGTACCAGTTCCTTATGCTGTTCGTGCAGTTCGGGGAAATGTCTTCTGATGAACTGGCCGAAGGAGCAGTCGTTGAATCCGAACCGCCGCGCCAATGACTTTATGCTTTCGGTTGTCGTAGAGTACAGTTGTAGGGCTTCGGCATATTTCCCCATGCTGTGCGGTGCCATTATTCCACCGTTTTCCGTTTTTTTCATTCCCAAACTTGCGTGCAGTTCCGGCTCATGCTCTTTCAGGTACATCCTGAAACAGTCGGGGTGCAGGCCAAATTCCTCCGCCACCTTTGTCATGGTCATTCCACCCTCTTTCAGTCGGGCTATGGCGTCAGCGTATTTGGCGGCAGTGGCAGGGTTATATTTCCGAACGGACGACCAGTCCACGGGCTTGCCTTCCTCGTAAGGGATGCCTTTCCGCTTACAAATCAAGTCCTTGTGCCAAGTTTGCAGGTAGTCGTAGAAACCTCTTACCGATACGCCGGTCTGTTTGGCTATTTTTCGGGCTGACATGGGTGTGGTGCGGTATAAGTGCAATGCTTCCGCGTATTTCGTGATTGTTTCAGGGGTAGGGGTATGAAGTGTCCCTCGTCCCGTTATCTTGCCTTTGCGTTGCTGTCTTACAGCCCGTTCTCTTATCTTGATGCGATTTTCGACCAACTCTTTGTGGTAGAATATCAAGTGTTGTTCCAATCCCGAGTAGGAGACGTTGCAACGCTCGGCGGCCTCTTGAACCGTGATATAACGGTCAGCACGTAATAGTTTCACTGCCTCGGCATACTGTTCCTTACACACCTTCCGCGTACCGCGCGGCAGGTTGTCATTTAAGCCTAAACGCTTGCGCACCTTCTCGCGCCACTCGATGATTCCGGGATAATGCGTGCGTAACTGCCTGCCAAGGTCTGTACCATTCAGTCCGAACCGGCGGGCGATTTGCGAGACATTGTATTCGATATAGTCCAGACTTCCACATGCTTCGATGGCGTCTTTGTATTTGGCCCGGGTAGCGGGAAGCTGCCCACGAAGCTGGCTCAGCTTGATGCGAGAGGCTTCTTCTTTGTCGCAAGTAATGTCGTAACGTGCCAACAGCAGGTGGCGGTGATACAGAGAAAGGTAGCGTTGAAATCCCGAAACCGTCACTTTGCTGATACGGCAGATTTCCGCACAGGACAATCGTGTCGAACGATACAGTTCGATTGCCTGACGGTATTTCTCTTCCGTCTCCGGACGAATCCCTCGGGAACGGTTGCATGGACTATCTCTGTTATCGGGAATGTTCACAACTTTTTGGCTTTGTGTATTAGGCTACTAAACAAGCAAGCCAACTGTTCCTTTTACAGAAGATAGTTGGCTTGCTTAGTGGTTGTTGATATTATTTGGTTAAGGATGATTCTTAGGGCTTTTGACGGACGGCGCGAACATGAATTGCACTGTTACGGTTTTCTGACGAAGTGGAACCTCCAGCCGTATATTTATAAGCGGTAGTTCCCGGATCTGTAATGGCCGTAGATGTCCAATAATCACCTGACAGGTTATCGTTCATATTGGCAGCTTCGTTTTGCGCAGGAAGATACCATACCATGTTGGCTTGGTCAAGTACAGGACGATAAACTGTATTACCTTGCTGAGTTTGGGTTTCTACACGATACTTGTTCTTCATCGCACAAGCTCGGGCGGCAAATTCTGTCGGATTAATAGGCAAAGTATTATCAGGAACTCCACCCCATGATTCCAACTGTTTCATAATAGTTTCCGCTTCACTAACACCATCAAAATTGTATATATCCCAAGTATTTGTATTACCATCACTTGGACTGGTGGCTGTTGTTAATTTAGGAACTTTGCTGAAATCAACAGTAACCTTCCAACTACCATTAAAAGCAGATCCAGTACTCGTTATATAAGAATGGTCTCCAAATATTTCAAATAATATACGCACAATACTTCCCCATAAACCACTAACTGTCATAGAATACGTGATTTTCATAGTTGAATCCCAGTTGAACCCCCACGGATAATCCTTATCTTGTATTCGTTCCACACCCATGCCGTTGTTCCATGCCGGGCAGTATTGCGTGAATGAGAATGTCTTAGCCTCGTTGTCACCGGCTGCGGTAGGCTTCAATGAGAGCGTAATGTCGCGGTCGGACTCCGTAGCGTTCTCTTTCAAGAACACATAGACTTTCACTTCTCCCGTTGTAGTGCTTGTCAACGTACTGGTTCCGTTATGGCCGTCAAGCCAATAACCTGCATCCACAAGTGCTTGTACATCATTACCACCGTCGAATTCACCACTCTCTACAAATGTCACATTGTCCTGGTCATTGGAAGTAAGCGTCCAACCTCCTGCTGGTAACTTATCATCACTTTTAATCGTAATCGGATAAATCACATAGTGCGCATCCTGCACTTCCGGCTGGGAAACAAACTTCAACTCATATTCCGGGGTAATAGACAGCTTGTAAGTCACGGTTGTCCCCATTGTCCATTCCGTATTTCCGATGGAAGCAGTGAGGGTACGTTTTTCATTATTGGCATTGACAAATACGACTTCTACCGTTGCCCCTGCAGGCAATGTCTGCGGCAGCATCATGAAGGTGCCTTCCAAACTGGTAATTTCCGCACCGTCGGTTTCGTTTCCGTTAGTTATAAAGCCGTTTTCATCATCACCTAATTTCTGTGAAAAATCCACAACATCATTAGTCTCGTTAATAGCCCATGTACCGGTAGCCATATCGTAAGTACCGGCATTTTTGACACCTTTCAAAGCCACGCTCTTGATAGAGCCGGGCTGCATCTGGCTGCCCACGGCAAAACGGACGGCGGTGCAGATGTGTTTGAAGGTCAGTGGAACAGCCTTGTTGTTGTCGCCCGGTATTTCATTGGTGGTAGCCACCACAATGTCTTTCTGGTTGACAGCATCTGCCGTCGGAACGGTGTATTTAAGTTCTTTGCTTGACGGAGAGGAGGGAACGGTCAGATAATCGGTTGGTATATCCGTTGGTGCCCAGGCATAGAATTGGAACGAATGGTCTGCTCCCGGCCAATAGTATATTTGTTCCGTGCTCCATATAGCACCCGTGTTGGAAGCATTCGTGTTCATATAGAACTGGTCAACGGACGTACCATTCTTACTCCAGTATGCCAGCACATGGAACTTGTCATAGAAATTGTCTTTGCCAACAGGCGTTCCGCGTGTCAAGGCCTGTTCGCCCTCGAAGCCGGACATGTTGATACCGTCCGAAACAATGGCACGGACACAAAGCGTGTCTGCCGAGTCGTCCGACCGCAACACGAAACGGTCTGCGGTATATCCTTCGTCATCACTACCGGCATATCCCCTTGTCTGCACGTTCTTATCGGACGATATGCCAAAACAAATGTTGTCACAGGCTTTCTCCGGATTCCCGCTTTCGAGAAAGTCCTCGTTATTGCACGAGAAAAGTAGCGTACACAGCAACATCGTCGCCATGCCGCCCGCCATCCAACTCGGATTTTTCTTATGTACCTTCATTTCTTCTGTTTTATATTTGTTTGCCTGAAGCAATACGCCCCGGCTGTTAGTGAGTGTAAGGGGACATTCAACCCCTTACACCCTGTAAGATTGTGTCCTTATGGACAAAGTCGTTTTATTAAACCGGCTTTACGAGGAAGCGAAATGAATCTTACTCAACGGTAATGTCATGATTGGTAAAATCACCCCAATCTTCAACTTCTGCAGTAAATTCAATCGGGAAGAGTTCATCGGGAGTAACATTTGTTTCATCAAGTGCAGCGACGAAATTGTAGCTCTTGCCTTTCTCCATTCCTGTTGTAATAGTAGAGGTGTGCGGATATTCTGTTGTCGCTCCATTCTGATCCAATACTACTGTGAATTCGACTGTATATTCAGGTGCTGCGACAGGAATAAGGTACATGTGACTGGTCTCGGCAACACCTGTACCGGCAACGAGGTCTTTGACTGCATCGCTTGCAAAAACAACCGAGAGAGTTTTGTCAGCGTCTGCAACAGTCCATGCGGTATTAGCTGCAGCCGGAGTAATTGTTCCGTTCTTGTAAGCATTCGTAATCCTTACATCCTTTACGCTGATTTTTGCTGCGGCGTTTTCAGGGAATGTGTTCTTGAAGGTAAATTTCACACGTGAAAGCATATGTCCGAATGTGAAGTTTACTTCTCCCGGGTCAGTGGTAACTTCAGCACCTGTTGTTTTATCAGCAGCTTTTGAATAAAGCAGGTCGGTTTCAGAGTCGCTGACGAAAGTGATGGTACCACCATCTTTTGCAGCGGCAAATGTAACCCCATTTTCACCTGACTTGGGAGCGATTGCCTCGAAAGCATAGGTGTAGCCGGGTTCCCAGTACTGGAGCGGTGAATAGGTTCCATTACCAGTAGCATCAACAGTTACGGCTTGTGCGTTGAAAATCTGAGCATCATCTCTCCAGCCGTACACTTCAATGGCACCAAGGTTAGTGATGTCAGTGTCTGTAGCACGGGTGCTTTTGTCAATAAATGATGAGAAACCGATGGCTTTTGTGTTTTGGGCCATTTCCACAGTCTCGTCGTTGCTGCAGCTTGCCAACATGGCTGTTGCCGCCAATCCAATCAAAAAGATTTTTTTCATTTGATTAAAAATTAAATTGTGAATAAAAATGTTTTGATAACTCTCTATGCAAATCAAAGAGGAAGTTCTATGTCCTCGTAATCTCCCCAGTCGTCCACATCCACATCGAAGCCGGAGCCGCCTTCCGTACCCTCTTCATCGGATATCTCGATGCCCTTCACCACGATGACACCTCCTTGCGGTTGCGCCGCCACCTGGTCGGTCACGTCGAAATCGAACGACTTGATTTTTCCGTTCTTCAAGCGTACTTCCAGATTCAGCCCGTACTTACGTCCGGCCCTTGTTCCGTAGTGTTCGTTAGGGAAATCAGGTATTCCGAAAGAACGCACCAAAGCCTGTGTGCCGAAATCTTCCACCGTACAATCGTACAGTACGGTTGCGGCTTCATCTGACGTGCGCCCGCTGTTCAACCATACCGCCTGCGCCATGCCCGCTAACGCCCCGCGTGCCAATGACACATATTCCAGCCCGTGGCTGAACTCGTAACGTACCAGATAGGTGAACACCAGCGGGTGCATGGTGACAGGTATCACGTCGGTCTCGGTCGAACGTTCCGCCACGTATGACTCCATGTAACTGCCGTAAAGCATATCGGGCTGGTTCACCGTGTTCTCGTCATTCGTGTCCATATAAGAATTACCGAGATAGGAAGAACGGGTACGGGTACGGGTAGTCGCCTTTGCCGAAGCGAACGACTGCATCTCGTCGAACACGATGTATTCCGTGTCGTTGTTGTAGAACAGCAGGGAGTGTTCCCCCGGCCGCATATACACGACCTCCCCCTCGGGAGCGATGTTGACGATCTCGTCCGAGCCGTCCGCGTTGTACACCTGCATACGCAAGCCATCCGGTATTCCGGGACGCAACGCGTCGTATTCCATACCGAACGATTCCTGCCACGTGGGGTAGTTTTTCCAATCCGTACTGCCTTCATAGGTATATTGCCACTCCTTTTCGTATTCCGCTTCTATGCGCACCTCCGATTTCGGGGCATGCGGGTCATGGTCAAAGCACAAGTCCTTGTGCTCGCAAGATGAAAGCAGCATGAGCATTCCCGCGAACAAGGGGACATATTCTGTTATAATGTGTATCTTTCTCATTTCACGCCTCCTTTCTTATTGTTGCTGTTGCCTCTTCCGAGAAGCCATACCAGAGAGATTTCCGCCTTCGTGGGACCGAACCAGTGCCGGTTTTTAGTGGCCTGCCATACATAGTGGCCGTCCAAGGGGGTGTACGTGTAGTATTTTCCTCCCCAGTAGCCCACGCCAAGCGTGAAGTCGATGTTCAGGCGGTTTGCGACGGGCAGCGAGTAACCGTATTCCACGCCTGCCGCGTAATTCGTCTTGTCCCAAAGCGTTCCGCCGGGTTCACCGCCCATGTAACCTTTGCCTCCCCACTCGAAGTCGTAAGTGAACGCCTGCCCGTAAACACCCACGTGATGTCCCGTGAGCGGCTTTTCACTGGCTTTCTTCCCGAACCAGTAGCGCACGGCGATGTCACCGCCATAGATGCGCCAGTAACGGTGGCTGCTGTTCTTTTTCCACCAGCCGTACATCCAGTTGCCACTGATTGACCAGTTCTTGCCCAAGTAAAATTCCACCCCGATGTTGGGAACGGCCAGCACGTCGTAGAGCATGTTGGTCTTGAGGGCCATGTAGAAAGGTTTTGAGGTTTCAGGGGAAACCGCCACGACCGTGTCCGTTTTCTCCACAACGGATGTCGTGTCTGTAGGAACCGGCACGACCGGCTCTTCCTTGACAACCGTTTTTTCCTCGATTACCGGTTTTTGACGGACTGTCACGAGAATGACACTGGCATTGCGGATTTGATCAAAGAAATGTTTGTGCATGTAATGCCAGGTACGGCCATATTGCAACTCCATCAGGTGTTTCTTGCGGCTGTCAACCAGTACACCTTTATTATCATAGGTGAATTCAGGCACGTTGCGCAGCACGTCCACCGCCTCTTCCTTGTGGGGCATGTCGGACACCTCGACCAACTCCGCGAGGCGTTCCCACGCGATAAATCCCTCGGGACGTGAAATGATGCCGTCCGGAAGCGATACACGTTCACGTACATAACGCTCAAGGGAATTGCGGCGTTTTTCCGCCAATTCCCTGTTTATGGCAAAGCCGCCCTCGGGTGAGGCGGAACCGCAGAAAGACACCTCGACCAGTTCGAGCGTGCTGTCTTTTTTCACACTTTCCAGAAACGACACCACTTCGGACAGGCGCATGGCGTTGTCACCATAAGCCGTGTCCAGTGTCGAGTTGCCGACCGGAAATCCGATACAGACCTCCTTCCGGCTCTCTTGCCCGAACACCTGGATGCATCCGAGCAACATGAACGCTGATACTATTAAACCTCTCATGTGCATATTGTCTTTACTTTAAGTCCTTTTCTTTCTAAGAAACGGATGTAAAATATAATTGCTTAATAATCAGGTTTATAAGCAATCAGCTTACTCTTGGTTTGTTTTACGGAATATTATTTTTTATGTGTAATCACTTAAATATTTTCGTTCCAATAGTTTGCGATTCAGGATTTTTATGTACTTTTGTATTCGAAATCCGTTTCTTAGAAAGAGACGGATGTTTTTGTCTTACAGCTTATCCTGTTATAATTCACTCACTACCAGTTCATTGGCATTGTCTATGACAGACGAGTCTATCGACGCGAGATAGATTTGTGTGGTAGAGACCGAATCATGTCCGAGCGCATCAGAAATGACATTGACAGGGATGTTCTTCGACTTGGCGACGGTCGCCCAGGTGTGGCGCGTGACGTATGTCGTGAGTGTAACCGGCAGTTTTGCCATTTCTGCGATGATTTTAAGGGACTTGTTTACACGATGCAACGCGGATTCATACTGTTTGCGCTCGTCCTTGCCGGGAACGGTTATAATCGGGAGCAGGTACGGCTGCCCGTCGGTGGAATAGCGCGCGAGCAGTTCTTCGATTTGCCTTATAACTTTGACATGGAGCTGCTGGCCGGTCTTGTGACGCCGGTAGGTCAGTACCCCGTTCTGAACATCCGACTTTTTCAGGAAGGCGGCGTCTATGAATGACATCCCCCTGCAAAGGAAAAGGAAGAGGAACACGTCACGGGCAAATTCAAGCCCCGGCCTGTGCGAGAGGTCGAGGCCTTTGATCCGCCTGATGTCGCTGATGGAAACAGCCCGTTTGAGCGTCTTTTCCGTTCCGGTAAACACGGTCCGGAAAGGTTTGCGGTCGATGGTCAGTTCCTGTTCTACCGCCCGGTTATAGACCGCCCGGAGGATGCGCATGTAAAAGGATGTGGAATTGGGCGCGAGCCCTGCAGCGTTCAGGTACGCCTGATAATCCTCCATGACGGCAGGGTCTATTGCCCCGATTGGAATATCCTCCTGGGTACGGAACCGCTTGAAACTCCCCAATGCCGCGCGGTAATTGTTGGCGGTGCCGGTGTGCCCCAGTTGCCTTAACCTGACAATGACATTCTCCATAAAAATAAAGAAGGTATTCCCCTTGCCGGTACGTTGGAACTCCGCGACAATATCGTCTACCGAATAGGCGCGCTGCCGGCTGTCGAATCTTTCGATGATTCCCCGCAGTCTCTCCAAGTCCCAGGACAGCCTTTGTGCCATCGAATTGACGGCGGCCATGCGGTCACTTCTGGCAGTGGGGACAAGCCGGGACTGCTTTTCGTCCCATTCACAGGGAAACACTTTGTAACCGGTCGTGATTTGCCTCGCTACACGGTGACGGGTTACGTTGATGACGATGCTGCCCGGACGGTCTGCGACTGTTGACGGGCGGAATTTTACTTTTACTGTTGCCATATCTATTATTGTTTAATGTGAGTACTTGTAAAAGATAAGGGCGACAACAACGAGGGTGACGGTAATCAATACAGAGAATATGGCAATCATTCCGGTCAACGTCTCTGAATGAAGCATCTTCACATTTGCGAATATGACGAGAGCAAAGAATGTGGCAAGTATCAGCAACAATGCGGTCATGCACCAGAATGTCGCCTGTGTCATGGATATACGGTTCTCATTGCGGCGGATTTCCTTGTCCGCTTTTTCGCGTTCCCCGCGGATATGCGATATGGCATTGTCGGCAATGGCATTGATTTCTTCCAGCAATGCCTGTCTGTCATTTTCTGAAAACCGAATCGGGAATGAGGCTTTAAGCAGATCATGGAGATTTATCATGGTACCTGCGTATGCACCGATTCCTTCAATGAGCTTGTTCAACAGTCTGTATGCCTCCGCAATCTCCGGTTTGAGTCTGCGGAACTCGTTGGCAAGCGCGTCATTCCGTTGTTCAAGTCTTTGCCGCCGTGCTTCTTCCGCTTTGATGTGGCTGACAGAGCATTGGTTTACCTTTTCCAGTTCTTCCTTTACCGCATTGATTTCCTTGAGCAGATTGCGCAATTCGGTAATCTGGCAGTTCACTTTCAGTAGCAGTCCTTCAAGTTCCTGCTTGTCCTCGTTCAGTTCCTGTCCGGGTGTATAATTGGCAAGCCGCTCCCGTAGAGCGGACGTATCGGGTTGTCTCATTGTCACTGATGTTTATTGGTTTGTCATTTACGTTTCATTCCTGATTTCTTTTGCGGGCCGAGCCTGTGCGAAGCCTCCCGCGCACAACGACGCATGAACTCTATCTCGTCCTCTTCCGGGTCACGCCCCCATTTGAGGTCGGACTGCGAGCCGCCTCCACCACCGCCGGTGACCTCCCCGTAAGGAGAAGCGACAAGCGTAAAAAAGGCTATCGCCAGATTCTGCAAAGGCTGCCAGTTGGCCACTTCCCGGAAATCGAACTCGTCATTCAGGCAGTCAAGCACCTTTTCAGGGATATAGCGGTCGTAGTTCTTTCCGTCATGCTCGAACTCAGTGCGCAAACGGTCGGATTGCCATGCGGTGTAATCCTCATGAACCGAATTGTTCTGTCCGGTGTCAGTTTGTGGCTTTTGTCCGGCTTCGGTGTGAACAGACGGATTCGGAGCCGTTATAACAGGCTGTTTCGGTGTAAGACTTTCTTGTTTTGCCTGTTTGACTTCTTCAGTATGCAGTTTCTCCCAAGTCCGCTCGATACGGGAAGCGGTCAGGTTACGCCCCTTTCCAAGTTCCGAACCCTTGAACCTTGAACTGCCCTTTTGAAGCACATAGCCGCGTATTATACCTTCATTGTCCTTGCGTGGATAGAGTGTGTAGCCTCTGGCTGCAAGCCTTTCAATATAGCCTTCCCAAGACCATTCGGACAGTTCACGCAAAGCCTCCATGCAGTCCTCGCTGACTTGCGGAATACGGCTTTCATGTATGTGTTTGGCAGTTATCCATCCCCTTTGCAGGGCAATTTTCTCCGCCGCCCGTTGTGCCCTGATATGGATGGCATGGTCGTTGTTGATGTTCCCGTTCTCGTCTATCCTGCACACGACGGCATGGAGGTGAGGTATGCCGCTGTCGGATTCAAGATGCAGCCACACGCTGGACTTGCTGCCCGATATGTTGGTCGGCACGGAAATGACCTTGCCGTCCTTGTCAAGTATCGTCTGGTCGTCATAAGCCGCCGCGAAGTCGTTCCACAGTTGTTGCCAGTCTTCGACCGTAAAATCTCCGGTATGCTCCATTGCCGGGCTTATCTCCAAGCGTATGACATTGTTCTTGATGTCGGGGCGGTCCATGGTGGCGAACTTCATTTCCGTCCAAATACCCGAAGCGCCCATGCCCTGCGGCATGAAGTTGTCACAGATGCGCGTTATCTTTTCGGGGTGTTTCTTGTTCCTCGACTCTCCCGACACGTACAGCGTCGCCCGGATGCCGTGACTGATGGATTTTGCCTTGGCTATCATACGCCATCCTCCTCTGTCTCTTCGTCCGTTGTCCCTGCCGGGTAGCTGTTCGCCTTCTGCGCGGACTGCAGGAAGTCGGTAACGTGGTCTGTCACTTGCGCCACTTTCTCGTACCATTCGAGCATGGTGGGCTGATGGCGGAATAGTTTTATTTTCTCATCGTCTTTCAGCCCGTGCAGGGCGTTGGCGAAGTTCACCATGTCCGTCCTGCACGCCGCAAGCTGCCGCAGACCGTCCACCTCCGCATCTGAAAGCCGCTGTCTCGGCCGGTAGTTGAGTGCCCTTGCCCGTATGAAGTCGCTGCGTGTCATGCCGCACTGCCCGGCGGTGCTCTTAATCTGATAAAGCTCCTGCTCCGTGACCTTGGTGCCCACCACCTTGTCACGCCTTATAACGGGCTTTTCCTGCCCGGATTCCTGATTGGAAGTATCTTCGTGTTTCATATAACCGGTGTCCTTGAAATTGTAGTAAAACGGTATC
>ULXD01046755.1_pt1 | contig 12617 bp, 3 predicted proteins | sample 1960961 | NCBI WGS metagenome assembly ULXD01 (sample SAMEA4835829, study PRJEB28245) | human gut metagenome | biome: gut microbiome; material: fecal sample | place: Denmark | collected 2008 | reverse complement strand
ACCAGCCGTTAAAAAATGGTAGATGGAAATCAATTCTTTACTTGTTAGTGTCATCTGTTTCGAAGCTTTTGAGACGGGTAAAGAAATATCATTCGCTCCTGATAAAGAAAGTAAGCCTCCGGCTTGTTCAAACTGAATGGCTTCTTTGGCATAGTTTAATTGTTCTTGTATTTCTAATTTATCAAATACAGGCAACGCATTTAAAATTTTTTCTTTGGCGCAAGAAAAGCTAGAAAATGCAGAAATCTGTGTTAATACACTTGAGAAATCAATGGCCTGGTTTAATTCGTTTCTAAAATTTTGTTCCATAAAATACTCCGTTCTCACCTATTTTAACACAAAATTTATGGTAAACTAAATAAGGTGATTAAAATGGCAACATTGACAAAGAATATGACAAAAGAAGAGATCTTTCAATTAAAAAATCGATTATCTCCATTTATATTAAAAGAAAGTACGCCACAGTATACGTACTATCAAATCAAAACGAAAGAATGTTCGATTACGGCATATACAAGTGGTAAAGTTGTATTTCAGGGAGCCGATCTTTCTTGGTTAGAACCAAAACAAACAAATAGTGAAGCACAAGATCAAGCGGGCAGCGATGAAGTTGGTACAGGTGATTATTTTGGTCCGGTTGTAGTGGCTAGCTGCATTGTCACAAACAAGGCTCGCAAAAAACTTGCACATCTTGGCATTCAAGATTCAAAGCAGGTGGATGATGTTAAGATTCGTAAGCTTGCACCTATCATCAAGGAAGTATGTCCACATAGTATTTTGATTGTTCCCAATTCAAAATATAATGACATGCATGATACTTGTAATATGGTGGATATGAAGTGTCGTCTGCATAACCAGGCTTATGTAAATTTGGTACATAAAGGATATACGCTTCCTAAGCAGATTGTTATTGATCAGTTTGTGCAAGAAAAAAGTTACTATCGTTACTTACAAGGCTTTCCTGAAGTCATTCGGGGTATCACATTTGAAACCAAGGCCGAAAACAAATACCTGGCAGTAGCTTGCGCGAGTATCCTGGCAAGAAATGCCTTTCTAGAAACGTGGGATCTTATGGAAGAAAAATATGATTTCAAATTTGAGAAGGGTGCCGGAAGCAAGGTGGATGTGTGCAGCAAGAAATTCGTACAAAAATTTGGAAAAGAAAAGCTTTACCAAGTGGCAAAGCTTCATTTCAAAAACACACAGAAGATTGGAGTTTAATTTCCAATCTTTTTTATCGGCTTCTTCGATCATTTTCAGCTAAAGAATAATAACGCTTTTTATCTTCATACATCTTTTGATCGGCTTCTTGTAAAGTTTCAGATAGATTTGAACAAGTTTCTTTCCATACACAACCTGTCGCAACACTGATTTCTAATTCTTTCATCCGTTTGAGTAATTTTGCATATTGATCAAAGAATAAGAGTTCGGATACATCTTGTTCAATGACCACAAATTCATCTCCACCTACACGATAGGAATTATCTAAGAAGATTTCTTGTAGAGCATATGATGCAGTAATAATGAGTGTATCTCCTGCGATATGTCCCATTTTATCATTGATTTCTTTAAGTCCATTTAAATCTAAGTAAATAACACCTAAAGAATGGAGTTCTTTGTTTCTATTTTGTTCAATATATTCATTAAAGTGATTGCGATTTTGTGCATAAGTCAAAGAATCTACATAACTTAAATTTTTTAGTTTTGTCTTCTCTTTTTCTCTTTCCATAGCCGTTTTAATAAAGAAACAAAAAGATTCTAAGAAATCTTTTTGGTAGTAATTCTGTTTTGGATTGTCTACCGCAAAAACACCTTTGATTTTTTTATTATCCATAAACGGTACAACGATAATACTATGAATCTTTTGTTGCATAAAAGTCGCATAAATTGGACTTGTAGAAGGTATTTCATGAGTCACATCTTCTATATAATAAGATTTTTGATTTTCAAAGAATTGATTGATTAAATCTGTATGTTCTAAACACAAACGAACCATGTTCTCAATATGAATGTCATCATGTCGTTTTCCATATTCAAAAATACCATTTGCCTTTTTATTGTCCATATCCAAATCTAATACGTAACACCTTTCAGCTTGATAAAACTCACAAATGATCTGAAGGATTTCATCAATGGTACTTTCTTTATATAAATCATTCGATAATTTTCGAACACATTGAATTAATGTATTGGATACATTTAAATCTTCCGTGAGTTCGTTGGATTTTTTAGAAATTCTGCGAACTTTTGTGATATAGAATCCACAATACAGTAAGAGAATCAATTTTTCACAGATGACCATGACCATATAATTGTTCTTTAATGTCAATACACTCGCAAAGGCATCCTCTTCATTTACCATAACTAAAAGTTCCCAATTGTATACTCCAACTGGTTTATAAATGAGATATTTCTTTTCGCCATTTTTTTCAAAAGCGACAACACCAGATTTTAAAGAATGAATTTGTTTCAAAACATTCTTCTTTGGCGAAAATAATTTAAAATCCGTATCTGAAGCAATATTTTCAATATTCAAATCTTGGTTATTCATCACGACCTGTCCATCGGTTGTATCAATAATTAAGTTGTGCGTCTTTCCATTCCATATTTTTGTATAAAACTGATCATCTAATGTATCACATTGAAGTACACCTACCAAATAGGCAACAACCTCATCCTTTTGTAGGATAGGCACGTAATAATTCACACTTCGTTTATTTGTCAAAGTATCTGTATGAACTAGATCCATATATTCGGCGGTTGAATTCAATACTAAAAATTCATTAGTATAAATTTGTTGAACCTCATCATGCATTGTATATAACGTATTGTTTTTCATCAACAAATCAACACGTTCAAACAAAGATACATCTTCAAAAGTACTAAGTCGATCTTTATATTCTTCATACGTAGGTAAATGGTCTTCATTTGAGAAATCTTTTCCAATCAAGCGTAAATAATTCAAATCATCATTTACACGATTTTTAATACTTTGAACCATGGTTTCACTCGCATTTTCTAACCGGTTAAAACATTCCTCTTCTTCTTGTCTTAAACTAATATTGTATGTTGCGACAGTCAATGCCAATATCAAGACCATAACTACAAGCGTAGGCATTAACTGCGTTAATTGTTTTTTCATAACTGTTTCCTTTACATTTACTATTAATTATAAACCTTGTGAACGATTGTTTACAACAGAAAAAATAACCAAAACCAAAAGGAGTAGCACTAGGCTACCCCCTTTGTGTGATTATTGACTTTCATTAAGCTTGTTGTGCTTCTTCGTCTTCATCATCATCAACGTTTTTCCATTTACGTCCTACGAAGAATACTACGATTTGTACCAATCCAATAACAACCATCCAAATTGTCCATTGATCTGTCCAAGTCCAACGAAGACTCATGTCTTCAGTTACTAGGAAGAATACAACAGATAGGATTGCGATTAGAACTGCAAGTACGCGAGTGACTGCTCCACGTTTCTTTTCTTGTTCTTTTTCTTCATCTTCATTTGTAGTTGTTTGATCTTTAGTTTCATCATCTTCTTCGTCATCTTTATTCTTATGACGTTTAGAAATCAATAACAACAATCCGAATAATACCGTTACGATAGCACAAATCAAGTTGATTAATGCCCAGAATTTCTCCGGTCTAGCCTTAGGTGTCTTTTCCTTTTCAACCTTTTCTTCCTTAGACTCAGCCTTAGGCGTCTTTTCCTTCTTAACTTCCTCTTGTGGAGTTAAAGCAGGAGCTACTTGTTGAATGTATCGAGGCGTTGCTGGAGGAGGACTCACTGGAGTTGGTGGAGTTACAGGAGCCGGAGCTGCTGTAATTGTTAATGTACCAACAACCTTAGTAATGTCGTAGTTAGAAGCTAATGTATTTTCATTCAATTTATATTCAAATGAGTTAGCACTATTTCCAACCTTTGTTTGAGTTCCAGTTACCTCATAAGAAGCACCTTCACCCTCTACGAATCCATCACCACTGACTGTGATAGAAGTATTCGTCAATGCTTGACCATCATAAGTCTTACTTACAGTTGCACTTGTCAATGTTACTAAACGCTTAGTAATTTTGTACGTCTTAGTGAATGATCCACTGTAGTTACCTAATCCAGAAACCTTAATCGTTACTGTACCAGCATTTACTAAATCATCACTATATACTACTGTGTAATCTTTATTTGCGATTAAATCTTTACCAGTCTTAGTATCTTTAACTGTTAATACTTCTCTGTGTTCTTGACCATCATACTTAGAATCTTTTGGATCACTTACCGTAATACCTGTCTTCTTATCATCTGGAGTATTAGGCTCATCAGGAATAATTGACTTAGGCGTTACTGTTAAATCTCCGATAGATTCTTTGGCAAGCTTGTAGTTTGTCTCAATAGCTGATCCATTCCACTTCAAGCTATACGTATTCTTTGAAGTACCTTCAACAGTTCGACTACCCGTTGTAGTAAATTCTACTGTTTCACCAGAAACAATACCCTCAATCTTACCACCAGCTGTTAGTGCAGTTCCATCATAAACCTTCTTTGCAGATTCAGTTGTTACTGTATAAGCCTTAGGTGTGATTTCGTATGTTCTTGTTACTGTTCCCGTGTAGTTTCCAATACCTGTAATTGTTACTGTGATTGTTCCAGTTACATTTCTGAAATCAGATGTTGAGTACGCTACTGTGTAATCAGTACCTTCAACCAATGCATTTCCTTCTTTATCTGTAACTGCAGGAGACCACTTGTGTTCCTTACCATCATATACAGAGTTACTTGGCTTATTGATTGTAACACCATTGTAATTTGGATTTGGTTTGTCTGGATCTTTACCTGGATCGATTGTCTGTTCTGTTACTGTTAATGTTCCAATAGAATCTTCTTTTAACTTGTAGTTTTTACTTGAAGCTTTCTTCCACTCTAATTTATAAGTATTAGGAGTTGAACCAACTTCCGTCTGACTACCCGTTGTATGAACAACAACAACTTCACCATCCACGATACCTTCAATCTTACCACCAGCTGTTAATGCAGTTCCATCATAAACCTTCTTTGCAGATTCTGTTGTCACTGTATATTCTCTTGGCGTAATCTTGTAAGATTTCTTGAATTCACCAGTGTAGTTACCAATACCATTTACTGTTACATCCACTGTTCCAACATTGATTACATCACTACTATATGTCAATGTGTAATCAGTATCTCTAACTAATGCTGCACCAGTCTTAGTATCTGTTACTGTTAATGGATTTACATGTGGTAAACCATCATAGATTGAGTCTTCAGGATTTGTGACTTCAATACCAGTCTTCTTTTCATCTGGAGTATTCGGTCCATCAGGAATGATTGACTTAGGATTAATTACTAATGATCCATCATTTACTACAAACGTTACAGAACTGTAGTTCGTATTGTTATTTGTGAAATCACTTACCTTTAATCCCATTGGATACGTATTGGCTTCAGTCGCTTTCACTTCAGCATTTCCATTGAATGTGAAATCTGCTTCTGCATACGTACTACCTTCAGTAATGGATACATCATATCCGTCCACTGTCTTTTCAGTTCCATCATAATCGTATGTTTTTTTATGACCCGTAATGACTACGATCACTTGTCCATCTTGAGTTGTGATATATAATTTACCAAACTTAACTTCGATGTTGTAGTTAGAATCCTTCGTATCCTCGTTCAACTTGTAAGTAAATTCATTGTCACTATCACCAACATTTGTTTGAGATCCAGTTACATGGTAAGATGCACCCTCTAATTTAGCGAATCCATCACCACCAACTGTTACATTACTGTTTGTTAATGGAGTCTTATCATAAACTTTAGAAGCAGTTGCACTTGTCAATGTTACATTACGCTTAGTGATTTGATATTCTACGTTATGACTACCTGTGTAGTTTCCAGCACCAGTAATCTTTACTGTTACTGTACCAGCATTTGTAGTATCACCCTTATAAGATAATGTGTAATCTGTACCTTCAACTAACGTTGCACCCGTCTTAGTATCTTTGACTTCCGGTTTATTTTCATGAACATTACCATCATACTTAGAATCAGCAGGTTTTGTTACTTCAATACCAGTCTTCTTTTCATCTGGAGTATCCGGACCATCAGGAATGATTGACTTAGGATCAACCTTTAACCAACCATCATGAACTACGAATGTTACATTTGTGAAGTTAGCACTTGTATTACTGAACTGAGCCGCTTTTAATCCCATATAAGACGTTCCAGCAACTATTCTACTTACTACTGCAGTACCTGTGAAACTAATAGCTGTATCAGAATATAGTTTATTCGAAATATTTGTGACATCATAACCACTAACTGAATGAACTTGTCCATCATAAGTGACTGTATCTGTATGTCCAGTAATTTCTACTTTAACTTCTGTCTTCACAGCTTCTACTGTTAATGTACCGTTTGCAGTTGTAATTTCATAGTTAGAAGCTAACGTTCCTTCTTTCAATGCATAAGTGAATGTGTTTTCACTTGAACCAGCATCTGTCTGAGTGCCAGTATAACTATAAGTTGCACCTTCACCATCCGCAAATCCATCTTCACTTACTGTTACATCATGTTTAACTAATGGAGTTCCATCATAAGTCTTAGAATCAGATCCACTTGTTAATTTAACTGTACGCCTAGTGATTTGATATGTTACATCATGACTACCTGTGTAGTTTCCAATACCTGTAATCGTTACGGTTACTGTACCAACATTTGTAGTATCACCCTTATAAGCTAATGTGTAATCTGTACCTTCAACTAATGATTTATCAGTCTTGTTATCTTTTACAGTCGGTTTATTTTCATGAACCTTACCATCATACTTAGAATCAGCAGGTTTTGTTACTTCAATACCATTTGTATCACTAGGAATAATTGACTTAGGAGTAACTGTTAATAATCCAATAGAATCTGTTCCATGAGTATAGTTCTTTTCTTTTGCAGAACCATCCCAAGTTAAACTATAAGTATTGTTAGAAGAACCAACCTCAGTCTGACTACCAGTTATCTTTAATGTAACTGTTTCGCCATCTACTAAGTTGTTAACTCTACCACCAGCTGTTAATGCAGTTCCATCATAAGGCTTTTCAGCACTGTCTGTTGTCACTGTATATTCTCTTGGAGTAATCTGATATTTCTTAGTAAATTCACCTGTATAGTTTCCAATACCTTTGACTTTTACTTTCACTGTTCCAACATTGACTACATCACCTACATATGTCAATGTGTAATCTTTGTTTTCTTCTAGTTCCTTACCAGTCTTAGTATCTGTTACTGTCAATGGATTTACATGTGGTAAACCATCATAGATTGAACCTTCAGGATCTGTGACTTCAATACCAGTCTTCTTTTCATCTGGAGTATTTGGTCCATCAGGAGTGATTGACTTAGGAGTGATCTTTAACTGTCCATCTAATACCTGGAATGTTACCTTGCCATAGTTTTCATTGTTGTTTGTGAAATCTTCTAGCTTCAATCCCATATCGTATGTACCAGCTTCTGTACCCTTCACTTCATCATTTCCACTGAATGTGAAATCAGATTCTGCATATTTACTTCCTTGAGTAATAGAAACATCATAACCTTTAACACTCTTTTCAGTTCCATCATATTCAAATGATTTCTTATGACCAGTAATTACGACTACGACTTCTCCATCTTCAGCTGTGACTGTTAGATCACCATAAGCTACTTCTATAGTGTAGTTAGAAGCTTTTGTGTTTGACTTCAATTCATAAGTAAATGTGTTCTTACTTGTACCTTTTTCAGTCTGGCTTCCAGTTACATTGTAAGTTGCACCTTCATCCTTAACGAATCCAAAACCACCAATAGTTACATTTTTATTTGTCAATGGAGTCTTGTCATAAGGCTTAGAATCACTTGCACTTGTCAATGTTACACTACGCTTAGTGATTTCATAAGAAGTCTTCGCTGTTCCAGTGTAGTTACCTTTACCAGTAATAGTTACTTCAACTGTACCCGCATTCACTGCTGCTGTATAAGATAATGTGTAATCTACATTTTCAACAAGTGTTGCACCTGTCTTTGTATCTTCTACAGTTGGCTTGTTCTTCTGCTCTTCGCCATTGTACATTGTGTCATCAGGCTTAGTTACCTGAATACCAGTCTTCTCATCTTCTGGATCAATTGACTTAGGATCAACCTTCAACCAACCATCTGTTACTTTAAATGTTACATTTGTGAAGTTAGCACTTGTATTACTGAATTGAGATGCATTCAATCCCATATAAGTAGTTCCTACATCTTTACGAGATGCTTTGGCAGCACCTTCAAAATGAATTGCTTCTTCTAGATATAATGCATTCGAAATATTTGTAACATCATAGCCTTCTACTTCATGTGTATTTCCATTATAAGTTTCAGTCTTTGTCTTACCTTTGATTTCAACTACAACTTTATCTGTTACAGGAGTAACCTCTAATGTACCTTCTTTTGTCTCAATAACATAGTTCTTTTCTAATGTCTTTTCATTCAATGTATAAGTAAATGTATTCTTACTTGAACCTGTCTCTGTCTGACTTCCGGTTACATTATATGTAGCACCATCATCCTTAACGAATCCATCTTCACTTTCAGTTACCTTGTTCTTAGTCAATGCACTTCCATCATAAACCTTAGATCCATCGGCACTTGTCATGATGACTTTACGTGGAGTGATTTCATAAGAAGTATCGACTGTACCTTCATAGTTTCCAGTACCTGTGATCGTTACTGTTACTGTACCTACATTGATAACATCTTCACTGTAAGATAATGTGTAATCCGTATTTTCTACTAATACTTTTTCACCATCTTTAACAGTTGGTTTATTCTTGTGTTCATTACCATCATACTTTGAATCAGCAGGTTTAGTTACTGTAATTTCTTGCGTATTAATTGATTTAGGCGTAATAACTAACTTACCAGCACGAGTCTTCACAACCACTTTATCCGTTACATCAACACCATCTTTTTCAACCTTAGCCGTTCCATCAAATACAGTGTTAATATATTCACCAACATTTGTACCCTTAGTCACTGCCGTTAATCCAGATACTGTATAACCATTCATTGTAGTTGATTCAAAACCTTCGATTGACTGTTCAGCACCGTTATAAGTACGTGTACCACTATTCGCAACCAATGTGATTTCAGTCTTTTCAACCCAAACTGCATATAGAACGTTTTCACCATTCGCATCAATATTGATTGTTTGTCCATCTGCATAAGTTGCATTTCCTGTTTTAGAATCAGCCCAACCAGCAAAGTAGTATTCTTTACCTTCTGCTACTGGAGCCGTAAAGGCTAATACATCAGAATTATGAGCTTTAATTTCTACTGCCTCATTATTCATGACATTAACTGTCTTAACTGTACCAATTCCATTACCAGGATCATAAGTCAATGTTGTAGAAGTTTCTGCATTACCCCAAGTTGCCGTTAAGATAATCTGATTATCCTTATTCGCAATGTCCTTGTTTACTTCAAATGACTGTCCAGGCTTATAAACGTTTCCATTTAATTCCCAACCTAAGAATTTCTTACCTGAAGTAGTAGTCGCATTACCAGCTACAGTAACTCTTGCACCACCTGCATAAACTCTATCATCCGTAGGAACAGTTACATCCTTTTCAGTACCAGGATCATAAACAACTCTTAATTCACCTTTATACAACCATTTACCAACGATACTTGTATCTCTCGTAATTGTACTACCTGTATGGAATACTTCCGAAGTAATATTTCCATTACCATCCGCATAATACCAACCCGCAAATGAATATTCATTGATTGTTGGAATACTAGGTAATACTGTACTAGCTACTGTACCAGCTTCTACCTTCTTAGTATCCCTATTCTTAGTATCCCTATCTCCTGTACCTTCAGGATTATTCAAGTTATAAGTGAACTTAACATTGGAAGCCGTCCACTTTGCGTATAACGTAACATTTTGAGCTGGCATCTTCTTACCAGTAAAGTTAAATGCTTCACCTTCACAAAGTTCGTTTTCATACCATCCATCAAATACATAGTATTCTGGAAGTGAACTAGGTCTTGTAGGTGTGTAACTTGCATCTTCGATACTCTGTTCATACTTCTTAGAAACAGTTTTTTCTTGTTTACCATTGTTGATAAACTTTAAGCTATAAGAATTACGTTTGTAGTAGAACTTAGCTCCATTATATGATTCACCTACATCAGGATTACAATATTCAAATGTAAATCCAGAAATCGCATAACAATCTTCCTTACCAATCATTAAGTAGCTGCTTCCTTTAATCACATCTATATGGTGTAAATCATAACCATTTCCATCAATCTTTTGCACGTAATAATATGCTGTATAAGTTTTCTTACCACTAGTACTCCATAATGTAGAGTCTTTCATTGGCATTGTACTTGTATAGGCTAAATATTGACTATTTCCATAATACGAAGCCGCTCTGATTTGCCAGTTACTATTTCCATCATATGCAGGCCATTCAGCTTTAGAAATACTTTGACCCCATTTTTTAGTGATTGTTGATAAATCTGTACGTGAGTTCTTTTCCTTTTTAAAATGCATTGTATACGTTTTTCTCTTGTAGTATACATTTACAATTGTCGAACCATCACCCTTGATTGTTTTTTGTTCAATTGTAGTTGCAGTAAAGACTTTATCATTTACACTTTCACCAAAAATATTTTTGCCATCCACTGTATAAGACTTCGCTACAGCTTCTGTTGTTGCTCCAGTCAAGCCCTGTAATTCTTGAGATTCATGGAATGAATATTCATCATCATCGGCATTTTCCCACCAGTGAATAACTGTATAGCTAACTTGTTTTGGTATCCAATGAGCTTTTAAAGCCATCGGTTTAGTGATTTGTGTTCCATTCTCTACTTTTGTTGAACCATTGTACCAACCACCAAATGTATAACCAGGTTTTTTAGGTGTTGTTTGATCATTTAGAGAGATTTTGTCAAATACGAATTGAGAATCAATTGCACTTCCACCATCTGAATCAAAAGTTACCCAATACCCTTCTTTAATAATCGCATATACATTTACAGAAGTACTTCCTTCTGGTACTGCAATATTTTTTGTGATGTCATCAGTTCCGTTCTGATTTGCTGCCCAACCAACTAATTTGTGAGTTGCGTCAACATCATAAGATACGTGTGAGTAATCATGACCATCGTGGTCTGCAACTTTTTCTGTACGCATGATCTGTGTTCCTCCTGGATTATAGAAGTAAACATATAATGCGTCTTCGTATTTTGCAGTAATTGTACGAGTTTCAGTCTTAGTAATTGTCTGTACACCAAAACCATCAAACTTAGATCCATTTTCTTGCCATTCCACAAATGCTTTTCCAGCAATATCTGGAGCAGTTGGAGTAATCAATGTATCCCCCGTTTTAACGATCTGTGTACTTACATTTTGTTCATTTGCAACAAAGTTAAATGTTGTCAATTCGACTTTCTTTTCACCCGTAATAACATAAATTGAGAAGTGATTTGCATCAAAGCTTTGTGTATTTGTAGCAACCTCAGTTACTGTACTTGCATCATCAGTAACATGGTAAACATTGACTTCTTCACCACCAACTGCTACATTTTCAAAGCTAACATTAACAATTCCGTTTGGTTGAATTTCGATACCATCTGCATTCACAATCGTAATATCCAGAGCTATAGCTGAATCAACCTCTTTATCCTTTTCCGTAACTGTTTCTTCAACAGCGTTCAAAATAGCTTTTCTTGTAACACGCTTAACGATTAATTGTGCACCACTAGGTAAAACACCTTCGGCCGCCGTTACATGAACGGTTACGTTTCCAGCTGTAGCACTCATATTAAATGCAGGATACTCTGGTAATTCTTCCTTCGCTTCTGGGTTTGCCTCAGCATCTTCTTCTGTTTTTTCTTCAGTTTTGTTTTCTTCTTGAGCTTCATTTGCTTCTGGGTGCGATTCTGTCATTACCTTCTGGTAAACAAATTTCACACTTGTCAAATCTGAAGTCACATTTAAATTTGCTTGGGCTGCAGCTACGATTTGTGAATCATTCATAACTACATCTTTTAGGGTATAACCATCAAAATTCAACATCACACTTGCATCCGAATTCAAGCTGTAACCCATCTCATACTCATGAGTGGTAGCATCTCTTAATATTGTTCCATCTTCAGCTACATAACTTAATGTTACAGACTTGGTTTCAGGCACTTGTACAAACTCTTCTTTCGCATCTATTGCAGGCGCTTCAGTTTGTTCGACAGCCACTTGTTGCGAACCCTCTTCAACCGTTACCGGTTCTTGTTCTTGGGTTTCTTCTATTATTGGTTCTTCTGATAGCGTATTCGCAAAGTAAGTATCTGCCATTCCGAACTGAACAGCCATCGCAAGCGACAACATGATCGCCGATGCTCTCTTCAAGTTCTTCAACATATTCAATTTTCCTCCTTTTCTATTCTTAGATAGTTACCCTTCCCATCTACAAATAAAGTATAGAATTTTAACGGTTAGAAAGCGGTTATAAAACATATAACTTTGTCTTTTTTGTTACCCTTAACTTTGCAGAATTTGTATAACTAAAAAATAAAAGAA
>ULXD01037587.1_pt1 | contig 12750 bp, 10 predicted proteins | sample 1960961 | NCBI WGS metagenome assembly ULXD01 (sample SAMEA4835829, study PRJEB28245) | human gut metagenome | biome: gut microbiome; material: fecal sample | place: Denmark | collected 2008 | reverse complement strand
GCGCTTATCAAGCCGCAGTTTGAAGCAGGAAAAAGCCATCTCAGCAAACACGGAATAGTAAGAGATTCCAAAGTACATAAAAAAGTATGCGATGATATATCGGAGTTTGCCTCAACTCTTGGGTTTGAACGGGGAGAGGTCATATCCTCGCCAATAACAGGCGGTGACGGCAATACCGAGTATCTTATATATCTCAGACGTTTATAACATATAACTTACAAAGGCAGGTGAAATATCATGAAGGTAATGATATGTGCCAATCTCGCTAAAGAACGGAGCAGGAAAGCGGCGGCAGATGCGTGCGCTAAGCTGAATGAAATAGGTTTTCTGCCCATGATAGAAAAGCAGTACGAAAATATCATAAAGGTGGATAACGCCGTATACGCTCAAACAGACAGCCTTATAACCGACTGTGATATGTTTATGACTATAGGCGGTGACGGAACTATTCTCAAGTGGGGACAGAAAGCCGCCGCCTGCAATAAACTCCTGCTTGGAATAAATACGGGCAGGCTGGGCTTCATGACTTCTATAGAGAGCGGCGAGCTTGATACACTGGAACGTCTTAAAACAGGCGAATATACAGTGAGCAGAAGAATGATGCTCGATATTGAATATGAGGGCAAAGGCAATTACAGTGCCATAAATGATGTTGTGTTCAGCAAATGCCGTTATTCAAAACTGCCTGAATTTATTGTTTCGGTAGAAGAATACGAGGTGACAAAAATCAGAGCCGACGGAATTATCTTCAGTACGCCGGCAGGCTCTACGGCATATTCTTTGTCTGCAGGTGGGCCTATTATATCCCCTGATGCACAGTGCATTGAATTTACTCCGTTGTGCGCTCATTCGCTTTTCGGCAGACCTATGATATTTTCAGCAGATTCGGAAATAACGGTGCGTTTTTCCGCATACGAAGACAGCGGTGTTTCGCTCAGTATTGACGGTAATGACGATATGGATTTCAAAGAGGGCGAAATAATAAAGATAAGACGCTCGGAGCAGCAGCTTTCTATTATTGATATAAACGGCAGCAGTTTCTATAAAGCGGTACACAACAAGCTGATGAGACCGCTCAAATAAAATCTTACAAGGGGTGATATTGTGAAAAAGAAAAGACAGGCAGAAATTCTCAGAATCATATCTTCAAACGAAGTGGAAACGCAGGAAATGTTGCTTAATCTGTTGAAGCAAAAGGGCTATGATGTGACTCAGGCGACCGTTTCCCGTGATATAAACGAACTCAATATTGAAAAAATGGTTTCTTCAAACGGTGTCAACTGCTATGCAAAAGCGGAAAAGGTACACACGGTCAAGTTTCATAATATTATTTCGGAAGCGGTTGTCAATATTGATTACGCAATGAATATAGTTTCAATAAAATGCCACAGCGGTCTTGCGAATGCCGCTTGTGCAGGTCTTGATATGATGAATCTTTCCTATGTTGTCGGAACTATCGCAGGCGATGATACGATATTTGTACTGACAAGAACGGAGGGTGATGCAAGAATGCTGACACGTCACCTGAAGGAACTGCTTTAAGATAAGGAGGTCGGCGTTTTGCTCAGAGAATTATCTATTGAAAATCTTGCTGTGATTGAAAAGGCGTCGATAGCCTTTGACGATAAGCTGAATGTGTTTACGGGTGAAACGGGTGCAGGTAAGAGTATACTTATCGGCGGCATAAATGCGATACTCGGAGGAAGGGTAAGCAAGGATATCGTAAGAGCAGGCACAGAAAAGGCTGTTGTGACCGGCCTTTTTGACGATTTGCCCGAAAGCGTCAAAGCTAAACTCAGCGATAACGGTTTTGCTGTCGATGACGAGCTTTTGCTGCAGCGTGATATTCATGCGGACGGTAAAAGCACCGCAAGAATAAACGGCAGAGCAACAACAGTAGCAATACTTCGTGATATAGCGTCTGAACTTATTGATATTCACGGACAGCACGATAACCGTCTGCTTATGGACGGGGATAATCAGCGTGAGATACTCGACAGCTACGGCAAAAACAGCGGGTTGCTGTCGGAATATGCGACCGCTTTCAAGGAGTTTTCGGCTTTATCAAGGAAAATTAAAGAAGTCAGCCGTAAGAAAACCGAATCGCTTGAAAAGGCGGAGCTTCTGAGAGAACGTCTTGAGGAGCTTGATAGGTATAATTTTTCCGCAGATGAAGAAGAAACCATAAAACAAAAGATTGAGGAACTTCGCAATGCCGAATACATAAGCGAGAATCTGTATAATGCACAGACGGCAATATCGGGAGACGATGATACTGACGGAGCATATTCTATGCTCGAGCATTGCAAAAACAGCGTTTCATCTCTCAGCGAAACTATCCCTGAGCTTGATAAACTGGCAGAGCGTATATCCGATATGCTTGTAGAGCTTGAGGATATAAGAGAAGAAATAGTGCAGAGAATACCCGATGAAGACGAGGATACCGCAGGAATGCTCGGTGTTCTTGAAGAAAGGCTCAGCGTTATATTGCGTCTGCAAAGAAAATACGGCACAGACCTTGCGCAGATACTTGAAAATTCGAAGAAATGGCGCAACGAACTTTATGAAATAGATAATGGCGACGATATAATAGAAGAACTTACAGAAAAGAAAAAAGAAGCAGGCGAAAAAGTAAAGCGTCTTGCCACAGAGCTTACAAGCAGAAGAAAAAAAGCGGCGGACGAGCTTGCAAAGCGGATTTCTGCGGAGCTTACGTTTCTTGATATGCCGGATATAAGACTTGTGTTCGATATATCGCAGGATAAAGTCACTCTCAGCGGAATGGATAAGGTGGAAATGCTTATCTCCGTCAATAAGGGCGAAGATTTGAAGCCTATGAGTAAGATCGCTTCGGGCGGTGAACTGTCAAGAATAATGCTTGCCGTCAAGAACGTGCTTGCCGAAACAGACAAACTGCATACCATGATTTTTGATGAAATTGATACGGGTATAAGCGGCAGAGCCGCCGCCAAGGTCGGATTAAAACTGCACGAGGCGGCGGAAAACAGGCAGATACTCTGTGTAACGCATCTTGCACAGATTGCGGCAATGGCGGATACACAGCTTCTGATAAAAAAGACCAGCGATGAAAAACGCACCTATACGGGCATTACAAAGCTGGATTTTGAAGGCAGAAAGAGAGAAATAGCAAGGATTATTTCCGGTGATGAAAACGATCCGATTTCGCTTGAAAATGCCGAAATGCTGCTGCTAAGAAAAAACGTGATATAAATTACAGAACAGTCTGAGGAAACTCAGGCTGTTTTTTTATGTCCGTATCACAAACCGACACTTTTTTACTTCCGTTTGTCCTATAATAAACGAGGGGCATAAAAATGGTTATTTATCTTGATGTGCTGATTCTGATAAATCTTTATGTTACATATTTTCAGATTCTCGCCGTATCAGTATTTACTCACAGAAAAACAGTATGGTACAGAAAGCTGTCTGCGGCGGGCATAGGTGCGGTGGCATCACTGAGTATTTTCATTCCGCAGGAAATGGTTTTGACTCTTACTTTACTTAAGATATTTCTTTGTGCTTTGATTGCTTTTGTCGCATTCGGTTATACGGGATTTCGTGCTTATGCGGTGAGCGTGCTGTTTTTGATGCTTGTCAGCTTCGTCTTTTCGGGGCTTATGCTTTGTGTGTGGCTGTTTGCCGCTCCTATGAAGATGCTGTTTATAAACGGCACTGTATATTTCGGTGTTGATACGATGACGATAATTCTGTCTACCTGTGCGGCTTACGGAGTTGTCAGAATAATAAGATATATACTCGATAAAAACGGAAAAACCGATGGCAAGTATACTGTTATCATAAAAAATAACGGCAGGGAATGCAGGCTTTCGGCACTTGCAGACAGCGGAAACGGAATGGTTGATTGTTTCAGCGGATTGCCTGTGATAGTGTGCAGACGTGATATGTGCGCCGATGTTTCACCTCCTGCAATCGAAATGATAGAAAATAACAGCGATATTTCGGAAATAGGCACGCAGATGATAAAGGGTGTCAGGATAATGCCGTTTTCCACAGTGGGAAAGGGTGGACTTATCTGTATGTTCAAAGCAGAGAGTGTTGTTATTGACGATGAAACGAATGAAGAAAAATATCCCGTCAATGCGCTTATCGGTATAGTGATAGGCGGAAGACAGGAATATGAAGCAATATTCAATCCGAAAATACTTGTGTGAGGTGTAAAATGCTCAAGATAATTGAAATTGTCAGCAATCTTATTTCAAAACTGCGTAAATCGGCAAACGGAAAATGCGAGTGCGATTATATAAACGGTGCGGAAACCTTACCTCCTCCGCTTTCAAAGGAAGAGGAAGCAAAAACGCTTGCAAGGCTGAATACGGATTTTGAAAACGCAAGGGAAACGTTGATTGTACATAATCTGAGGCTGGTAGTTTATATCGCAAAGAAATTTGAAAGTACCGGTATAGGAATCGAGGATCTTATTTCCATAGGTACTATAGGGCTTATCAAGGCGGTGAACACATTCAGCGTGGAGAAAAACATAAAGCTCGCTACTTATGCCTCAAGGTGCATAGAAAACGAAATACTTATGTATCTGAGGAAAACGAATCCGCAGAAAATGGAGGTTTCAATAGATGAACCTCTTAATGTTGACTGGGACGGAAACGAATTGCTCCTATCCGATATTCTCGGAACGGATGATGATACTGTCAGCGTGGATATAGAATCTGAGGCAGAGAAAAGAATGCTTCTTGAGGCGGTGGAAAAGCTGGACGAAAGGGAAAAGCTGATAATGGAACTTCGTTTCGGGCTTAATAACCACCCCGAAAAAACACAAAAGGAGGTCGCCGATATGATCGGGATCTCCCAGAGTTATATATCACGTCTTGAAAAGCGTATTATAAAAAGGCTCAAAAAGGAAATGGAAAGCCTGTGCAGTTAGGTGCTTCTGCTGTTTCTGCCAACTACCGCCATTGCACATTTTAGTCCGTCCATTGCCGCTGTCACGATGCCGCCGGCATAGCCTGCACCTTCGCCGCAAGGATACAAGCCTTTCACACTGACCGACGAGAGTGTTTCATCTCTTACTATTCTCACAGGCGATGAGCTTCTTGTTTCAGGGCCTGTCATAACCGCATCAGGAGAGCCGAAACAGCTGATTTTCTCGGCAAACTGCGGCAAAGCGTATCTCAGAGCGTCGCATACGAAATCGGGTAGGTATTCATCGGGCGGCACAAATGTTGTGCCTATAGGATAGGAAGGAGTTACGCTGCCGAATTTTTCGGAGGTGCGTTTACTGAGAAAGTCGCCTACAAGGCATACAGGTGCGCTGTAATTTGCCCCTGCCGCTTTAAAGGCGGCTTTTTCTATCTTGCACTGAAATTCTATTCCTGCCGTAATATCATCATTTTCAAAATCATCCGGAGTTATTCCGACAAGGACGGCACTGTTTGCATTTTCTCCGTTTCTTGCGTAATAACTCATACCGTTTGTGACTACCGTGTTTTCTTCGGAGGAAGATGCGGTGACCACTCCGCCCGGACACATACAGAATGTATAAATGCCTCTGCCGTTTTTGTCGTGAACCGACAGCTTATAGTCAGCGGCGGGAAGTGACGGGTGACCGCTCATTTCTCCGTACATACTGCGGTCAAGGTCGGATTGCTTATGCTCGATTCTTACTCCTACGGAGAAGTTTTTGGGCTGCATAGTAACGTTGCGGTTTTTCAGCATATAGAACACATCTCTTGCGCTGTGACCTATGGCAAGAATCACATTGTCGGTTTCGATGGTAATTTCAGTATCGTTTTTTATATAGCTTATGGCTTTAATTCTGCCGTTTTCGGTATCATAGCCGCAGAATTTTGCTCCGAATATTACCTCTCCGCCAAGCGATATAATATCGTTTCTTATGTTCTTTACGGTTTCGGACAATTTGTCTGTTCCAATGTGCGGCTTTGCCTCATACATGATTTCTTCGGGTGCGCCGTGACGGACAAATTCTTCAAATACCGTTTTTGAAAGCGGATTGTTGACACCCGTGTTCAGCTTTCCGTCTGAAAAAGTACCTGCACCGCCCTCACCGAACTGAACGTTGCATTCAGTATCAAGTATTCCTTTTTCCCAGAACGTTCTGACTTTCTCTTTACGGCTGTCAACATCAAGACCACGTTCAAGAACGATCGGACGTACACCGCACTGTGCAAGATAGAGCGCCGCAAACATACCCGCAGGACCGAAACCGACTACCACGGGACGCTTTGAAAGCTTTGCTCTTTGAGGCAAGGAATACGGTATTTCTTTATATGATGAAATGTTCTTGTTGCCTGAGTTCTTCTTTAACACTGCGTTTTCGTTTTCGCTGGCAAACGCAACGGTATAAACAAAGTGTATGTCGTCCTTGTGCCGTGCGTCAACGGATTTTTTTATAATTTTCAGCCGTGACGGGTCAGGCTGTGATGTTCTGAGTTTTTTGCCGATAAATGCCGTTATATCGTTTATTGTATGCTCCGGCGGCATTTTGATATTGCTATATTTTATCATTTTCTACTCCGATAAAGAAAGACTTGCGTTCATACCTGCGGTATATCCGCTTTTCCACGCCCAGTCAAGATTATATCCGCCGCATTTGCCCTGGATATTGAGTATTTCACCGCACAGATACAAGCCGCTTGCCTTGAGGGATTCCAGCTTGTCGGAAACCTCGCTTGCAGGTATACCGCCGCAGGTTATTTGTGCAAGGCTCCAGTCCGATACGTTTCTTATGGGGTAGCGGCTGTCCTTTGCAAGATTACATAACACCGAAATGTCCTTATCCGATATTTCTCCGCAGGTTTCAGAAAAAGGAATACCTGCTTTTTTCAGCATTGCCTGTCCTACACGTTTGTGGTATATTCCCGTGAGAAGCTCTTCACACGGCAGTGACGCTCTTATTGCGGCTGTGCTTTTTATAAGCCCGTATAACTCGTCTTTGCTGAGTGTTGGGGCAGTATCGAGTGAAATTTCACCGTTGTTTATATATTCTGCCGCTTTTGCTGACAGATTGAAAATACAGATTCCCGACAATGCACCGTCGGTAAACTGTACCTCTCCTGATTGCCTGTCTATCACCCTTCCGCCTGAAATAAGCGTAGCGTCTGCCGCCACACGAAGTCCCTTAAGCGATTTTACAAGCTCAATATCCGTTCTTACAGGCGCAAGGGCAGGAAAGAGCCTTGTCACCGAGTGACCTAAGCTTCTGCAAAGCTCATAGCCTTCGCCGCTTGAGCCGAGCGACGGAGCCGCTTTTCCTCCTGCGGCAATAATTACACGCTTTGCTTTTACCTGTGTTTCGCCGTCTGTTATGATAAAACCGTGTTTGGTTTTTGTTATTTCAGATACCGTAAAGTCGCATACTGTTCTGATGCCGGAAGAATCAGCGGCAAATCTGAGAGCGTCAAGCACAGAGGTTGCGGCATTGCTGTAGGGGTATACTCTGCCGTTATCATCCGCACGGCAGATAAGCCCGAGAGAAGAAAAGAAATCCTCAGCATTGTCAATATCGGGGCTGATATATGACAGAAGCTCCGTATCGCCGGTATAATCAGCAGGGGTTATATTGCGGTTGGTGAGGTTGCATCTGCCGTTACCGGTTGAAAGTATTTTTTTGCCTACCCTCTGCATTTTTTCGAGTACGGTCACATTGCCGCATCCGTAACGAGAGGCGGCGATGGCGGCGGCAAGCCCCGATGCGCCTCCGCCTATAATTGCTGTTTCGGTATCAATTATTTTCATTTCTGCTCCGTTCAAAGAAGTTAATTAAATTTATAATCTGTTAACATAAGAAGTATACCATATTATCATCGGGTAAGCAAGTGGTTTACCTGATTGAGGAATGATTGATTTTCGCAGGTAGTATGGGAATAACTGTGAGAAATATAAAGGAGAAGAATTATGGACAACAGAATAATGAGACTTATAATCGCACTTGGTAAATTTTCCGCACAACCAAGACAGTACAGAATAATGGAAGGGCTTAATGCCAGTGAAACAGGAGTTTTCTGGGCAATGACGCAGATTATTGCGGAAAAACCCGATACCGAGCTGTTCGGACTGAGCGAGCTTAACAGCTATCTTAATTTTACCAGACCGAATCTTTCCCAGACTATCAACAAGCTGGAGGATAAGGGTTATGTTGAGAGGGTCGTACTTAAGGATGACAGAAGAGTAACATATATCAGGCTCACTGAAAACGGCAAAGCAACCGCAAAAGCAAAATACGACGAGATTTTTGTAAGACTCGAAAATATAGCTAAAATACTCGGTGAAGAGGATACGGATAAGCTGATTGAACTTGTTCTGCGTTTTGCGGACGCTTACGAAAAGTCGGCTGAGCTGAAGTAACGGAAAGGGAGCATAGTATTTGTTCAAAATATTCGGGTATCTAAAAAACAGCATACCGCAGGTTTTGTTGATAATTGTACTGCTTATAATTCAGGCATGGGGCGACCTTACTTTACCGCAATACACATCTGATATTGTGGATATAGGTATACAGAACGGCGGTATAGAAAATGCGGCGGCTGATGCGCTGAGCGTTGACAGCTTTAATGCGCTTGAAACATTTATGAATGACGAGCAGAAAAGCATACTTGCAAAAAGCTATACTCTTGTAAAAAAAGGCGAAGCGGCCGATTCTCAGAAAGACCGTTTTCCTGCGTCTGCCGATAATGATGTTTATTTTCTGAACGAGCTTACAGAAGATGAAAAACAACAGCTCATCGATGTTGTCGATATACCTATGACGGCGGCTGAGATGACGAAAGAGCTTTCCTTTGAAGATTTGTCCTCTATGACCGAAAAGCAGGGGATTAAACTGCCCTTTACTTCTTTTGAACAGGCAGGAGAAATGCTCGGTATTTCTTCCGGAAAAGCAAATGCACTTACGATTATTACGGCACTTGCGGAAAAAGGCGGCATGGGAGATACCGATCTGTCGGCATTGTCTGACAAAATATCTGAAATGCCAGGAACTATAACGGAGCAGTCCGCAGTACGCTTTGTAAAAGACGAATATTCATCGCTGGGCGTTGATATGAACGTATTACAGCAAAACTATCTGTTGTCAGCCGGCGGAAAAATGCTGTTTATCGCACTTCTTATGATGGCGGTATCCGTGACGGTAGGTTTCTTTGCGGCGACAACAGCGGCAAAGGTCGGCAGAGATCTAAGAGCCGGAGTGTTCAGAAATGTTGTCAGCTTTTCAAGCGCCGAGATTGACAGATTTTCCACTGCCAGCCTTATCACGAGAAGCACGAACGATATACAGCAGATACAGATGGTTATTGTAATGCTGCTCAGAATGGTTATATATGCGCCTATTCTTGGCATTGGCGGTGTATTTATGGTAATGACTACCGGCACGGGTATGGCGTGGATTATCGCACTTGCCGTAATTGTTATTCTTACGGTGGTGCTTATTCTGATGAAAATTGCGATGCCTAAATTCAAGCTGATGCAGAAACTGGTCGATAAGCTGAACCTTGTTGCAAGGGAGATACTTACCGGTCTGCCTGTTATCCGTGCCTTCAGCCGTGAAAAATATGAAGAAGAACGTTTCGATAAAGCCAATAAGGATCTTACATCCGCAATGCTTTTCACAAACCGTACAATGACGTTTATGATGCCTCTTATGATGATGATAATGAACCTTGTCACCGTTCTTATCATATGGGTAGGCGCAGGACAGATTTCGGACGGCTCTTTGCAGGTCGGAGATATGATGGCGTTTATCACATATACGATGCAGATTGTAATGTCATTCCTTATGCTGACAATGATTTCAATAATGCTTCCGAGAGCGGCAGTTTCCGCAGAGAGAATAAACGAAGTCATTTCAGCCGAAAAGAGCATCACTGATAAGCCGGATGCGGCAACATTCGATAAAGCGTCGCTAAGGGGCGATGTTACTTTCGATCACGTTTCGTTTTGCTATCCCGATGCAAAGGAAGATGTTCTGACCGATATATGCTTTACTGCAAAGGCGGGTGAAACGACCGCTGTTATCGGCAGTACGGGCAGCGGCAAATCAACGCTTATAAATCTCATACCGAGATTCTTTGATGTTACCGAAGGCAGCATTACTATAGACGGAACCGACATCAGAGATGTAACCCAGCATTCTCTCCATGATGTTACAGGCCTTGTGTCGCAGAAAGGCGTACTGTTCTCGGGAACGATAGACAGCAATATAAGATTCGGTGCGGAAAATGCAGATGATGAAACTATCCGACTTGCCGCAGAAATCTCGCAATCGTCTGAATTTATCGACAGCAAGCCGCAAAAATACAACGAGCCTGTTTCCCAGGGTGGTACGAATGTTTCGGGCGGACAGAAACAGCGTCTGTCTATCGCCCGTGCAATTGCCAAAAAGCCTAAGATATATCTGTTTGACGACAGCTTCTCCGCACTTGATTTTAAAACAGATGTGAAGCTGAGAAAGGCACTCGCCGACAATATTCACGATTGCACGATAATAATCGTTGCACAGCGTATCAGCACGATATTGAATGCCGACAAAATAATAGTGCTTGACGAGGGCAGAATAGCAGGAATCGGAACTCACAGCGAGCTTATGAAAAGCTGTGAGGTATACAGGCAGATAGCACACTCGCAATTGTCACAAAAAGACCTTGCGGCGATAGATAACGCAAAAGGGGGTGCTGTAAATGCGTAATTCTCACAGAGGAGGACCGGGCGCTCCTGTAGAAAAGGCAAAGGATTTCAAGGGCAGTATCGGAAAACTGGCAAGGTATATGAGCGAATATAAGATTTCGCTTGTTTTCGTTGTGATATTCGCAATTACATCAACCGTATTCAATATTATCGGTCCTAAGCTGATGGGTAATGCCACAACGGAGATTTTCAACGGCATTATCGCCAAGGTGAACGGTACGGGCGACGTTAACTTTGATGCGCTCGGCGCTATACTTCTTTTGCTTATAGGATTTTATCTTATCAGCAGTATCTGTTCGTTTATACAGGGTTGGCTGATGACGGGCATTTCACAGAAGGTCAGCTACAGACTCCGTAAGGAGCTTATCGCAAAGATAAACCGTATGCCGATGAACTATTTTGACAAAAGCACGCACGGTGAGGCACTGTCAAGAGTAACAAACGATGTGGATACTCTGGCACAGAATCTGAATCAGAGCATTACACAGCTTGTCACCTCGGTTACCACTATCATAGGTGTAATGATAATGATGCTGTCGATAAGCCCTCTTATGACGCTTATCGCCGTTCTTATTCTTCCTGTTTCGATGGTGCTTGTGCTTATCGTTGTAAAGATTTCTCAGAAGTATTTCAAGTCGCAGCAGGAGTATCTCGGTCACATAAACGGACAGGTCGAGGAAATCTACAGCGGTCACAATATCGTCAAGGCGTTCAACCGTGAGGAACGTGTTATCGAAGATTTTAACGAGGCAAATGATATTTTATATAAGTCTGCGTGGAAGTCGCAGTTTTTCTCCGGTGTTATGATGCCTGTTATGACCTTTGTGGGAAATCTGGGATACGTTGCCGTTGCTGTTGTCGGAGGTTTACTGGCGGCAAACGGAACTATAATGGTCGGCGACATATTATCGTTTATCCAGTACGTCAAGAACTTCACACAGCCTATAACACAGCTGGCACAGGTATCAAGTATGCTTCAGTCGACCGCCGCAGCCGCCGAGAGAGTATTTGAATTTTTGGCAGAGGACGAAGAAGAGCAATGTGCAAAGGAACACGCAATGCTTACCGATACCTCCGGAAATACCAGAAATGTAACAACGCTTGATATTACCGGGGATGTAACGTTTGAACACGTTCGTTTCGGCTACACCCCCGAAAAGATAATAATCAATGATTTCAGCGCAAGCGTCAGACAGGGACAGAAGATAGCTATAGTCGGTCCGACGGGAGCAGGAAAAACAACCATTGTCAAACTGCTTATGCGCTTCTATGAGCTTAACGGCGGAAGGATACTGATTGATGGGTATGACATAGCGGACTTCGACAGGAGCGAGCTTAGAGAGCTTTTCGGAATGGTGCTTCAGGATACATGGCTGTTCAAGGGCAGTATTATGGAGAATATCCGATACGGAAAGCTTGATGCGACAGATGATGAAGTCATTGCCGCCGCAAAAGCGGCTCACGTTGACCATTTCATAAGGACGCTTCCCGGCGGTTATGATATGGAGTTAAATGAGGAAGCATCCAACGTATCGCAGGGTCAGAAACAGCTTCTGACAATAGCAAGAGCGATTCTTGCAAATAACAAGATACTGATTCTTGACGAGGCTACAAGCTCTGTCGATACCCGTACCGAGATACAGATACAAAAGGCTATGGATAATCTTATGAAGGGCAGAACAAGCTTTGTAATAGCGCATCGCCTGTCCACGATAAAAGATGCCGACCTTATACTCGTTCTTAAGGACGGAGATATTATCGAGCAGGGTAACCACGAGGAGCTTATTGCAAAGAACGGTTTCTATGCCGAGCTTTACAATTCACAGTTTGTCAGCTGATACCGCTGAGGCTTGGAGCTTTATGAAGAATTTGCAAAGGTGCAAAGCAGAAATGTTTTGTGCCTTTCAGACTGTCGAAAATCGGGTTGTTATTAAATCCGTACCATTAAACATATCGCCAACACCGCCGGAAACATTTTCAGTACCGATAAGGCATTAATATTTTCGTGAGTGTACCAGTACAACTGCACTGACATTAACCTTTCAAAAAAACGCCACT
>ULXD01030877.1_pt1 | contig 12780 bp, 10 predicted proteins | sample 1960961 | NCBI WGS metagenome assembly ULXD01 (sample SAMEA4835829, study PRJEB28245) | human gut metagenome | biome: gut microbiome; material: fecal sample | place: Denmark | collected 2008 | reverse complement strand
GCTCTTCCGGCTGTGGTTCTTTTATCGAGACGTTTGCACGCTCGTTGAATTATGAAGTAAAAGATTTTGCAAAACTGGCTCTGTTTGCCGAAAATCCAATTGATTTGGGTTCCCGCTGTACCGTATTTATGAATTCTAAAGTAAAACAGGCACAAAAAGAAGGAGCTACGGTCGCAGATATTTCTGCCGGACTTGCTATTTCCGTTATTAAAAATGCCCTGTTAAAGGTAATTAAATTAACAGACCCGAAAGATCTCGGTAAAAACGTAGTTGTTCAGGGTGGTACTTTCTATAACGATGCGGTATTACGAAGTTTTGAGCGTGTTTCCGGATGTCAGGCAATTCGCCCTGACATTGCCGGTATCATGGGTGCTTTTGGTGCCGCACTGATTGCCCGTGAGCATTACGAAGAGGGAGAAACTTCTTCCATGCTCTCTTTACAGGACATTATCGAGTTAAAATTTGAAAGTTCCATGACAAGATGTAAGGGATGTACCAATCATTGTCTCCTTACAATAAACCGCTTTACCGGTGGCCGTCAGTTTGTGTCCGGTAACCGATGTGAACGTGGTCTTGGCAAAGAAAAGACAAACCGTGACGTTCCAAACCTTTACGCCTATAAAAATAAGCGTCTTTTTGACCACTATAAACCATTATCTGCGGACAAAGCATATCGCGGCAAGGTCGGAATTCCACGCGTGTTAAATATGTATGAGAATTATCCATACTGGTTTACTTTCTTTACGGAACTTGGCTACGAAGTCGTTCTTTCACCGGCTTCCAACCGAAACATTTATTCACTTGGTATCGAATCGATTCCAAGCGAATCGGAATGTTATCCGGCAAAGTTAGCTCATGGACATATCTCATGGCTGTTAAACCAGGGCGTTTCGTACATTTTTTACCCTTGTGTTCCTTACGAGCGCAAAGAATTTGATGAAGCGGGCAACCACTACAACTGCCCAATTGTCACTTCTTATGGAGAAAATATCAAAAATAATGTAGAAGAATTGGCAGATGAATCGATTACCTACCAGAATCCATTCGTCTCCTTTGAAAGCGATAAAATTCTTGCCGATGAGTTAGTACGCTATCTCGGCAAAGAAAATAATATTGATGCCGGCGAGATTCGAAAAGCTGCCCACAAGGCATACGAAGAATTGCAAAAAACAAGAAATGATATCCGCTTAGAGGGCGAACGCGTATTAAAATGGATGGCAGATAACAACAAGCGTGGTATTGTGTTAGCCGGTCGTCCTTACCATATTGACCCGGAAATCAACCACGGTATTCCGGAATTGATTACATCTTACGATATTGCGGTATTATCTGAGGACAGCATTTCCCATTTAGGAAAAGTTGACCGGCCAACGATTGCGATGGATCAGTGGATGTATCATTCCAGACTTTATGCCGCTGCCAGTTTTGTACGCACCCAGAACAATCTGGATATGATTCAGCTTAACTCTTTTGGATGTGGACTTGACGCAGTAACAACCGACCAGGTCAATGATATTTTGACAAGTTCCAATAAAATATGTACGGTTCTTAAAATTGACGAGGTCAACAACTTAGGTGCCGCAAGAATTCGTATCCGTTCGCTTATTTCCGCCGTGAAAGACCGCGAACGCAAGGGAATTAAGTCCTCTCCTCAAAATTCAGCCTATAAACGAGTTGAATTTACAAAAGAAATGCGTAAAAGTTACACGATTTTAGCACCACAGATGTCACCAATTCATTTTGACATTTTAATGCCGGCTCTTGCTGCCTGTGGTTATAATCTTGTCCAGCTTCCTACCGGCGTAGGCGAATTGGATTACGGCTTAAAATATGTAAATAATGATGCATGCTATCCGTCTCTTCTTGTAGTCGGACAGTTCATGAAAGCATTGTTATCCGGCGAGTACGATTTAAATAAAACTGCTTTAATCATTACCCAAACCGGTGGCGGATGCCGTGCAACGAACTATATCGGCTTTATCCGCCGTGCACTGAAAAAAGCAGGCATGGAACAAATTCCTGTTATTTCGTTAAGTGCCGGTGTGGAAACAAACTCCGGCTTTGACATCAATTACCGATTGTTAAAAGCCGCTATTCACAGCTTAATCTACGGTGATTTGTTTATGCGTGTCGTATACCGTACCCGCCCTTACGAGAAGGTACCGGGTTCCGTAAACGCTCTTCACGATAAATGGAAAAAAGTCTGTATTGAGGCTGTGAAAAAACCAAAGCAGTCGGAACTTAAGAAAAACATCCGACAAATCGTAAAAGAATTTGATGAAATAGAATTAGATGAAACAAAGAAAAAACCACGTGTTGGAATCGTTGGTGAGATTTTAGTTAAATATCTCCCGGCAGCTAACAATCATGTTGTTGAACTCTTGGAAGCTGAAGGTGCTGAAGCAGTCTGCCCTGATATGCTGGACTTCTTTATGTACAGTGCTTACGACAGTGAATTTAAGGCTGACCATCTTGGCTTTAAGAAAACCAGTAAGTGGCTTGGAAATGCTGCTATCTGGCTGTTAAATCAGTTCCGCAAGCCATACTGCAAAGCACTTGCTGAGAGCAAGCGTTTTGAGGCACCACCTGAGATTCACGTACTGGCTAAATATGCAGAGCCTTTCGTATCTAACGGTAACCAGACCGGTGAAGGATGGTTTCTCACAGGTGAAATGATTGAATTGATTCACAGCAATGTACCAAACATCGTTTGTACTCAGCCATTTGGCTGTCTGCCAAACCATGTCGTTGGTAAAGGTGTTATCAAACAGATTCGAAAGGCATTCCCAGATGCCAACATTGTAGCCGTTGACTATGATCCCGGCGCCAGCGAAGTAAACCAGTTAAATCGTATCAAACTGATGTTAGCAACAGCAAATGAGAATTTAAACAAATAAAAAGAATCACAATTTAGGAGTCTGCCAAAAGGCCGGCTCCTTTTTATTTGTAAGAAATAAGGAGTCTGCCTTAGCAAACTCCTTATTATATTTTGAATCATTTTGTAGATTCTTTTTCATTTACTTCTTAACTTAGTTCATTTTCTTTCTAAATACAATTACTCCGAAAATTGCTAATACAGACAATCCCATAACAATCATTGGGAACAAAAGATTCGTTGTATCTCCTGTCTCCGGTGCGGAATCAGATAATGGTACATCTTCATCAAGCAAAGTAGTTGTTTTCTTACTTGTTGCTGATGCTTTTGGTGTATCCGGGTCTGTCAGCTCTTTACTTGCTCTCGGTGTGTCTTCATCAAAATCGAACAAGTTTGGAGTAGCTGTTGCTGTCACTTCCGGTGTCGGTGTTGCATCATCACCCGGAGTAGCCGTTGGTGTTACTTCCGGTGTAGTTGTCGGTGTTACTTCCGGTGTAGCTGTCGGCGTTGCCGTTGGTGTTGGTGTCGGTGTTACTGTCACTTTTGGTGTTGGTGTCGCTGTCACCTTCGGTGTTGGTGTCGCCGTTACTTTTGGTGTTGGTGTCGCCGTCACCTTCGGTGTCGGTGTTGCTGTCACTTTTGGTGTTGGTGTCGCCGTTACTTTTGGTGTCGGTGTCGCCGTTACCTTTGGTGTTGGTGTCGCCGTTACCTTCGGTGTTGGTGTTGCTGTCACTTTTGGTGTTGGTGTTGCCGTTACCTTTGGTGTTGGTGTTGCTGTCACTTTTGGTGTCGGTGTCGCCGTTACTTTTGGTGTTGGTGTCGCCGTTACCTTTGGTGTTGGTGTCGCCGTTACCTTTGGTGTTGGTGTCGCCGTTACATTCGGTGTCGGTGTTGCTGTCACTTTCGGTGTTGGTGTTGCTGTCACTTTTGGCGTTGGTGTCACTTTCGGGACTTTCTTTGAAATCATATGCCATTCGCCAGAATTGCTGACAACCGTATCACATACCAGCCATCCTTCGGATGTAGTTCCCAAATTCACAAAAGCTTTTGGCGCAATTATCGTAGCTCTCATACCATCTGAGTTCAAATTCAAATTCGTCACATAAGGCATATTCCACACAACAGACTCTGCCATTTCCTCGTGTGTTTTACTTCCATTTTTTACAGTAATCTTATATTCCGGAATGCGAACAGTATCTTTCAATGATACATTAAATACTAAGGACTGATTTGCTCGCAATGTAACCTTAATACCACCATTCTGAATTTTCCCTGCAGTGATATTTTCAACCATAGCATCCGCATCCACATATACAACTTCTTCATCAATTCCTGTAATGTCTACATGATAATTGTTCATGTCCTTAACATCTTTTGGTGTTGTGTAATCTGCCTTTTTCACAACAGATTCTGCATAGTTTGAAACAGATGTAAGCATTGCTTTAACTTCATCTTTCACACTTTCCTTTACTACTACATAAGGCGTCCCACGGAATTTCGACTCTCCTACAACTTCTCCAATCCGAATCTCTCCGGAAGCATTTGCTTTGCTCTCAGAAATCGTGTTTCCGTTCCAATGACCATTCCCCTGGTACTTACCTACGGCAAAGTTTGTCTCCATATCTGCTGTCTGATTCAGATAATTACAAACAATTCCGTACTCAAATGCAATCTCCCAAAAAAGGCTGATTATTTGACGCAAATGAAATTCCGCCAATCACCCCGATTGCAATTGCGATTGACGCCACAGCAACTGCTGCTTTGGCCCAAAAGCTTCGCTTCAATCTTTTCATCATATTTCCTCCAGTCTTTTAATCCTTTTAGTTTGATTTGCTACAAGATTAGTATAATTCTATACTATCACAAGTATAACATAAACCTATCACATATATCAAGAAGTTTTTTTCATTTTTTTACAATTTTTTAATGATATCAAAGTTTCAAATCAGGAAACACCAGAAAGGCCGTTTTGCTATGAAAACATTCACTGATATCCATATAAAATAAGCCATACTTCACTATATGAAATAAGACTCATCCAGTTGAGTCTTATTCAAAATTCATTTTCTATTTTTTCAGGAATCTCCCACTGAATTGGAGTTTCTCCATTCTTTATCAAAAAATCATTTGTCTGGCTAAACGGTTTACTGCCAAAGAATCCTCGGTATGCCGACAAAGGGCTTGGATGAGGTGCTTTCAGCACAAGGTGCTTCGGATTTGACAACATTTTCGCCTTTTCCTGTGCCGGCTTCCCCCATAAAATAAATACAATTGGTCTATCCTGTGTATTTAATTTAGCAATTGCCGCATCCGTAAACTCTTCCCAGCCCACACCACGGTGTGACATCGGCTTGTGTGCCTGAACCGTAAGCACCGTATTCAAAAGTAAAACACCTTGTTTTGCCCACGAAGTCAGACAACCGTGGCTTGGAATTTTGCAGCCTAAATCATCATGCAGTTCTTTGTAAATATTTTCAAGAGACGGTGGAATTGCCACCTGTGGTTTCACCGAAAAACAAAGCCCATGCGCCTGTCCTTCATTATGGTAAGGGTCCTGTCCCAAAATCACAACCTTAACCTTCTCAAGTGGCGTAAGATGAAAGGCTGTAAAAATTTCATCTGCCTTTGGATATACAATTGTTTCACTATATTGTTTCCGAATAAAAAAGAATAAATTTTTATAGTATTCTTTAGAAAATTCTTCATGCAATGCACACTCCCACTCACCTGTCAAAGCACTCATAACAACCTCCCTCTTTTATAACCGTACACTGATTCCCCGCTCTTGCAGGTATTTTTTCAATTCAACGATTTCAAGTTCTTTAAAGTGGAATAGCGAAGCTGCCAAAACTGCATCCGCTTTTCCTTCCGTAAGGGCATCATAAAAATGCTCTTTTGTTCCTGCACCGCCGGATGCAATAACCGGAATTGAAACATTTTCTGAAACCGTCCGTGTCAGTTCAACATCATAGCCGTCTTTTGTTCCATCACAGTCCATGCTGGTCAAAAGAATTTCGCCGGCACCTAAGCGCTCCGCTTCCATTGCCCATTCCACGGCATCTTTTCCCATATCTACACGACCGCCATTTTTGTAAATTGTCCATCCACTGCCGTCTGCCCGTCTTTTGGCATCAATCGCAACAACGACACATTGTCTTCCAAATTTATCCGCAGCATCCGATACAAGTGTCGGATTTAAAATTGCCGCTGAATTCACTGCAACCTTGTCCGCACCCTCGCGCAAAATCATACGAAAATCCTCAATCGTGCGGATTCCGCCGCCTACCGTGAACGGAATAAACACCGTTTCCGCCACTTTACGAACCATGTTCGCCTTTATCTCTCTTGCATCACTCGATGCTGTAATATCTAAAAAAACCAATTCATCTGCCCCTGCTTTTCCATAAGCAGCACCAACTGAAACCGGGTCTCCCGCATCAATCAAATTAACAAAATTAACTCCCTTTACCACTCTTCCCTCATTTACATCCAAACATGGAATTACTCTTTTCGTAAACACCGAAATTCCTCCTATCTTCGTCTTATTCTATATGGAAACAAAATTCTTCAAAATTTCCAGCCCAACATCTCCGCTCTTCTCCGGATGAAACTGGGTTGCAAAAATATTGTCATGTTCCACTGCCGCATGTACCGGAACAATATAATCCGTTGTAGCTGCTACATCTTCAATATGTTTGGCTTTTAAATAATACGAATGAACAAAATACACATATACATCCTCCGGAATTCCTTTTAACAGTTTCGAATTCGGATTGATTTTCAAAGAGTTCCATCCCATATGCGGAATTTTATATCCTTCTTTTTCCGGAAATCTTACAATTTCACCGGGAAGAAGTGAAAGTCCTTTTACATCATGTTCTGACTCATCACTTCGCTCAAAAAACAACTGTAGCCCAAGGCAGATGCCCATAATCGGTGTACCGGATGCCGCCACATCCTGCAGCACTTTTGTCAGTTCATAGCGATTCATCTTTTCCATCGCATCCTCAAACGCACCAACTCCCGGCACAATTACATGATCTGCTTTCTTAATTTCTTTCACATCTCTTGTAATCACCGGATGTTCCCCAATATATTGTAACGCCTTCTCAACGCTTTTAATATTTCCTGCATCATAATCCACAATTGCTACCATCGTTTTGTATCACCTCTGTCATTGTATTAGAATAGCCGACCGGAAAACCGGTCAGCTATCTTTTCATTATCTCTCATCAGCTTCATTTCTCTTCTGCCACTGCAAAAGAATCGCCTGCAAGCGGTCTGTGTATTCCTTTTGTGTCTCGGAAGCAATAATATTTCGTGCCTGTGATTCACTGACACCGAACTCATTGTACAGCTGATTTGCGAGTTTACTCTCCAATTCATTGTACTGGCTGAGCATATCATACTGCTCCGCTTTTGCTTTGTTTGCATCGTAAAGACGAATTCCACCAATCAAAGAATCCAGGGATTCCAAATACATCTTCATCTTATAATAATTCTGATAAGCATCATACTCACGCTGGAGCTGCATACACATACGCACCTTCTGTTTGAGTTCTTTCGACGAATCCGAAACAGAGACTCCTGCCAAAGAATCATAGGCGTTCTTATAATCCCGCTGTTCAAAAGAACTCTCCGCACTTTTTACGGATGTCGTATAAGAAAGTGCCTGACTGCCAAACACAACCGCTACACAGAGAAGTCCGAAAAATACCATAACAATCGCAGCACCAACCGGATTAATTCTGCCAACCACTTCATTAGCTTCCTGCTCGGCTTTTAATCGTTTCTTTTCTTCTTTTTCTGCCGCTTTTGCTGCTGCTTGTTCTGCCTTTGCTGCTGCTTTTTTTTCTTTTTCTTCTTTTGCCTGCTCTGCTTTTGCTGCCTTTTCCTCTGCTGTCTGCTGTTTCTTTTCCTCTTTCGCCGCTTTCTTCTCTTCAGCGTCAGCCTGCTCTTTCTCACGCTCTTTGGCTTCTTCCTCTGCGGACTGTTCCGTAATGATATTACCAAAAATACGTTTAAAGAAACCGTCTTTTTTCTCTTTTTTCTCTTTCTCCTGCTTTATATCTTGTACATCTTCCTCTGTGTCATCTGAAACCGCCAACGGCTCTCCGGACACACCAGCCGCTTCACTATCATCCAACACCAAAGGATCCAGCGCCAAATCACCAAAATCATCACCGGCATCTTCATCCATCTGCGGAACAAATTCTTCCTCAATTTCAGGAAATTCCGGTGCCTCATCTGCCTCACTGTAATCCACAGCAGAAAGTGCATCATCATAAATATCATCTACAGATAAAGCATCTGCATCATCGGCAAATACGCTTTCCTCATCATCTTCCCGAAAAAGAGAAGTCTCAGCCGGACTTTCATCCATAGGCTCTGCTGTTTGAACCTCCTCCTCCGGCTGCACTGCGGAATCCGGCTCATCATAATCTTCATAATCCTGCGAAAGCAGTGTCAAAAGTTCATTTACATCCGCTTCTCCATCAGAAGCTTCTTCTGCCGGTTTCTCCTCCACCTGTTCGTCCATAACGGGTGCCGGTTCACCTGCATTTTCCGGTTCTTTCTCTTCATCACTCATGCTCTGCATCAATTCTTCCAAATAAGCCTCATCCATCTGTGATTCTTCATTTTTACAGTCTTCACACAATTCTTCGCCATCCGGAATTTCTTTTCCACATTTTCTACATAAGGTCAAATGTCACACCTCCTCTTGCCAAAGCACAAACTTCTTATTTAAGCAAAAGGTCCAGCTGATGAACCAATCTGCCAATCTCCGGTTTAGAAAGCTGGGCATCTACACCAAGTGCCTCTCCTTTACGTTTCATCTCATCATTTACCAAAGATGAAAAAATAACAACCGGAAGTCCTTCAAATCTAGGGTCTTCTTTAATTTTCTTGGTCAGATGATGTCCATCCATCTGTGGCATTTCAATATCCGTAATAACAAGTGAAATATCTTTTCCAATCACCGCACCATCTTTCATCATGCGGTCCAAAGTGTTCCATGCTTCCAGTCCGTTGCTTGTTGGAATCAAATGTGAATAGCCAGCCTTTGTTAAGCATTTCTTCAACATCTCAAGAAGCAGCGGTGAATCCTCCGCAAGAAGGATTGTGTAATCAATACGGGAGCGCTCACCCATTGCCTCAATCTCAGACAGCTTAAGTCCCGTTTCCGGATTAACTTCCGTAACAATTTTCTCAAAGTCAAGAACAATAATTATTCTTCCGTTAATCTTTGTAATGCCGGTGGCTCCCCCTTTACCATTTCCACTAATGGTAGAGTCCGGTTTTGCGATGTCTTTCCATGATACACGGTGAATACCAAGCACCTGCTGAACATGAAACGCTGTGTGTAGACGGTTAAAATTCGTAATAATATACATATCATGAGATGTGTCAGCGCTTGGCTGAACACCTAACGCTTTCGCCAAATCAATTACGGTAATCAGCCGTTCTCTCGGCATGAAGATTCCCTCTATGTACTCATGTGCATTCGGCACCATCGTTGGCTCTTGATACGGACAAAGTTCATTAATCTTTGCCACATTGATTCCATAATGCTGATTACCAACCACAAACTCCAATAATTCAAGTTCATTGGTACCACTCTCTAATAAAATTCCTGTTTCTACTGCCATTGTCTCTCTCCTCCTTACTCCATGTCATCAATATCATCAAACTGACCGGCATCTGCATCCAGCCCCATTGTATGAAGGGTTCTGACTTTGCGCCGTTCTTGTTCTGCGGTAACTAAAATGTAATCTTTAACTTCTTTTGCATGCCGAATATGCTTTAATTCGAGCGTTGAGTCCGTTACATCACTGGAATAACATACAACCGTTCCTAAGCGGAAAATTCTCTCTAAAAAACCGGTCACAAGTTTTACATCCTGAATCCGATACATCAATGTATCATCTTCTTCCGTTCTGAGAAAACCTTTTTTAATATTTACTACCTTTTCCTCAATCCGGTAAGTTGTAAAAGAAAGCGGTAGTCCAAAAAACAAACTTCTCTTTTTTTCCTGATACATAAATGCCTCCTACTTCATTTTCACTGATGTTTTATTATTCCCTTCTTCAATCGACAAATCAATTGAAGAAGCGTTTGTCGCATTTTTATCTACCTGAAATACTAACACTGCCTTCTGTGACTTTCCTTTCGCAATCACAGCTTCCAAATAATCCAGTTGATTCTCCAATAAACTAATCTGTGGAGAATAAGTTGTTCCGTCCACATTCAGCTGATAGGTGATTTTTCGTCTGTCAATCAGTTTAACCTTTTTTTTCGCACCGGAATTATTTTTTAGTGAAAACTCTGCAACAAGTAGTTTTTTCCCCTGTTCGGCACGAATCTGTGAACTTCCGTATTTATCTGCCAGACGATAAGAAGTATACAAAATCGAAACACCTTTCAGATGATATAAATCATCTAACGATACTTCCTTTTTGGAATCTTCCGGTGCAGCTGCTGTCTGTTCCGGCTGCGATTCCTGTGGTGCGTCTGACGCCTGTGCAGCTGCCGATGTTGGTGTCGGTGTCGCCGGCATCGGTGTCGGCGTTTCTGTAACCTCCTTTTCTTCTTTTGTGATAAGTCGGTACGAATATTTGTCAGAATTTTGGAGCAAAACACCTGCTGCGTACTCCGCAATTTCATTTTCCTGCTCCTCAGACAAATTTTTTATATCCGCACATCCGGTAAGGGATAGAACGGACACAGCCAAAACGGCACATAAAAAACGTATCTGTCTCAAAAAACCCCTCCTTTTACAATTAAATCCAGTTTATTTATTATAGCACATATCCCGTCCATCAATCAACACTTTTCACGTCAAGTTCAAACCAAAATTCGACACCATTGTCATAATTTTTCACACCAAACTTCTGATTATGGGCATCCATAACGGCTTTTACGATAGATAAACCAATTCCATTGCCACCATATTCTCTTGTCCTTGCCTTGTCCACTTTGTAAAATTTCGACCAGATTTTATCCATATCTTCCTCCGGAATCGGATCTCCGGTATTGAATACGCTGGTGCATACACGGTCACCTTTCCGAATCGTCTTAATTTCAATTTTATTCTCGTATTTCACATGATTAAGTGCATTGCTCACATAATTGCTGACAACCTCCTCAATCATATACTCATCTGCCCAGACCATAATTGGTTCCTCATCCGGATGGTATGACAACGTAACTTCTTTCTGACGGAACAAAATATCAGAGGAATTTACTATCGACTGAATTACACTTCGCAAGTCAAAATGTTCAAAATGAACCTGGTCATTTCCAAACTCTAACTGATTTAAACTCAGTAGTTTTTTTACCATCTTGTTCATCTTGTCAGCCTCGTCCACAATGACTTCACAGTAAAATTCACGGCTTTCTGCATCATCATTAATATTTTCCTGCAATCCTTCTGCATATCCCTGAATCAAAGCAATCGGCGTCTTCAGTTCATGCGAAACATTCGCCAAAAATTCCTGCCGCATCTGCTCCTGCTCCGAACGCCTCTGTAAATCCAGCTGCAATTCATTATTCGCTGTCTTTAATTCGGAAATGGTTTTCTCCAAGCGGTCTGACAAAGCATTCATACTGTTGCCAAGCACTCCGATTTCATCATCACGGTTATCTTTATAACGAGTTGAAAAGTCAAGTTTCTGCATGTTTTTTGCATGAGTTGCCAGGCGCAGAATCGGCTTCGTATATTGATTGCTGACAAAATACATAATAAACACGCCGGCAATCATCACAATCATTCCGACATACAGCATAAACTGATTCGATACACTGGCACTTTCCTGTATACTCTGATAATTACTGCGCAGATAAATCCAGTAATTATCGGGCATCTTTCCTGTGAGTTCCAAAAAATTAGAATCTACTCTCGTATCATACACATTATACATCGAATAATTTGCTGTCTGTGTAATCATTTTACAGTTATCGTCTAGCTTTTGCCCAAAATAAATTGATTTTACGTACTTATCAAGTTGGTTTTTTGTTACCTGTTGCAAACGCTCACTGTCACTCGGATATACATACGCTAATTCCGCGATATCACCAGACCCTTGGTAAACCCGAATCTGCACAAGATAAATGCTCATGTTGGTATTGCTCGAAAGCTGGTCTAACTTATCATAAATTGTATCTTTTTGCTCGCTGTCCATCTTATTCCAATCCACATTTTCACAAATATTGATAACACGCGAATAAACGCCCTGCATCTGGCTTACCTTATTGGACTGATAAAAATATGGCAAAAGCACAACGTTTGCAAGACTGATAACACCGATAATAATGACAATGGTAACGACAAAAATCGCTACCAGTCTTGTTTTCATGGAACGCTTCAAGATAATCACTCCATTTCCTATACTTCAAATTTATATCCCATACCCCAGATTGTCTTAATGTACTTTCCTTTTTCACCCATTTTACTGCGGAGTTTCTTCACATGGGTATCAATCGTTCTGGCATCACCAAAATAATCATAGTCCCACACGTGATTCAAAATCCGTTCACGTGAAAGGGCAATATCTTTGTTTTCCATAAAATAGGAAAGCAGCTCAAATTCCTTGTAACTCAAATCCACTTTCTCACCATCAATTATAACTTCATGTGCGGAGCGGTTTAACACAATTCCGCCATATTCGAGATTTTTCTCATTTGCCGAATTGGTTCTGCGAAGCAGTGCCTCTACACGCGCCACTAAAATCTTTGGACTAAACGGCTTTGCAATATACTCGTCCACCCCAAGTTCAAAGCCACGCAGTTCGTCATTTTCCCCGCCACGTGCCGTCAGCATAATAATAGGCACTTTGGAGTACTGGCGGATTTCCCTGCAGGTTTCCCAGCCATCCATCTTTGGCATCATAACGTCCAAAATCACA
>ULXD01050655.1_pt1 | contig 12834 bp, 14 predicted proteins | sample 1960961 | NCBI WGS metagenome assembly ULXD01 (sample SAMEA4835829, study PRJEB28245) | human gut metagenome | biome: gut microbiome; material: fecal sample | place: Denmark | collected 2008 | reverse complement strand
TGGCACAGGTACAGGTAAGCCGGGTGGCAGCGCTGAACCGGGCATTGTACTGGTGTCGAAAGATGTGAACGGTAACGGCCTGCCGGATGATGAATGGTACGAACTGGCAGGAAGTGAGTATGGCACAGATACGGAAACGCGTGGATATGAAATTACCTATCATCGCCCTCAAGTAGAAAACACAGATATACGATGGACGGATAATCAAGGAAAGGACGGATTCATTCTCCGAAATAGTTTCCACACGCAAGCCTCATACTATCCTGCATGGATAACAGAAAATGAAATAACCTTCCGGGGAACGCGCCTGAAAGACAATGCAGTGAATGAAAACGGTATGTGGATAGGTTATTGCTATGCCTGGGGATATGCAGACAACCATCCGAACAGTACGGAAATGTCTAAGTTTAAAATAGACTGGGCCGTGGATGCCGATGGTAACAAAGTAGTGCTGGACGAAATAGATTTTGTGAAGATATATACCGCTATCAATCAGAATGCAGGGCCAATGGGAGAAATCTCCACAGAAATAATGACGGTGGAAGATTTACATTTCGACAATTAAATAAACTCAATTAATAAATTTTTAAATCAAGACAACAAAATGAAAAAACTATCTTTATTAATGCTGTTATCAGTATTTGTATTTTGGGGATGTAGTAATGACGATGACGAAGTAAAAAACGAGGTAACACTCAGTTTTGAGAATTTGTTAACAGAAGAAAATAGTGAATTTATTTCTAAGGCAGGCGAACCGAATAACCAAGGCTTCCAAGAAGATACTTTTAAAGATCCTAAGAACTTAGCTACATTCTCTCACTATTATGCCGATTGGGGAAGCGGATATAGTTTCTCCGGATTTACTTATATGAATAAAACTGACAATACAACAGCAAACAGTCCGGCCCCTATCTGCGGGAAAGCTAAAATAGGAAAAGTATACATTGCGGCTAATCCAACCGACTTTACTAACGCGACTTTAGTTATTAATCAACCTGATCAATACAAAATAAAAGGTACATGGATCACTAACAGTACATGGGCATATATGGGTATGACTGTAGGTGATGCAAGTGCAAACAAATTTAAGAAAGGAAACTGGTACAAAGCTATAGCCATAGGGTACGATGCAAAAGATAATGAAGTAGGCAAAACTGAAATCATGCTTGCAGACTACAAAACAGACAATGATCTTCCTGTAAAAGATTGGATATGGTTTGATCTTACTCCACTAAACAATGCTGTAAAAGTGCAATTTGCACTCGATTGCAATGACAAAAGCGGTGATTATATGAATACAGCTCAATACATTTGTTTAGATGGTATCACCCTCATCGAAAAATAAAACAATCACTTCGGCATAATGCCGGTTGCATATCCTTAAAGTGCCTATTGCATTCACTCCAAATGCAACAGGCACTTTTTATTACCCCACCCTATCAAAAAGTCAGTATTTTATTGCTCATATCAAAGTAAAACAGTAAATTAGGCGAGTAAAACCAAATATCTAAGGAAATGAAATTACCTTTTGCTGAATCATGGAAAATTAAAATGGTAGAGCCCATCCGCAAAAGTACCCGTCAGGAACGTGAGCAATGGATAAAAGAGGCACACTACAATGTATTTCAACTAAAAGCCGAACAAGTCTATATTGACCTCATCACTGACTCTGGTACCGGAGCTATGAGTGATCGCCAATGGGCAGGAATGATGTTAGGAGACGAGAGCTATGCCGGAGCTTCCTCATTCTTCAAGCTAAAAGACAAAATCACCCAGTTAACAGGATTCGAATATATTATTCCTACCCATCAGGGACGTGCTGCTGAAAATGTACTATTCTCTTATCTTGTACACGAAGGAGATATCGTACCGGGAAACTCACACTTCGATACCACCAAAGGTCATATAGAAGGACGTAAAGCCCTCGCACTGGATTGCACGATTGATGAAGCGAAGCAAACACAGCTGGAAATTCCCTTCAAAGGGAACGTGGATCCTGCCAAGTTAGAGAAAGCCTTACAGGAACATGCCGACCAAATTCCCTTTATCATAGTAACCATCACCAATAACACAGCCGGCGGACAGCCCGTTTCTATGCAAAACTTACGGGAAGTACGTGCTCTGGCCGACAAATACAATAAACCGGTACTTTTCGATTCAGCCCGCTTTGCCGAAAATGCCTACTTTATCAAAACACGTGAAGAGGGATATGGCAATAAAACAATCAAAGAAATCACACGCGAAATGTTTGACTTAGCAGATGGCATGACCATGAGTGCCAAGAAAGACGGTATCGTAAATATGGGAGGCTTTATTGCCACCCGTCGTAAAGAATGGTATGAAGGAGCAAAAGGCTTCTGTGTACAATATGAGGGATATCTTACGTACGGAGGAATGAACGGACGCGATATGAATGCTCTTGCCATTGGTCTGGATGAGAACACTGAATTCGATAATCTTGAAACACGCATCCATCAGGTACAATACCTCGCAAAGAAACTGGATGAATATGGTATCCCTTACCAACGTCCTGCCGGAGGACATGCCATCTTTGTAGATGCTCCGAAGGTACTGACTTGTGTACCGAAAGAAGAGTTTCCGGCGCAAACACTAACGATTGAATTATATCTGGAAGCCGGTATCCGTGGATGCGAAATAGGATATTTGCTGGCAGACCGTGATCCGATAACCCGACAGAATCGCTTCAACGGATTGGATCTGTTACGCCTTGCTATCCCCCGTCGTGTATATACTGACAATCATATGGATGTGATTGCCGCCGCATTAAAGAATGTATACGATCGCAGAGAAAGCATTACACGTGGAGTACATATTACGTGGGAAGCTCCATTAATGAGGCACTTCACTGTACAACTGGAAAGATTAGAATAAATAATGTGCCAATAGAATAATGTCCAATATGCTACTATGTTCGATAGAAGCAACAAACAAAAACTACGGATAATCTGTTTATTAGATATATATTAAACAATTAACGTAGAAAATTATGGCAGAAGATTATGAACTCATTGACAATGAAGAAAATCGAAGATACGAATTTCGCATTGATGGGCACATCGCCAAAATAGAATATATAAAGACCCCGAACGGAGAAATATACCTGACTCATACTGAAGTTCCACGAGCTCTGGGAGGTAAGGGAATAGGTTCTCAGTTAGTAGAGAAAGCACTTAAAGACATCGAACACAAAGACTTGCGTCTGGTGCCACTTTGTCCGTTCGTAGCCGGATATATTCACAAACATCCGGAATGGAGACGTATCGTAATGAAAGGTTTTCATATTCAATAAAAATTAAAAAAATATGGGAAAGAAAATAGAATATTCAAATGGTGAAATGACCATTATATGGCAACCTGAACTTTGCAAGCATGCAGGTATTTGTGTTAAAATGTTACCTAATGTATACCATCCCAAAGAAAGGCCGTGGATACAAATTGAAAACGCAGCCACAGAAGAGTTGATTGCACAGATCAAAAAATGCCCTTCGGGAGCATTAAGTTATAAAATGAATAAAGATAAATAGAAAAGGAAACGATATAGAAAGTCTGCTAAAGTAACTAATGTGTATTTTTAGAAACGCAGATTTACGCAAATTATCGCAAATCCAATTAACATTTGCGTAAATCTGAGTAAATCTGCGTTTTATGAATAGCTAATTTTACTTTCAGCAGACTCTGTCCTTTAATGCTTTTCCATATATTTTTTCTTCTCCTTCTTACTCATCTCCTGCATGATAATCTCTTGAGGGTGTTCTGAAACATAAAGCTCTCCAACAGCCGGTTTACCCGTCTTCCCCGAAGAAAGATAAAAACAGGGAACAAACGTGAACTTACGCATGTCAGGACAATAGATACTAAAACGCAGATGTGAACCTCGTTCATAATTACTCCCGCCAATGATTCCAAGAGGTTGTCCGGGGATAACCTGATCTCCCGGAGAGACAAAAATACTATTATCACGAAACAAGATGTAACGGGCAAAAGTACCATCATCCTGGCATATCTCTACAAAATTCTCTTTTGCACTAAAACTCTTATGCTCTGCTTCTGAAGCTGAATTATCTTGTACTTCGGTTACTATGCCACGACGAGCAGCTACAATGGTATCTCCATCGGCAGTCTGAAATGAGATACCTGTAAGCCGGGATTTATCATCACTGCCCAGAACCTTTTCCAAAGAGACCATGTGGTTCATACGTACCCGTTTGCCTTCTGTAAGCGGAAAGAGATATACAAAATTAGTATCCGTTTTAGCGTGCCAGTCGCCTTTAGTGATATTAGAGCGATAAGAGAAACCTATACCTGCATTTTCTGTAACCGGCTTCAAGGTCAGTAATCGTGTTTTTCTACGAGAGAATGCGGTTGCCTTGTGGGTATCTCCTTCCTGAAGAGAGAGGGTACCACTCAAACGGGTAAAAGTCAAAGCAACCGTATAGGGAGTATATGATATGTTATCAGCATAGAAGGTCACTTCTCCTTTTCCCGAACGTTCGTAAGTAATCGTAACCGGACTATTCTGAGCTACAACCCAAATGGGTATCAGGAAAAGAATAGTACTTAAGCAGTATTTTAGTTTCATAGTATTCTGTTTTTATATTTAATCAATCTGCCAGGTCATCACAAACTCAGGATGAATCAGATAATGAATCCGGAAGTTACGCTGTTGCTCCGTTCTATATTCATGAGCCAGAAAGACGCCTTGCTGCTCTGTTGTAAAAGGTTCGATATGCAGATGTTCCCGAAAGTCTACTTCGGGAGTATTCATACACTTGAACATGACTTCTTTGGCTGACCAATGCAACAGAAGACTCCAGGTATCATCTTCCCCATAGGGAACGAACTGTTCATCCTCCCGCATATACTTATGCGCCACTTTATGTACACGCCGGCTATATTGTTCAATATCAATGCCTACCGGCTTTTCTTCACTCAAGATAACAGCTACGTAACCTTTAGTATGTGAGATACTGATAAAATAAGAGTTATCTGCCAGATAAGGTTTTCCACTCGGTTCGTAGCACACCTCTTTATGCATACCCAACAAGCGGAATAGTAGCGCGCGAACAGAAAGCCACTCTTGTTTACGGTGCGGAGCATTAAAACGTTGCAGCTCCTCTTCGTAATACGCTCTCTCTGGAAGTAAACCAAGTAAAACATCTATCGGTTCCTCCATCTTCCAGATTCCCCATTGGAAAGAAGGTTCTCTATGCTGCAGAAATAATGCCATAATTATGCATCCTCTTCTGTTTGAGGTTGGTTGATGATAAATTTAACTTTCAAAATGCGGCGATTATCCATCTCAAGTACTTCAAACTCATAGTTCAGATAAGAAACCTTTTCATGAAGTGCAGGGAACTCCCCTTTTATCTCAAGTAAAAGCCCCGCTAATGTATCAGCATCACCGGACACTCTTTCAAAATCATCTTCATCAAGTTTTGTGATCTTATAGAAATCACTCAATTGGGTCTTGGCCTCAAAAACCCATGTATGATCATTCAGCACAGCATAAGTACGCTCTTCGTCATCATATTCATCATGAATCTCACCTACAATCTCTTCGATAATATCCTCCATTGTTACAATGCCGGAGGTTCCTCCAAACTCATCAACTACAATGGCAATATGTATCTTATTAGCCTGAAAATCACGTAAAAGATCATCTATCATTTTTGTTTCAGGCACAAAGTAAGCCGGACGAATCAGAGACTGCCAACGAAAATTATCACCCTTGTTGACATGAGGTAAAAGATCTTTTATATAAAGCACTCCCTTTATGTTATCACGAGAACCGGAATAAATAGGAATGCGCGAATAAGCATTATCTACAATACACTTCATCACATCCTTAAACGAAGTACGTATGTCAAGGTCTACCACGTCCAGACGGGAAGTCATCACCTCCTTTGCAGTCTCACCTCCAAAACGAATAATACCTTCGAGTATATTATTTTCCTCAGAAAGTTCGGCTTTATCAGTCAATTCCAATGCCTGTGAAAGTTCGTCAACCGAGATATTATGATTCTTACGTGTAAAATGCTTATTCAAAAAAGTTGTAGAACGTACCAGGACAGCAGATATCGGCCTAAATACTTTGCGCAACAGATAAATGCCCGGAGCGGCAAAACGACAAAAAGCCAATGTCTTCTGTGCCGAATAGATCTTTGGCATAATCTCGCCAAAAAGCAACAACAGAAAAGTAAGGATTACTGTTAATATCAAAAACTCCGCAACAGGTGAATGAAAGATAAAAACATTCATGAAAAAGAAATTGCAGAGCATAATTATCGTCACATTAACAAAATTATTGGTGATCAGTACAGTTGCCAGCAAACTCTCTGAATTTCCAAGCAAACTACTGATTTTCTCATCCGAAGGATGATTACGTGACTCTATTTCATTGAGGTCGGAAGGAGATAATGAAAAAAAAGCTATTTCTGATGCAGAAGCAAAACCGGAGGCGAGCAAAAGCACACCCGCCAAAATAATAGCTACAATTGCCGAAAAGGAAGGTTGGTTTACGGTTATACCGTTAAAAATGTCTGCCAAATGGCATAAATAAGCGTCTGGGTCCAAAATCCTGGGTTTTAGTTAAACAATTATTTAGTTGACAATGGACAATTGATAATTGACAGTTATGATACAGCATGATGTGCAACCAACTGTCAATTATCAATTATCAACTGTCAATTTAGAACGGCAAATCATCTGCCGGATTATTCTGTATAGGGTTAGCTTGCGATTGCTGTGGCTGCACAGTTGGTGCACCCTGCTGAGCTGCCGGAGTATATGAAGAAGCACCCGGTGCAGTATTCTTAGGAGTCAACATCTCCATATTATCCACGAATATTTCTGTAATATACCGCTTGGCACCTGTCTGATCATCATAAGAACGGCTTCTTATTTTTCCTTCAATATAAAGCTTATCACCTTTGTGAACATATTTCTCTGCCGTTTCTGCCAGTCCACGCCACAACACAAGATTGTGCCATTCTGTTCTTTCGGGCACTTGTGTTCCGTTGGCCAAAGTATATGCACGGTCGGTAGTAGCTAAAGGGAAAGTTGCCACAGCAATACCTGTATCCAGATATCTAACTTCCGGGTCTTTACCAACATTTCCTAACAATATCACTTTATTTACTGACATATCATTCTATATTTATATTATTTTGTGCCAAAATTAAATAGAAATACAACACAAAACAAGTTTTTATACATATTTCTCAAGGAAGGCGTGTATCAATTTGGGGACGGCATATTGCTCTAACTCATCAATCCTCACTTTCTGGTAAGAAGAGAAGGAAGCAGTCTCTTCCGGCAAGCTAACTTCATAGAAATTAGCATAAAGCACCCGGTGAGACAGCACATGTTTCACATCCCGGCAGACCAAACGAACCTTAGGAACTTCTCCTCCAACAAATAATTCAGTGAATTCCGGAAGAGCCAGTAACGCCTCTTCTGTAATAGATTCTGCTGTTTCTATCAACGGCAATTCAAAGAGATTTTTCCAGATATCATTTTCCATCCGTTTATTAATAAAAGTATATGCACCCGCACGTACATATATGTAATTGAGATAACGGTTTGTGGTCTTTGTCTTATGTTGTTTTACAGGAAGCTGCTGGACTTTCCCTTTCGCCAGTGCCATACAACTATCGGCCAATGGACAAAACAGGCAGGCGGGAGTTTGCGGAGTACATTGTATCGCCCCGAAATCCATAATAGCCTGATTATAAACAGCCGGCTGAGCCTTATCCAACAATTCATCAGCCAACGAAGCAAATAGCTTTTTCCCTTCCGTAGAGTCTATAGCAGTCTCAATCCCAAGATAACGCGACAATACCCGATATACATTACCATCAACCACCGCATAAGGCATATTATAAGCAAAGGAACAAATGGCAGCTGCCGTATACTCTCCTACCCCCTTCAAGCCCAGTACTCCAGAATATGTTTTAGGAAATACCCCATTCATACTACGGGCAGCAGCGTGAAGATTACGTGCACGGGAATAATATCCCAGTCCCTGCCAGAACTTCATCACCTCATCTTCATCAGCTTCGGCAAGTGTCCTCACATCAGGGAAGCGTTCAATAAAACGCACAAAATAATCATACCCTTGTACAACCCTTGTCTGTTGCAAAATGATTTCAGAAATCCATATCAGGTAAGGATCGGAAGACTCCCTCCAGGGTAACTCACGTTTATGTTCGTGATACCAGTTTATTAGTGTTTCGCTGAAGTTATTCATTAAAATAATGTATTAATATAGCAACGTAAAAAATACGTTATTTGCCTTATTAATGCACCTCATAGCCAACCAATACATTGGCATATTGGTACATCAGAACCGCAATTCGTATGCAAAAGTAGCTCTTTTTAAATCTAACAAAACTTAAGGAAGAGACTTTTTTATAAAATTGTTCAGAATATATTTTTTTGAGAGCTTAAAAAGCTATATATTTGCAGTCCAAAAAATTAGAAAGAACATAGTAATAATATTTTTTTTAAGGAAAAATGACTAAAGCAGATATTGTAAACGAAATTGCAAAGAACACCGGAATTGACAAAGTAGCAGTATTGACAACTGTTGAAGCGTTTATGGACGCAGTAAAAGATTCTTTGGCGAAAGATGAGAATGTTTACCTTCGTGGATTTGGTAGCTTCGTAGTAAAGAAAAGAGCTCAGAAAACAGCTCGTAATATTTCTAAAAATACTACAATTATTATTCCAGAACATAATATTCCGGCATTTAAGCCTGCGAAGACATTTACAATCGCGGTAAAGAAATAATAAACAAGAGTATTAACCATAAAATTTTGAAGCTATGCCAAGCGGAAAGAAGAAAAAAAGACATAAAATGTCTACGCACAAGCGTAAAAAAAGACTAAGAAAGAACAGACATAAAAGCAAAAAGTAATTTTTAGTCTGTATCGGACAGAAATAAAGAACAAACTTGTGAAGCAAATGTCTTTCGAGTTTGTTCTTTGTTTAAATGCCCGATTCCAATGAACAAGAGCTCAATTTATTTGTTCATTTTTTAAAAATAAATAATTAGGAAACAATTGTGACAAGCGAACTAGTAGTAGACGTACAACCCAAAGAGGTCTCCATCGCCCTGCTCGAGGACAAGAGCCTGGTGGAACTTCAAAGTGAAGGAAGAAACATTTCCTTTTCTGTGGGTAATATGTATTTGGGCCGCGTCAAGAAATTGATGCCCGGACTAAATGCCTGCTTTGTAGATGTTGGTTACGAGAAAGATGCTTTCCTTCATTATTTAGACCTGGGTCCTCAATTCAATTCACTCGAAAAGTTCGTAAAACAAACTTTAAGCGATAAGAAAAAGCTCAACTCCATTTCTAAAGCAACCCTGCTTCCCGATCTTGATAAAGATGGCACAGTAGCCAACACATTAAAGGTAGGACAAGAAGTAGTGGTGCAGATCGTAAAGGAACCTATCTCCACCAAAGGACCAAGATTAACTTCCGAACTTTCATTTGCAGGAAGATATCTGGTATTAATTCCTTTCAATGATAAGGTTTCTGTTTCACAAAAAATTAAATCGAGCGAAGAGCGTGCACGCCTCAAGCAATTGTTAATGAGCATCAAACCGAAAAACTTCGGTGTTATTGTTCGTACTGTAGCCGAAGGGAAACGCGTTGCTGAACTCGACGGAGAGCTTAAAGTATTGATTAAACACTGGGAAGACGCAATCACCAAGGTACAGAAAGCTACCAAGTTCCCGACGTTGATTTATGAGGAGACAAGCCGTGCCGTAGGGCTGTTGCGTGATCTCTTTAACCCTTCTTTTGAAAACATCTACGTCAACAATGAGGCGGTATACAACGAAATAAAAGATTACGTCACTCTCATTGCCCCCGACCGGGCAGAGATCGTAAAGCTGTACAAGGGGCAGCTTCCCATTTATGACAATTTCGGTATCACCAAGCAGATCAAGTCATCTTTTGGTAAAACTATTTCTTACAAGAGTGGTGCCTACCTGATTATTGAGCACACTGAGGCGCTTCACGTAGTAGACGTGAACAGCGGTAACCGCACCAAGAATGCCAACGGGCAGGAAGGTAACGCACTCGAAGTAAATCTGGGAGCCGCTGATGAGCTGGCACGCCAATTGCGACTAAGAGATATGGGTGGTATCATTGTTGTAGACTTCATTGATATGAATGAAGCCGAAAACCGTCAAAAGCTTTACGAACGTATGTGTGCCAATATGCAAAAAGACAGGGCACGGCACAATATTCTGCCGCTCAGCAAATTCGGTCTGATGCAGATTACCCGGCAACGTGTACGTCCCGCTATGGACGTAAACACGATGGAAACCTGCCCTACCTGCTTTGGCAAAGGAACTATCAAGTCGTCCATCCTATTCACGGACACTCTGGAGAGTAAAATTGATTATCTGGTCAATAAACTGAAGATAAAGAAATTCTCGTTACACATCCATCCGTATATCGCTGCATACATCAATCAGGGACTCGTTTCTCTGAAACGCAAATGGCAGATGAAGTATGGATTTGGTATTAAGATTATTCCGAGTCAAAAACTCGCTTTTCTGGAATACGTATTCTACGATTCCCATGGAGAAGAGATTGACATGAAGGAAGAAATCGAGATTAAGTAAAAGATAAAGGCGACGCGGAAAACGAGTCGCCTTTTCTTTTGGATAACAAAACAAATAAATATGCTACTTCACGAGAAGATATAAAAAAATCAATAAATACTTTATACCTTCACTATAGTCAATATATCTTTTTATATTTCGAAATCTGATATTGATTAGTATCGCCAACAATAATAGAATCGACATGATATAAAGACGTACTCTGCCCTTCATTGAGTAAATAGAAGAAAGCACTCTCAGGAAGGCAGATCATATCAAGTTCCTTTATCGAATCGCCCAAAGTGCTCTTATCACTCAATATCATAAGTACTTCATTCGGACGAACTAAATCTGATTCCATCCGCGTTATTTGTACTCATAATAAAATAGATTGGATTGGAATCTTCCGACATCTTTTTTATATCGCCCCAATTGTCTATATCAGGATTTATTTATAATCCGCAAAACCAAATGTGTGTAATTTCAAAACGAGTCGTATAAAAAAAACAGCGTTTAAATACTACTTAAACGCTGTTTCTTTTATAATTACCCTACGTATTTGAACCCTTGAATAGCTCTAAAATGTCCTCCGTATACTCCTTTAGGGTTTTGTTTTGCTTTGACAAGTCTATCCACGGTTTTATTTTTATTAGACCCGTACAAAGTAGCACTTCTTTGAATCCATTTTGCTTGCCTTCTTAGACTATTACATAATTGAGGGTGTGAAGTATTGAAATATGTCGGATATTCTTTACTGCAACGCCCTTTGCCCATTTTATGGAGACGACATACCTCATTCAGAAAAGATGTTCCTATGCCAACACCCTGCCATTCTGGTAAAACAACTAACCTCATGGCCCTGTATCCTTGACATTGAAAGAATGGGCTTACTGCTACATGGCAAATAGGTTCTCCATTAACACAGCCAACATAATAGGATGCACAAACCGGATAAGGCAACTTTAGATAATGATGCGGCTGAAAATATCTCCAATACTTTCCACTGACCTTGTAGATGTCAAGGGTGATTTTGGGCCGTTGCCGAAGACAGTCACGACTAAGTCGTGCCTCCTTTGTATCATATACCCAATCGGGTTGTAACCATTCTACTATATCATAATGACAGGAGAGTAAAACAATCTTTCCTGTGCCTTTTCTCCAACTCTTGGCGAAAGCTGCCGCACCTACTTTGGCAACCTGTCTATCAATAACTGAGGTAAATTCATCTACAACCACATTGGTAGGGCTTTCACAAATTAAACGCGCCAGTCCCGCCCTGAATTTCTCGCCATTACTTAATACATTAAACGGCCGTAACCATGCAGGAACGTCTCCAAGCCCCACAGATACGAACGATTTTGTAACCTTGTCAAAGTCACTATTCGGGGCAATAGCATCAATAATGGGTTTATCTAACGGCCAATTATTATACAAATCATAAATCCCATCTGAAAATATCTTTGCCCCCAACGATGTTTTTCCCGAACCTGACGGCCCAACGATTAAGCCAATTTGCCAATTTTCCGATACATCCGGAAGTTCAGCCACATGCTGCCAGTCACATCCATTTTCAAGGTTAAACAAAGACTTAACACGTGCAGAACGATAACTGTTATAGTCGTTGCACCGGTGATGTACTTCTATTTTCATACACACACCACTTTTAATTTTAACCCCATTTCACGAAGTTGTTCATACACTTGTTTTTGTTCTTCTTCATTTGAACAAATCACTATTACTCCAAACTGTTTTTTGTAATTAAATCCCATGCTTTTTTGTTTTGGTATTAATAAATAGAAAAAAATCACTACTTTTGTAACATCTGACTCACATACATATAAAATGCGCCATAACGCGTCCGAGGCATTAGCCCCCGGTCGTGCGTTATGGCGCATTTTTGTTAGTATGTGGGTCAGATAACTACTAACGAGCCGGGGGCTTTTTTTCACCCTCCCCCAATGGGTGTCAATCAAAAAATCTATTCAAACATTATACTTTCATTATTCTGTGACAAAATTATAGTATCCCAGAGGATACCTCAACTTTTCATTTAAGGATTAATGAATACAATCTAAGCATTGTATATATACTGATTTTCTACCTTATCTCTTTTAGATTCTTTCACCTGAAAAATTACTGATAATCAGTATTTTTCAATGTGATTTTTATCATTAAAGAGCATTTTTTATATAGAA
>ULXD01047493.1_pt1 | contig 13004 bp, 8 predicted proteins | sample 1960961 | NCBI WGS metagenome assembly ULXD01 (sample SAMEA4835829, study PRJEB28245) | human gut metagenome | biome: gut microbiome; material: fecal sample | place: Denmark | collected 2008 | reverse complement strand
AAAAGCCGATACTGTTTGGACATGAGTTTTTCTTTGAAAATTCTCTGCAGGGCATTGTGTTCTACTATGCGGCAGCAGGGGTGCTTGTATCCGTAGCAGAGATTATCCTGGGGAACTTTGTGGAAAAGCACTGTGAGATTGTCTGGTGGAATTATACGGGACTGCCGCTTCACATTGGCAAGTATACCTCCGTTCCGACCTCGATGGGCTTCGCAGCAATGATTACCCTATTTATGGGATGCGTTTTCCCGAGGTTATATGCCTGGGTGGTACAGATTGAGAATCCGTCCCTGTCAATTCTGACCTTTGCCCTTACCGGACTTCTTGTCATGGATTTCGGTTATGCATCCAGATATATGATCCGGAATAAGAGGGTAAACAGGCTGTGGCAGATCGAATGGAAGGGTGGCTTCGCTGTTCATAAGCTGCAGGAAGAAGAGAACTGGGAGAACGTTTCCAACGATCAGAAGTATCAGTTTTAATTGGTGGTTTATATGAAAGAAATACGAGGCTTTCAGAGGTTGCTCTGGGGGCTTTTTTTCTGCTTTCCTGTCATTCATGTCGAAAAATCTGTAATTCATGTAATCTTCCCCACAAAGAGAAGAAAAAAGTGTATGATGCCTTATGAAAATAAAAAAGGAAATCCAAGGAGGAAAACAGGTTATGAAAAGAAAGTGTTTAGCAGTATTACTGGCAGCAACAATGGTTTTTACGATGGCTGGATGCGGAAGTAAAGATAAGGAGGTTACTGGGGATTCCAGTACGGAAGTTACAGAGTCCGTGGCAGAAGATACAGAGGAAACAGAAGAGGAAGAAGCCATAGAAGACGCAGAAGAAGCAGAGGACGTAGAAGACGTTCAAAGCAGTGAGGAAGACAATGAAGCACTGGCTGCAGAGGTCGGAGAATTCTTAAATGGCACTGTCTGGGCAGGAGCGAATACCGATTACACACTTGTCATGGCATTCTTACTGTCCGCAGATGAATACTATATCGGAATTACCGATGCAGAAGGAAATATCGAAGAGCATCAGGGCACATGGGATATTGATTATGACAATATCTATCTTTATGAAAATGATGCGCTTATGGATACCTTAAGCTGGGATATAGCAGAGGATGGATCCGAATTCTATATCATGGTTGACTCTTCCCAGACAACCTTCGGACTGATCCAGACCGATTCCAACAATCTTGAAGACAGCCTGGATGCAATCGCAGAAGAGGTATTTGGATCAAACTAAGTTATGAACTGATGTAGGGGATATTCCGGAATTGCTGTAAAGCTTCGGCTTTGAGTTGCCATGTATCCAGAGAAGCTGCCAGTGGCAGGTTCGGTTGGTGACAGTAGATATAGGAGAAAACGAATAAATGAAAAAGCATATATATATATATGAAAAAGTAATAACTATAATATTATCATTTGTAATGATTGTAGGATTGCTTGGGGGAATGAAGCTGGATGCGAGAGCAGAAGAAAGAACAATTGATTTGGCTAGTTATATAAAAGATCATTTAGGGAAGACGATAGATTTAGGAACCATATCGGGAGATAGCAGCATCAAAGCGAAAGTGACATATAGCATGGGCTTGTGTTATATGTCTGGGGCTCTTGTGGATGAAAGGAAGGATGATTATAGTAATGGTGCTGCTGGTGCTGGTAGTAGTATAGATACCGCTCTTAATGGTATCAAAAATCCAGGGGTAATGTCATTGGATTTGACCCGAATTGAAGGAATCGACCCCCAATTAACATATAGCTTGCAAATATATGGCTGGAAAGAGGATGGGAGAGAAGAATATCATATATTTCTATACCTTTCTATAATAACAATTGATACGTTAAATATAACGGTTACCCAACCAGAAGCAGGCCAACCATTGCCTACTGTAGAGAATGGTGGTGTGAATGTCACAGAGGGGGCTGAGGTGACTGAGGTTAAATGGGATGCGCATATTGATGGCAGTCTAACTGAAGTGGCAGATGGGGTAAAAGCAGAATATAACACTCAGTATGTGCTGAATGTCAGGGTAAAGGCTAAAGATGGTTACAAGTTTGGAGACAGGGTGGTGTATGACGCAACAATAAATGGTGAGAGAACCGGAGTATCAAGTGGGGGGGAGAAAGGTACTCTGTGGTTTTCAAAGTATTTTCCGAAAACAGATTTAGACCCATATGAAATTAGACGTGTGGATATAACAGTTCCACAGCCTGTTGCTGGAGAAAGCTTACCAGATGTTACGCAGGTAACACAAAGCATAACCGGGGCTAAAGTAGAGAGCTTGGAATGGCATGAGGGAGAAAGTTTAGCAGGACCGGATGTAACAGGTGGAAAGGCGAAAGGCAATACCATATATACTGTGCGAATTCGGTATGATGCAGAGGAGGGATATTCATTTGGAGCATACCCAAGCGCAACAGTGAATAGCCAGTATGCAAATTGGGAGATTTGGGATAAGGAACACAAAATATTTTGTGTTATATATAGATTCCAAGCAAAAGGTTCAGACCAAGCAAACACAATTAACTCAGTAAACATAACAATTGATCTACCAGTAGGGGGACAGCCATTTCCCACAACATGTACGATTTCACCATCTGGAGTTAAAGTGACGAAAGTTAAATGGCTTGAAGGAGCTACGGAAGTAACAGGTACAGCAGGTTATAATACAGTATATCAGGCGAAGATTTACTTTGAACCAGAAAGTAACTATGAGTTTGGAAGTGGTGTACAGGTAACAGTAAATGGTGAATCTGAGTCATGGTATAATGATGGTGGTTACCATGTTGGGGCTTTGTTTCAAACAGGAGCAAAACCTTCCGATGAAGGAGTTAAGATAACCGATGGTAATGACTCTACATATGAACCGGGCAGTAATGAAGCATTAACTTTCCGTGGAAGTGGGGAACTTGCTGATTTCCAATACGTCAAGGTTGATGGAAGCGAAGTTGATCCTAAAAATTACGACAAGAGCAAAGGATCAACGATTATTACCTTTAAACCGAATTATTTGGCAACTCTTAGTATTGGTAAACATACCATAGAAATGGTTTGGAATGTGAATAGAGCAGAGAAGTCAGCAAAAGGCTCCTTCTATATTGGAGAAAAGAGTGGAGAAGTTGTACCCGGAAATACCGGTACCACGCAGTCTGCAAACAATACAGAATCAAAGCCCAGACACGTTTGCAGCTTCGAATGGGTAATCACACTTGACCCGACAACGGGAGCTGATGGTCTGGAGGAATACAAGTGTACCGGCTGTGGAGTGGTGCAGGAATCACATCCGATTCCTGCAAGTGTTGCAGTGGTTAAGGACTTTTACGGGAAAGTAAAGGAGGCTCCGGAAAAGGGAAGCATCACCTATGATTCCGGTAAGCTTTATACCATCAGCGATTACATTTTGAAGAAAATGGCAGAGCGTAATGATGTGGCTGTAACGGTTAAGTTTGAGTATCAGAATAAAAAGTATCAGCTTATCTTCCCGGCAGGTTTGGATTACAGTGCCGTATTAAACGATGAAGAAACCATGTATGGATACTTTGGTGCAGCGGCTAAATTAGGTCTTAAAGTAGTAGAATTGTAAAGGAGGAAATAAATAAATGAAAAAGCATATATATATATATATGAAAAAAGCGTTAGCTTTTGCATTGGCTTTTGCAATGATTGTAGGATTCTGGAGTGGAATAACACTGGATGTAAGGGCTGCATCGAAGTATATTCGGTTGAGCGATTATGCGGATGGGAAAAATTTTAATAAGGTAAAGGATTTTGGAATTATAACTGCAGATAAATATAGTGATATTGGAGTTCTTGCATCATCGGGGGATAATTATACAGCTAATATCTGGCTTATGAATGCGAAAAAGGAGGATTATAGTACAGCTACTCATACCGAGGTTACTAGTTTTGGGTCGGTGGATGGCTATACTAAATCATTTTATATACATGAAAGTGATAAAATAACGCAAGGATCGAGCTATTATCTGCAAGTAATGGTATCTGTATCAGGTGGCAAATATAACGTATATTTCTATCTTACCAAGTGTAATGATTACGTAGAGAAGACAATTGATATAACAGTTCAAAGCCCGGAGGGGGGAGTGGAACTCCCGAGCGAGGCACCGACTTCATACTGGGCTTCAAAGGGAACAATTCGGTGGAAAGAAAATGGAAATGTAGTGGATTATAGTGTAGCAAAATACGATACAAAATACACCATGGAGATTCAGTACGACGCAGCTGATGGATATGTATTTGCTGACAATGTGACTGCAAAGGTAAATAATAAGTCGGCAAGGTTTAAGATAGTAGCTGGTACAGATAATAAATCGTGTTTGGTTACATATACATTCCCGGCAACAGGTTCGGCTCCGGTACAGGAGATTAACTCGGTAGCCATAACGATTGAGAAACCGGAAGCCGGAAAGGCGCTGCCTACCGTAGGAAATGGTGTGAGTGTTAGTACACCGGGAGTTAAGGTGGATGATGTTATATGGTATAAAGGCAAAGGGAGCAATCCAGTAACAGGTACAGCCGGTTATAATACGACATATACGGCAACGGTCATTTTGATATTGGAAGAAAATTCAAATTATCAGTTTGCACCCCCTGTGCAAGTAACGATAAATGATAAAGAAAGAGGCTCTTTCGAGCTTAGTAATGGCAAGTTGTTGATTACAAATGTAGATTTTCCTGCAACAGATCCAGACCCGGCAAAGACAATTAATTCAATAGACATAAACATTGACCTGCCAGTAGGAGGACAACCATTTCCAAGTGAGGTACCATCCCTATCAAATGCTACGGGAATGATTGAGTGGATGAAACAGGGTGCAGTAGGAGTGAGTGGTTTGGCAGAATACGATACGAAATATATCGCGCAGATTGAGTACGAAGCAAAGAATGGATATGTATTTGCTGACAATGTGACTGCATCGGTAAATGGTGAGCCAGCAAGCTTTATGATAATAGAGGGTACGAATAATAAAAATTGCTTGATTACACGTACATTCCAGACAGCGAAAGAAGGGCAGGCACAGACGGTTTCCAACATCGAAATAACAGTTCCGCAGCCGGTGGGTGGACAAGCCCTGCCAACTATTTCCGATGTAAAGCAAACGGTAACCGGGGCTAAAGCAACGAAAATTTTGTGGTGTGAAGGAGACAACACAGAAGGTAAACCTTATGTGACGGGGAATGCAAAATATAATACCGTATATACAATGGTGATCACATATGAAGCAGAGGATGGATTTATCTTTGGTAATAACACCACTGCAACAGTGAATGGTAATCCGATAAAGTTTTTGATATCAGGGTTTTCAAACGACAAGAAGGGCGAAGTTACATATACATTTCCAGCAACCGATCCAGAAACAACACACACAATTAATTCGGCAGCTATAACGGTTGATTCACCGGAAGCCGGAAAGCAACTACCTACTGTAAAAAATGGAGTGAAGGTCTCTGCAACAGGAGTTAAGGTGGCAAAAGTTGAGTGGAGTGCAGATGGCAAGGCAGTAACAGGACTGGCGGGTTATAATACTGTATATACAGTAAAAGTTTATTTGGATACAGAAGACAACTACGAGTTTGGAACTGATATGTCGGCAACAGTAAATAATACGTCAGCAACGGTTTCTACTGATGGTAGTTCCAAGTATGTCACATATACATTCCCGAAAACGGAAACAGAGCCGGTACAGACGATTTCTTCCATCGAAATAACAGCTCCGCAACCGGAGGCAGGGCAAAAATTGCCATATTTTCCTGATGTAACGTATGAGACAACCGAGGCTAAAGGTACGGGTATTAATTGGTATGAAGGAATGGACACGAGTGGAGCCAATGTGGCGGGTAAGGAGGCAGAATATAATACCGTATATACAATGCGTATTCGATATGAAGCAAAGGACGGATTTATGTTTGGAAGTACCACAACTGCAACGGTGAATGGTAATATGACAGGCTGTGAGATGTCTGGTACAGATGTGTGCTATGTCACATATACATTCCCGGCAACCGATCCAAAACCTTCCGATGAAGGAGTTGAGATAACCGAAGGCAATGACTCTACATATAAACCAGGCAGTAATGAATCATTAACTTTCCGTGGTAGTGGGAAACATGCTTATTTCGACCATGTTGAGGTTGATGGAATTATAGTTGATAGAACAAATTACGATGTGCGTGAGGGTTCAACAATTATTACTTTTACGCCAGAATATCTGGCAACTCTTACTAATGGTTCACATACCATAGAAATGTTTTGGAATATCAATGGAGCAGAAAAGTCAGCAGCAGCTTCTTTCTACATCGGAGAAAAGAGTGGAGAAGTTGTACCCGGGAATACCGGTACCACGCAGCCTGCAAACAATACAGAATCAAAGCCCAGGCACGTTTGCAGCTTCGAATGGGTAATCACACTTGATCCGACAACAGGAGCGGACGGCTTAGAGGAATACAAATGCATGGGCTGTGGAGTGGTAAAAGAATCCCATCCGATTCCAGCAAGCGTTGCAGTGATTAAGGACTTTTATGGAAAGGTAAAGGAAGCACCGGAAAAAGGAAGCATTACCTATGATGCCGGTAAGCTTCATACGATCAGTGATTACATTCTGAAGAAAATGGCAGAGCGTAACGATGTGTCCGTAACCGTCAAGTTCGAATATCAGAACAAGAAGTATCAGCTTATCTTCCCGGCAGGTTTGGACTACAGTGCCGTATTGAACGATGAAGAAACCATGTATGGATACTTTGGCGCAGCGGCTAAGTTAGGCCTTAAAGTAACCGGGCAATAACAGGGGAATAACCGGATAATAACCGGACAACAACTGGGCAATAACCGGAAAATAACAGGGTAATAGCCGACAACAGGTGGATTATTAATTAAAGAAAAAGGTATTGAACAGTTACGAAGAAAGAAAAGGGCAGCAGGATTTTCCGTTGTATGTGAGGAATTTCCGGCTGCCCTTTTGACTTTGTAAGATAACAGAAAGATCCATTTTCACGGAATGCCGCACCAGGCATAAAGGGCCATTTTCAGCTTAACATCCCGCCTAACATGCCTCCGCCGGCACAGAGGGCAAGTACAGTAAGTGTATGCATGGTGGACAGGTCACCCGGGGATTTCATGATCATGGACAGAATCAACAGGAGGATAAAGTAAATACTTCCTGCGAGCAGGCCCCAGAGGAATTTGCGGCTTCCTTCCCGTTTTCCGGTGATGAAGCCGGCAAAGAAGGTGGTAATGACATAGATTGCGGTGATACAGACCGTAACGATTCCCTCCGAAAACCGCAGCCGGTACATGAGAAATGCCAGAAGCAGCAAAAGGATACCGGTTAGGATGGCACAGAACAGAAGGCATTTGAAGAAAAACAACAGTCTTTCATTTACCTGAAGCTTTGTTTTCATAATATTTCGTTTCCTTATGTGTGTTTTATGTAATATTTATATGTAGGTTCTTGACACAGAATACCCGTTATTGTATCATTTTTAGCAATAGACAGCCGAAAGGCATTAGAAAGAAGGAGTGATTTTAATTTTGGATACCGATGGTGTCATGCAGCTTATTGCACTTATTATTTTAGTTTTGTTATCTGCGTTCTTTTCTTCCGCAGAAACGTCACTGACAACAGTGAACAGGGTAAGACTTAAAACGCTTGCAGAGGAAGGAAACAGGAGGGCGAAGACCGCACTGGAGGTTTTGGATAAATATGGAAAGATGCTCAGTGCAATTCTGATTGGCAATAATATTGTCAACCTGTCGGCCTCTGCACTGGCAACGACACTTGCGATTCATATTCATTTTACGGTTGGAATTGCAACGGCCATCCTGACGGTGGTGATTCTGATTTTTGGTGAGATCGTACCGAAGAACATGGCAATGATTAATTCAGAAAAGATGGCTTTGCTGTATGCTTCCATGATTTCCGGGCTGATGAAGCTTCTGACACCGCTTATATTCGTGATTGATTCCCTGGCAAAGGGCATTATGAAGCTGTTCCGGGTGGATGCTGATAAGAAGACCGCCATGACGGAGAACGAGCTTCGTACCTATGTAGAAGTCGGACATGAGGATGGTGTCATTGAATCCGAAGAGCGCGAGATGATTTATAACGTGTTTGATTTCGGGGATGCCGTAGCCAAGGATGTCATGATTCCCAGAATTGATATGGTGACCGTGGATAAGGAAGCAACCTACGAAGAGGTTATGGAAGTGTTCAAGGACTGTATGTATACCAGAATCCCTGTTTTTGAAGAGGATAAGGATAATATTATCGGTCTGATCAATATTAAGGACTTTATTCTTGTCGAGGATAAAGCGAAGTTCAAGATCAGTGATATTCTGCGGCAGGCTTATTATACATATGAATTTAAAAAGACAGCAGATCTGCTTGTAGAGATGCGTCAGAAGTGCTTCAATGTGGCATTTGTACTGAATGAATATGGCGGTACAGCCGGTATGATTACTCTTGAAGATCTCCTGGAAGAGATTGTCGGAGAGATCCGTGATGAATACGATTCCGATGAGGAACAGCTGATCCAGAAGATGCAGGATCGTACCTACCTCGTAGAAGGCAGCATGAAGCTGAGTGATATCAATGATGAACTCGGAACCGATTTGCAATCCGAGGATTATGACTCGATCGGAGGACTGATCATCGAGCATCTTGACCGTGTGCCGGAGGACGGTGCACAGATTGTCACAGACCAGGGAATCCGGCTGCAGGTACAGGGAGTGAGCCAGAATCGTATTCTGAAGGTGATTATGGAGCTCCCGGAAGAGAAAGAACCGGAAGACAATCCGGAGAAAGATTCCGAAAAAGAAAAATAAACACTTTCCCAAACATCACATTTATGTTATACTATCGAAGTGAACGTCATAATGACGATATCAGGTAAGTTTTTAGATCAGGATATAAAGGAGATATAGGATTATGAAGAGAATTAAGACTTTAGTTACCAGAGATTTAAAGGAATCCATGAAGAAGGGCGGATGTGGTGAGTGCCAGACTTCCTGTCAGTCTGCCTGCAAGACTTCCTGTACCGTAGGAAACCAGACCTGTGAAAAGGCAAAATAAGTATCGAATATAAGTAAGTGAACATAAGCAGCGGCTTACGTCGCTGCTTATATTGCGTATGTGTAGAGCACTTAGTGAAAGCAGGCTGAGGGCGAAGCTTGAACTTAGTGCGAACCGGTCCGGAATATTTAACGAATGCAGGTCGGCAACGCAGCATAAGTTTAGTTGCCATGCATATGAGAAAATGATCCAGTGGATCATTTTTGGGTAAGAGGGACAAGTAGAATACAAACACAAAAAGGATATAGAAAAGTGATACATCAATATATTAATAATGGATACAACATCGTTCTGGATGTGAACAGTGGCTCTGTGCATGTGGTCGATCCATTAAGCTATGAGCTGATCGCATTAGCTGATAAGCGCCTTGAAGAAGGAAGGTCCGAAGAGGAGATTCTTACAGAGGCAAAGGAGCAGTTCAAGGGTCAGTATTCCGAAGAGGATATTACCGAAGCACTTAGTGAGATCTGGGAGCTAAAGGAGCTTGGACAACTGTTTGCACCGGATATTTATGAGAATTACATTTTTGATTTTAAGAAGCGTCAGACAGTTGTGAAAGCGCTCTGTCTTCATATTGCGCATGACTGTAACCTCGCCTGCCGTTACTGTTTCGCAGAAGAGGGCGAATATCATGGAAGACGGGCACTGATGAGCTTTGAAGTCGGAAAGAAGGCACTGGATTTTCTTGTTGCCAACTCCGGTAACCGTGTGAATCTGGAGGTGGACTTCTTCGGCGGGGAGCCGTTGATGAATTGGCAGGTGGTTAAGGATCTTGTCGAGTATGGAAGAAGTCTGGAGGAGCCTAATCATAAGAAGTTCCGTTTTACCCTGACAACCAACGGGGTACTGTTAAACGATGATATTCTTGAATTTGTAAATAAGGAAATGTCCAATGTGGTTCTGAGCATTGACGGACGCAAGGAGATCAATGATAAGATGAGACCGTTCCGCAAGGGACAGGGCAGCTATGATCTCATTGTTCCGAAGTTCCAGAAGGTAGCAGAGAGCCGTGACCAGATGAACTATTATGTAAGAGGTACGTTCACCCGTAATAATCTGGACTTTTCAGAGGATGTGAAGCATCTGGCAGATCTTGGCTTTGAGCAGATTTCTGTAGAGCCGGTGGTCGCAGAGAGTACCGAGCCCTATGCATTACAGGAGGAGGATCTTCCGACACTGCTTGACCAGTATGATAAGCTGGCAGTCGATCTTTTGAAGCGTCATAAGGAAGGAAAGGGAGTGAATTTCTTCCACTTCATGATTGATCTGCAGGGAGGCCCCTGTGTGGCAAAGAGATTATCCGGCTGTGGATCGGGTACGGAATATCTTGCGGTAACACCGTGGGGAGATTTGTATCCGTGTCATCAGTTTGTCGGCAGGGAGGAATTCCTGATGGGAAATGTGGATGACGGAATTGTCCGCACGGACATCCGGGATGAATTCAAGACCTGCAACGTTTATGCGAAAGAAAAATGCCGCAATTGTTTTGCCAAATTTTATTGCAGTGGCGGTTGTGCTGCGAATTCCTATAATTTCCATGGCAGGATCAATGACACCTATGATCTTGGCTGTGAATTGCAAAAAAAGCGTATAGAATGCGCAATTATGATAAAAGCCGCATTAGCGGAGGAGGAAGAGTAAATGAAAAAGAACAAAGCGATCATTTTGCTGCTGGTATTTGTATTATTACTGGCAGGACTTGGTTACACTGCGACAGTCGGACTTGGCGTAGATGGTTCCGGATCTGCAGGAAGCATTAATCTGGGTCTTGATCTGGAGGGTGGTGTAAGTATTACCTATCAGGTTGTCGGGGATGAAAAGCCCAGCAGCGAGGATATGAGCGATACCATTTACAAGCTGCAGCAGCGTGTCGATGGTTACAGCACAGAATCTGTGGTATATCAGGAAGGTGATGACCGGATCAATATTGAAATCCCGGGTGTTTCTGATGCCAATGCGATTCTGGAGGAACTTGGAAAGCCGGGTTCCCTGTACTTTATCCGTCAGACCGATTCCGATGGAAACTTAAATTACCAGTATACCGGAACGGATGAGGAAGGACAGCCGGTTTACACATTGACGAAGAGCATCGAGGAGCTTCAGGCAGACGGTTCCATCGTATTAACCGGTACCGATGTTAAGAATGCAGAACGCAGATCTTATCAGAACCAGATGAAGAACTATGAATTCGTAGTAAGTCTTACCATGACACCGGAAGGTGTACAGAAGTTTGCGGATGCAACCACGAATGCTTACCAGAATAGCGAGAGTATTGCGATTTATTACGATGGAAAGATCATCAGTGCGCCGAATGTCAATGAGCCGATTCTCGGAGGCGAGGCACAGATTACCGGTAACTTTACAAGTGATGAAGCAGAGCAGCTTGCTTCCACAATCCGTATCGGTGGCTTGAAGCTGGAGCTTGAAGAGCTTCATTCCAAGATCGTAGGTGCACAGCTTGGTGAGGAAGCAATTTCTACCAGTATTAAAGCAGCAATCATCGGTTTTGTCGTGATCGTGCTTTTCATGATCCTTGTTTACCGTATCGCCGGTTTGGCAGCCAGCCTTGCACTGGGATTATATGTCGAACTGATTGTCATTCTTCTGGATGCCTTTGATATTACATTGACCTTACCGGGTATTGCCGGTATTATCCTTTCCATTGGTATGGCGGTCGATGCAAACGTAATTATTTTTGCCCGTATCCGTGAGGAGATTGCGAAGGGCAAGACTGTCCGTTCTGCAATTGATACCGGATTTAAGAAAGCAACCTCCGCAATCGTGGATGGTAATATTACAACCCTGATTGCAGCAGCCGTTCTTGCAATTATGGGAACCGGTACGATTAAGGGATTTGCCTACACCCTTGCTTTGGGTATTGTATTATCCATGTTCACCGCAATGGTAGTGACCAGAACCTTAATGAATGTCTTCTATGCACTTGGTGCAAAGAGCGAGAAGTTATACGGAACAGCCAAAGAAAAGAAGGCTGTAAACTTTACCTCCAGGAAGGCTGTATTCTTTACCATTTCCATCGCTGTGATTTTAGGTGGATTCGTATTTATGGGAATCAACAAGGCCGGTGGAAAGAATGCTCTGAATTTCAGCCTTGAGTTTATGGGTGGTACTTCCACGAATGTAACCTTTAACGAAGATATGTCCCTGCTTGATATTGATGAGAAGGTCGTACCGTTAATTGAAGATATTACCGGTGACGGTAATGTTCAGACACAGAAGATTGACGGAACAACCGAGGTCATTTTCAAGACGCGTACCCTGGATGTGGCAGAACGTGAAGAGTTCAAGAATGCCATGGTTGAGAATTTCAGCGTGGATGCAGAGAAGATCACGGCAGAGTCCATCAGTGCAACTGTAAGTAATGAGATGCGTTCCAATGCGATCCTTTCCGTGCTGATCGCAGCTGTATGTATGCTGGTTTATATCTGGTTCCGTTTCAAGGATATCCGTTACGGCGCAAGTGCCGTAGCTGCCCTGTTACATGACGTACTGGTTGTACTTGCGTTCTATGCGGTGGTGAGAATTTCCGTTGGTAATACCTTCATAGCATGTATGCTGACCATTGTTGGTTACTCCATCAATGCGACTATCGTTATCTTTGACCGTGTTCGTGAGAACATGCAGAACATGGGCAGGAAGGAAACACTTGATGAGGTTGTGAACACCAGTATTACCCAGACCTTATCCCGAAGCGTATTTACTTCCCTGACAACCTTTATCATGGTTGCAGCGCTATATGTATTCGGAGTTTCCTCCGTAAAGGAATTTGCACTTCCACTGATGGCAGGTATTCTTTGCGGTACGTATTCCTCCGTCTGCATCACAGGATCCCTGTGGTTGGTACTTCGTAAAGTATTTCCGCAGAAGAATGCGTAATTAATAAGAAAGTTAGGAAGCCTG
>ULXD01033555.1_pt1 | contig 13104 bp, 9 predicted proteins | sample 1960961 | NCBI WGS metagenome assembly ULXD01 (sample SAMEA4835829, study PRJEB28245) | human gut metagenome | biome: gut microbiome; material: fecal sample | place: Denmark | collected 2008 | reverse complement strand
GCAGAGATTTCTTTCTTGAAAAAGCAGATAAAATCTTAGCGGCAGGCTATCTCACAGATATGCAGAAAAGCAGACTGCAGGGTCTTAAGCTGAACTTGCTTTATTCAACGCATAGATATTACGAAGCTGAAAAAATTGCGGATATTCTGTCCTGTGAAAAGAATCTCCCGTGGGAAGCGGCATATGCTCTTGCCGAATTCTATGCACGCACGTTAAGATTCGATGATGCACAGGATATAATCGATCGTTATCAGGATACCGACGAGCTTTCGGAAAAATGCTTTGAAAAGCTGGACAGCAATAATCGCTGCTATCAGAAATGCTACGAAGAAAAAGGCCGTGGCTACTTACCCCGTGAAAGCGAAAATATAAAGCTGTACATAGAATTTATGGAATCTATGGGATATGAGATTCAGTCTGTACCGCAAAGAGAATCCCTTCAGGATAACAGACCGCCGAAAATCAAAAAGGAGGACTATCCGAAAACCGATTTTGTCGATGTGCCGAAAAGCGATACATTCGTAGTCTACGACCTTGAAACGACCGGTTTAAATTCAGAATTCCACGCAGTTATACAAATCGGTGCTGTAAAAGTAGTTGACGGAGTTGTCGATGAATCGCAGACTTTCGAAGAACTTGTGAATCCGAAATACAGCAAGGTTTCGGTCAGTGATAACATAACCAAAATAACAGGAATAACCGATGAAGAAGCCAAAAACGCAAGGCAAGTCTGGGAGGTCATACCCGAATTTGTGAAGTTTATAGGAGATGATACTCTCGCCGGCTTCAACAATGCAGCATTCGACAGCAAATTTCTTGAAAGAGCCGGAAGACACAGCAACATTATAATCACGAACAAACAATTCGACATAATGAAATACGCTAAAAGAATCAAGAAAAAATGCAATCTTGAGATAAAGGGCGACGAGCTTAACAATTATGCGGAATACTTCGGGATAAAGAACGAAAAGGCTCATACCGCTTTATCGGACGCTATCACGACCGCAAAGATCTATATAAAGCTCAGACAGCTTGATGAAGGTAAGTCATCATCCGAAAACGACGGACTTGATCTTGAATGGTAAGATAAGCGAAGGTATTAATATGGAGAAGAAAACCGAGAGGATATTGCAGCTTTACCGGATGCTTTATGAAGGTAAAGCTATAACCAAATCCGATCTTGCGGCACGGTTTGATGTAAACGAAAAAAACATACAGCGTGATATAGAAGATATAAGGGCGTTTCTCGATAATAAAAGCGGCGGTAAAGAAACACTGCTTTATGACAGGAGCAGCAACTGTTACCGTATCGTACTTAACGACGATTCTCATCTTACAAACAGTGAAATACTTACGGTGTGCAAGATTCTTCTTGAAAGCAGATCTATGGTAAAGGATGAGATGTATCCGATAATCGACAAGCTGCTTGAATGCTGCGTTCCCTCGGTAAACAAGAAGAAAGTTTCGGAGCTTATTGCAAACGAGAAATTTCTATATAACGAACCGCACCACAAAAAGAAATTCATAGATGCGATGTGGGACATATGCAGTGCGGTATACGAACACAGGCTGATGAAAATATGTTATAAAAAGCTGAAAAATCCCGACAATGTAATGAGGCTTATTCAGCCTGTGGGAGTAATGTTTTCCGAGTATTATTTCTATCTTTGCGCTTATATATCGGTCAGCGAGGAAATGCCGGATGTACCTAAACGTCCGTTTCCGACTATATACAGGATAGACCGCATTGAAAAGTATGAGATACTTGACGAACATTTTCACGTTGCGTATAGTGACAGATTTCAGGAGGGCGAATTCAGAAAGCGTATACAGTTTATGTTCGGGGGAGAACTGAGAACGGTAAAATTTCTGTACAAGGGTATCAGCATCGAAGCCGTACTTGACAGATTTCCCACCGCCAATATAATAAAGCACGACGAAAACGGATGGCTTATAAAAGCGGAAATTTACGGCGACGGCGTTGATATCTGGCTGAGAGGTCAAGGCGATATTATAGAAGTAATCGACGATGGAAAAAGGAGCAAGGTGTGATATGTACAGTAACGAATATATTGATATATCGGAAATAGATACAGACAGGCTCGAAAACGATCTGTATGACTATTACGGAACAGGCGCTTTTGCAGTTTCCCCTGCTATGTTCGATAAAGCCGAACGAGTACGAAGGATGTCCGATGAGGAGCTTGTAAGAACGGCTGTAAGAGAAGGGTTTGATATAAACGAATATTTAAGGAGGGATTGATGTGCCGGAACGAAAAATCCGGCCTGTTACAGACGGGGTTGATAAGGAAGCAACATACAAAACGCAAATTGAGCGTTATGATAAAGCGGTTAAAAACGGCTTTTATTTTGAGGCTATGCTTATTGTTTATGCTATTATGGAGGACAGGCTCAGGGCGTGGCTTTTCTATCTTGGATGTCTTAATACCCGACAGTCAACAAGATTTGACAATAAAAGGAGCAAAAACGAACTGAAATTTATGTTTGACGGATGTGAAAACGATAAATTCAGATTTCCGTCTATCAATCAGATATCGGGTAAAAGGAAAATAATCGAAGCTACACTCACATGGGCGGAAAACGGATATCACAACGCTGATAAGAGCAAATATCTCTGTGCAATCAGAAAAGTATACACAGATAAGCTTGATATAAAGGAAGTAAGAGTAAAATTTATCAATATGAACGAATGGTGTTCATATCGCAATGAGGTAATACATGCCCTTATGAATAAAAACACCGAAAGCCTTTACTCCGGGCTTGCAGACAGGGTTAGTGAAGGTATGGACATCGCACGGGATTTTGATAATCTTGTAAAAAAGATTAAACGTAGCGGAGTTATCAGAAAATCTTTGAATCTGAAATAAATATTATTGTAAAGGATAAGAATATGGGATTTCACATCAGCAACGGCGTGTTGGAAAAATATACGGAAGAGGAAGGCGTGACTGAGGCAGTTATACCATACAAAGTCAAAGTAATCGGCGGCGAGGCATTTTATGGGTGTACTAACCTTAAAAGTGTAACCATCCCCCGTTCAGTCAAAACGATTGGCTGCTGTGCATTCGCAGATTGTAGCAATCTTAAAAGCATAACCATTCCAGATTCGGTTACGAGTATCGACGACTGTGCATTTTACGGTTGTAGTAATCTTACAAGCGTATATATTCCCGATTCAGTCACAAGCATCAGTGGTAACGCATTTGAAGGAACAAAATGGTTTTCAGAATATCCGGATGATTTTGTTATACGAGAAAACGGAATTCTTTTTGCCTACAAAGGAAAAGAAAACATACTATCAATTCCTGATTCGGTTACAAATATCGGTGACGATGCGTTTTATAAATGCAAATGCCTTACCGGCATAACTATTCCAAATTCGGTTATAAGCATCGGTTACAACGCATTTGAAGGTTGTGTTAATCTTACAAGTATAACTATTCCCGATTCGGTTACGAGTATCGACGACTATGCATTTTACGGTTGTGATAATCTTACAAGCGTAACCATCCCCGATTCAGTTACAAGTATAGGTAACAGTGCATTCGAAAGTTGTCCTTTATCTTCTGTTACAATTCCCAAAACGGTTAAAAAAATCGGACAAGAAAGTTTCCGTGGATGCAAAGAGATTACGGTTTATGATTCAATTGATCCCGATGCAAAGCCGTGTAAAAGCCATTTGGATGCTTGCAACGGAGAACCTAATTCATTATTGGGTACCATTGTCAACTCCCCATACACATCGGTATGGCTTGATTATGAAGTAACAGTGCGCTCCGCACAAACCGATGAGATAAAGTACAAAGTATGGATGGGTGCCGACCGTACTCAGCGCTCATATTATTGCACGCTGTTATCGTCCTGGGGAAGAAATGCAACGTTCAATTTCAATGCTGTTGATGAATTTTTTCTGAAAATCAAGGGAACATATCACAAGCTCAGAGTTGCCTTGAACAGACTGCGTTATCCCGTTGATTTAACGGACGAGCAGAAAGAAATATACAGGTCTTATATTGTACGCTCCGCAAAAAATGCGGTAAAACTCTGTATTGATACTGATGATATGGAACTGATGCTTGACTTGGAGCAATTCGGAGTTATCAAAAAGAACAATATTGATGAATTACTTGAATATGCCACAGAGAAAAAGGCTGTTCAGTTTACCACATATTTGCTTGAGTACAAGGAAAGTCATTTCAAAAAAGGTAAGAATGTGTTAGACAGCCTGAAGCTGTGATTTCTGTCCGTTTTTGTGTACTGATTTTGTGATATAATTACGGTATGACAAAAGCAGAAAAGATGCTCATTACAGCAGGGCTATCAGAAAATCTTTGAATCTGAAATAAATATTATTATTGTAAAGGATAAGAATATGGGATTTCAAATCAGCAACGGCGTACTGAAGAAATACACCGAAGAGAAAGGTGTGACCGAGATAGTTATACCTGACAGCGTACAAAGAATCGGTGAGCGGGCATTTTCGGGCTGCGACAATATTACAAACGTGACCATTCCCAATTCGGTCACAAGTATTGGCGGGTCGGCTTTTGCCGGCTGTAGCAACCTTGAAAATATAACTATTCCGAATTCTGTTACAAAAATCTGCGTATGTACATTTGAATGGTGCGACAAGCTTACAAGCATAACTATTCCCCGTTCGGTCACAAGTATCAGCGACGGCGCATTCCAAAACTGTACCTGCCTTAAAAACGTAACTATTCCGGATTCGGTGACGAGTATCGGCAATTATGCTTTTGGAGGTTGTCGTAGTCTTAATAGCCTGACTATACCGGATTCGGTCACAAGTATCGGCAAAGGTGCGTTTCAAGAATGCGTCAATCTTGCAAGCGTAACTATTCCCGTTTCGATTACAAGTATCAGTGACAATGCTTTTTTTGAATGCAACAGCCTTACAGCCGTTAGCATTCCGGATTCCGTTACAAGCATAGGCGACGGTGCATTTTGCAAATGCGGCAGCCTTAAAAATATAGCAATTCCCGATTCGGTTACAAGTATCGGCGAAGCCGCTTTTTCCGACTGCAACAGTCTTGAAAGCATAGCTATTCCTGATTCCGTGACAAATATCAGTAATCATACATTTGTAAGTTGCAGTAATCTTACAAGTATAACCATTCCGGGTTCTGTGACCGATATCGGTAACTGTGCATTTTATGAGTGTACTAACCTTACAAGTATAACAATCCCCAATTCGGTTACGAGCATAGGTAACTTAGCATTTTACAAGTGCGAAAATCTTAAAGACGTGACCATTCCCGAATCTGTTACCGATATAGGCGAATATGCGTTTAAAGGAACAAAGTGGCTTTCGGAATATCCTGATGATTTTGTTGTGCTGAAAAACGGAATCCTTATTGCGTACAAAGGAAAGGACAGCGTAATATCAATTCCCGATTCGGTCACAAGTATCTGTAACAGAGTATTTGCAAAATGCAACAGTCTTACAAGCGTAACTATACCCGATTCTGTTACAAGTATAAGCGACAGCGCATTTGAAAGTTGCAGTAATCTTACAAGCGTTACAATTCCCGATTCGGTCACAAGTATCTGTGACCGTGCATTTCTGGAATGCAGAAGCCTTACAAGCATAATCATTCCCGATTCTGTCATAAGTATCGGCGACAGTGCATTTGAAGGCTGTAATTTTTCTTCTTTTACTATCCCTAAGACTGTAAGAAAAGTCGGACAAGAAAGTTTCCGTGGATGCAAAGAGATTACGGTTTATGATTCAATTGATCCCGATGCAAAGCCGTGTAAAAGTCATTCAGATAAATATGGCGGCTCTCCCAACTCATTGTTAGGATCTGTTGTCAACTATAAAACTCATGATAACTGGCTCGATTATGAGGTGACTGTGCGCTCTGCACAAACTGATGAGATAAAGTACAAAGTATGGATGGGCGGCGACTGCACTCAAGGCGAATACTGCTACACACTGGCATCATCCTGGGGAAGAAACGCAACGTTCAATTTCAACGCAGTTGATGAATTTTTTCCGAAAATCAAGGGAGTATATCACAAAATCAAAGTCGTAATGAACAGACTGCGTTATCCTATAGATTTAACTGACGAGAAGAAAGAAATTTACCGTTCTTATATTGTACGCTCAGCCAAAAATGCGGTTAAACTCTGCATTGATACGGATGATATGGAACTGTTGCTTTCTTGCGAACCGCTTGGTATTATAAAAAAGAACAATATTGATGAATTACTTGAATATGCCACAGAGAAAAAAGCTGTTCAGTTTACCGCATATTTGCTTGAGTACAAGGAAAGTCATTTCAAAAAAGGTAAAAATGTGTTGGACAGCCTGAAGCTGTGATTTCTGTACGGTTTAATGTACTGATTTTGTGATATAATTACGGTACAATAAAAATGGTATCCGGGAGATGCATTATGAAGATGACAGAAAACCAGAAACTTGAGTGCAAAATAAAACGTGAATTTTTTATGGAAATCGTCGAAATATTCAACAGTAACGACAAAGCGGCAATTATAAATAAGCTCGATCAGATACGGGAGAAAAAAGAAAACGGTGACAAGTTTTCAATAACAGATGTCATGTTGACCAGGATACTTAGTAATCCCGATTTAAACAAGAATCTTTTTTTCGAGCTTATTTATCTTACCGGAACGGAATACACCTGTGAATATACAAAACGATACCCCAGCGGAACTCTCTCAATGAACAGAATTAATGTGCTTAATGCATTATTCAGTTCAATTCTGAGCATTGAAGAAATAATATACGTCTTCTTTAACACAAGACTAAGAAATGAAATCACAGTGGATCATCTGATGGATTATGCAATGCAAAAACGTGGCATCAGTACAGAAAATTTTATTTCATTGCTTTCTGAATACTGGTTTTACGGAAAAGTTCGTTACGTAGCAGAAGATGGTTTTTTGAGAATAACACCTTATGGTTTCGGAACAACCAGACTACCCGGCACAAAAGGTAATATTTTTCATATTTCTCAAAGTGACGGAACATATAAAACAGCTGAAATCGGGGATTGTGTCTACTTCAAGTTCAAGTCTTACAATCTATCAAACAGTATGTTCAGCGTCCATTATCTATGCTCCGATCCTGAAATCATAGAGCAAAAATGGCTGGATAAGTCAAATGAAAAATACAAAGCGTCGGTATAGGCTCAAGCTAACGGCTAATTTTACAAGCTTACAAAGAACTTACGCTGCAATAAAACAAAATGTATTATCCCGTCTTCTGTCCGTTTTAACGTACTGCCTTTCTGATATAATTACGGTACAATAAAAATGAAACGGAGAAATGAATATGGCTGAATTTATTATCAGAGATCGTGTGATTACAAAATATAACGGTTGCAAGAAAGTTGTACATATACCCTACGGAGTGACTGAAATCGGGCAGTCGGCATTTATGGATCATAACGAGATAGAAAGCGTCACTTTGCCCGACAGCATTACCGGCATCGGAGCAAACGCATTTTTGGGATGTGACGCAATGAAAAGTATAAATATTCCGCAAGGTGTCGGGAAAATCGATGATAACGCTTTTCTGTGCTGTGAGAGCCTCAGAAAAATCGTGCTTTCCGACAGTGTAACCGAGCTTGGAATGTGGTGCTTTTCTGAGTGTAAGTCGCTCAGAACGGTTTGGTTACCTGAAAGCATCAGAAATATAGGCGCACTGGCTTTCAATCATACAAAGTGGCTTGATGAATATCCAGAGGATTTTGTAACAGTAAACGGTATTCTTATTTGCTATAAGGGCGATGATACAACCGTTGAAATTCCTGCCGGAGTAAAGATAATTGCAAGTCAGGCTTTCAACGAATGTAAAAAGGTCGGAAAGATCTGCATTCCTGAAAGCGTAAAAAGAATCTGTAAAAACGCTTTTACAAGCTGTGAAGCACTTCACTCGTTAGAAATCCACAACAGTTTAAAAGTTCCCAAATGTGCTTTTGATGACTGCGGAGAAGTTGCTGTGACTATAGCATAAATTGCCGTATAAAACGCTTAGCGGAGGAAATATGAATATAAGTGAACCTGTTGAGAAGTCTGTGCTTTCTGCAAAAGCTAAAGATATACTCTTAAATAAAGGCATCGTAACAATAGGAGAACTGTTTTCTGCAAAAGGAAAACAGTTTTCTGAAATCATTACCGAAAACAGCAATATAGCAAAGGAACTGGAAGGATTCATCCGTCGGAATGCAGAACAGGCTGAACGTGCAGGAATAAGCATCGACTATGATTTATGGCTTTTTGCAAACGAAAAGTATGTGCATATGTACGCCAAAGAAAACGACATAGGAATCGGAAAGCTTGGGCTGTCAGCCGATACATATAATTATCTTGCTATGTATGCAATCAATATGTTCAGTAATCTTGTCGGCATGACCGAATATGATTTTTTAAAGAATTACAGAATACCGCCGGAAAACATCAACGAAATACTCAGAACCGTTAAAAACAGATTATATGAGAAAAAATCCGAAATAATAGGATTTGTTGACAAGATAAAACGCTCCGAAACCGAAAAAGAATTCAAAAAGTCCGATGAAATCGAAGAAATGCTCACGCCGCTCGGCAACAAAATGAATATCAGGCTGTTTGCAAAGTTTGTTTTCCAAAACTGCGATAGTGAGGTAAAGCAGTTAGCATTGTCTGTCCGTGCATCAAATTGCCTGATAAGAAACGGTATAAGAACACTGAGCGATATGATACTCATTTATCCGGACGGATATGACAATATGAGAAGTGCCGGCACCAAAACTGTTGACGAAATCAAACAGACAGTTGAGAACACTTATAGGCAGTATGAACGTTCTTACAGGAACCTTGAAAATATGAGTCCCGAAATACTGCCAACGGAAAACGAAACCGGAAACTTATCACTGAATAATTTATTTGCCGATTATATTGCGACTAACCATGAAGTATCCGTTGATATGCTGGATCTGTCGGTGCGTACATATAACTGTCTTAGAAGAAACAACATTATGACGCTCAGCAAGCTGATACTGGCCTATCCGGATGATATTAAAAATATGGCGAATTTCGGCAGAAAATCATTTGAAGAAATCGAGAAGCTCATATCGGATTTACACGACAGATATGACGAACATTTTCTGAATTCAGAAAATGACGCCAATGGCAGTAGCACAAATATCATCTGTTCCATGACCGTTCACGAGCTTCTGTCCTCAAAAAAATATCGTCCTCTGATTAAGGAATTCTTTGAACATCTTAATATCAGACTTAATAATTCTGGTTTATCGGGCAAAGCGGTGAGATATCTCGGAAGAACAGGGATGAAAGAATTTACAGAATTATTCGAGCTTTACCCGGATCGGATCAATTCCGTTGCAGGAAGCAGTAACGCAGTCGGAAATGAACTGAAAAAGTATATAGAAAACACGGTCGACAATTACAGGACAAGTATAAACAGCTATTGTTGCGGAGATGAGCAGGCGCTCTATACCGACAAATTTATAAGATCCGGTATTATGAACGCTTATAACAATGCCGGATTCAGCGGAAAAAGCTATGAAGAACTGCGTACCGTCATGCCTGATGCGGTGGACGAAAAAAGAATCAAAAAAGCCATTGCTCAGCTTATAAAAGAACGAAAACTCGAATATGTAGATTTCAGATGCTATAAGGTCTACCCTTCCTATCAGAGCTATCTGCGTGAATTTCTGGAATCTCTTGAAGAAAATCAGAGAGTGATGCTCTGCCGTCGCATAAACGGCGATACACTTGAGCAGATTGCTTCAGACAACGGAATAACCAGAGAAAGAGTACGTCAGATTACCGGAAAGCTGATGAAGCTAATGAAACAATCATATACGGTGAAGACAGGAAATAAGTATTTCGATGAAGATTATTATGCCTATCTTTACAGGAATTATGATGTACCCGAAGCATTTGGCTCTGAATATCTTTGCTTATCAAAAGCGGTATGCAATTATCTTGGAAACACCTATGGAAGCAACGGAAAGAAGCCTTTCGGTTATGCTCTCAAAGACGAGCAAGTGCCTGTTTCTTTACGATACAGAATAAGGGATTTTGAAGAACGTGACAAAATTAAAATTGATGGGAAAATATTTGATAACCACAGAAACGATATTGAGGATTATGCTCTTGAAAAAATCTGTAGAGAAGAGATAACTTTTGACAATTTCGTAGAACAATATAATGCTTTGCTTAAAGAGAACGATGTTCCGTTAGAAACAAAGCTGTATTACATTGATACAAATCTTGGAGCAAGAAGAAATAAATATTCAAACAGCAGGAAATGCCTTTGGAAGTACGGAAGTAAAATGCGATATTATGATATAGATAGCAGAGATTATAAAGAACTTCTTGATACACTTGCTCTCGACAGATTTTCAAATACAGAAATATCAACGCTGAAATTTTTTAACGATTTTCCCGAACTCATGAATAAATATGATATACGGGATCAGTATGAGCTTCACAATCTGCTGAAAAAAATATGTAATAAGGAAAATTACAGTAATATCAGCTTTGAAAAGCAACCATCTATCAATTTCGGTACGTTTGATTTTGATAAAGAGCTTGATTTGCTTGTCAGAATGCTGTCACCGGTTTCGCAGAAAGAACTGATCGACTACATTTACCTTGAGTATGGGTTTGAAAAAAATACAACGGCTTCCAAATTATCAGTGATATCAAAATACTGCCATAACGGAGTTTATAATGTTGATTATAAAAAGATGCCGGAAAACAGATTGCAGATAATGAAGAATAATCTGAATGAACCATTTTACTATTTTGACGAGGTCAAGGACAAATACAGTCTTCTGTTTGTCAATGCCGACAGAGATGAAATAAACCCGTATACGCTCAAAAAGATGGGATTTCACGTTCTGTCCAAGTATATTCTCAGCGAGAAATACGAATCTCTGCGTGAATATTTTATTGACCTGCTGTCCAAAAACGATGTCATTAAAATTACGGATTTCACCCGAAGATATACAAATGTGCAGATGTATTATCAGACACTGTCTGAACTGAAAAAATCGTACAAAATAATACAGGCCGATGCCGATACATACATCAGTTTCAGAAAACTTGAAGAGAAAGGCATAACACTTGATGATATACACGAATTCTGCAACAAAGTCTATGCGACAGTAAATGACGGTGAATATTTCACAATCCATTCAATACGTTCATACGGATTTACAAATATTTTCGAAAATGCTGGATTCGGAGAATATTTCTGTTCCGCTCTTCTTGCCTGTGACTCAAGATTTGACTCACAAAGCATTTTCTTGTCAATTGTACTCAGTAAGAGTAATGAAATCGGTCAGATCAGCAAGAAGTCATTTATAAAATCTTGTCTTTCAGAAAATGCACCTTGCTCACCGAAAAAATTGATTGAGAGCGTTTATAACAAATACGGAGTCAGAATCACCGATAAATACGAAATAACAGAAGCAATCAAAAACAGTAATTTCTGCTATGATGATATAATCGATGAAATCTATGCAATCGAATAAACAGAAAAATCTGAGAGGTTATTATGAAAATTAGCGATATGTGGGATTTTCTTATTACCGAGATTGATAAACTTGAAGAAAAATACAAGCTGTCACAGAATCTGCCCGAAGATTATTTTGAGCCAGGCAATATGGAATATCTCGATAAATATCGTGGAGTATATAACAAAGAAAATAATCTGATAGGAATAAAGACTGACATAAAGGGTCTGAGGTATGAAGGCAGAACGCTTAAGCTGGAAAATCTCCGTATCGGTGACAGTATACATATAAAACGTGAGAAATCAAATCATTACAACTACAACAATTTTTCTGTCATCGATGAAAACGAGGATAATTTAGGTAACCTTCCCGCCGAATTATGCAATGTCATCGCTCCGCTTTATGATGCAGGGTATCTTACTATAGAAAAATCTACGGTAAGTTTCATTGAGAAAATCGGAGAAAGAAGCAGATATGCCATGCAAGGTATATTGTTTATAGAAATGATAATGAGAATTCACTGAATTGTATTGCAACAGCAGTGCCGTGACCGAATGACACATTCAGTCACGGTACTGTTTTGTTTATCTGCGTATAATAACAGCTGTTATAAGCATAAAACACATCGGCGAAATAAGCCGGATAAGTATGTTATCATCGCATTTCTTACCGAATAATTCTTTTCAAAAGTCGTTTTCAGACACAGCTTATCCGCAGTCACAGGCTGTCCGGTTTTGTCCCGACTTCCTCCGCTTAACCCCTTTTTCCCCGTTTTACTTGTATTTTATGGCTGTGTTTGTTATAATAAGTATAAAGAAATATTTGATGCGTCTTGCGAAAGGAGAAGGTACGCTATGGCATACGAAAAGCTCACAGGCACTTTTGAATCCTCGAACGGCACTGATAACTGTGCATATTACATCTATGTTCCGGTTCTTCCTATGAACGTGGGATATAAAGGCATCATTCAGATTTCGCACGGTATGTGTGAATATATTGAGCGTTATGAACACTTTGCGGATTTTCTTACCTCACACGGATATATCGTCTGCGGTAATGACCATCTCGGTCACGGAAACAGCGTCAGATCAAACGACGATCTCGGTTTTTTTGCCGAAAAGGACGGCTGGAGCCACCTTGTAAACGATCTGCACCGTATGACGATGATAATGAAAAAGAAGTACCCTGCACTGCCGTATATTCTTATAGGTCACAGTATGGGCAGCTTTGTTGCAAGGCTGTATCTCACACGCTTTCCTAACGAGCTGACCTGCGCCGTAATTATGGGTACGGGCGATGACAAGGCACTTTCCGAAATAGGAGTAAGGGCTACACGCTCCGTTGTTTCCTTGAAGGGCGAACGTTTCCGCAGTGATAAGCTGAACACTCTCATTTTCGGAGTGTATAACGACAAAATCAAAGATTGCCAGACTATCTATGACTGGCTCACTCACGACAGAGATGTTGTAAAAAAGTATATCGACGATGAAAAGAGCAATTTTGTGTTTACGGCAAGCGGATTTGTTGACCTTACTACCCTTCTTCGCAGAGTATCAAGTCAGCAGTGGGCTGA
>ULXD01006476.1_pt1 | contig 13243 bp, 7 predicted proteins | sample 1960961 | NCBI WGS metagenome assembly ULXD01 (sample SAMEA4835829, study PRJEB28245) | human gut metagenome | biome: gut microbiome; material: fecal sample | place: Denmark | collected 2008 | reverse complement strand
ACTTTACCTCCCCCGTGGCAAGAAACTTCTCATAATAGGAACTAATACTACTTAAATGAACTATATTATTAGTGACAACATATTGTTTCACTAATATAAATAGCTATGATAGAAAAGTTTGAAACCTATCTTAAACAAGGAAACATGGCAGAGAATACCATATCGGCATATCGATATGCAGTAAACGATTTCTATTCTCACCATAAGGACTTGAACAAAAAAAATCTATTAGTTTACAAAACTTATTTGATTGAAACATTTAAACCTAAAACCGTAAATCTACGTATTCAGGCTCTAAACAAGTATTTGGAATTTGTGAATAAACCACGTTTACGGTTGAAATCTATTAAAGTTCAACAACGCTCTTATTTAGAAAATGTAATCAGTAATGCTGACTACATTTTTCTCAAAAACAAACTACGAAAAGAAAACAACCAAGAATGGTATTTCGTAGTTCGTTTCCTTGCTGCAACAGGTGCAAGAGTCAGCGAATTAGTTCAGATAAAAATAGAACATATAGACATAGGTTACTTTGATATTTATACCAAAGGTGGAAAGATACGCCGGCTTTTCATTCCGAAGAAACTGAGAGAAGAGACAAATACGTGGCTTGTATCTACCAATAGAGAAAGCGGTTATCTGTTTTTGAATCGCTTCGGAGAACGAATCACTACCAGAGGAATCTCCCAGCAACTTAAAAACTTTGCCCAAAAATATAGAATGAATTCTAAAGTCATTTATCCCCATTCTTTTCGGCATCGCTTTGCCAAAAACTTCTTGGAAAAATTCAACGATATCTCATTGTTGGCAGACCTTATGGGGCATGAGAGCATAGAAACTACAAGAATATATTTACGTCGTACTGCATTGGAACAACAAGAAATCGTAGATAAAGTTATTACTTGGTAAATATCAAGAGATAGAAATCATCAATTATGAATTGATTTCTATCTCTTACACTATCTAATTGATAAACAGATTATATCGGAATGGGAACAGGCAAGGCATAAAGAGCTGTTACACAAATAATTAGAAAGATTAATGAAGTTGAATCGGGAAAATAACAGGGACATTGGTTGTTCCTTATAGACAACCACTTCTTAATACCTTAGTAATATAAATAACAGAGCATAAATCTTATAGTATCTTTTTTGATAAATGCACTAATTACTAAGAAATTAAAAGTACAATAACCGTTCGGTTGATTGAGCACAATGGAAATAAATTTAGTTCATTAAAATTATCAACGAATTAAACCTTAATAAGCAAATCCAAGTAGAACAGCGCAAACGGCACGGGCTATGTTAAGCCTCATACTTGGATGGATAACGATCTGAAAACCTTACTACTTCCTAAATCCACTTTTCTTTGCGTTTTACCTTTTTGTTCATTGACCTCGTCCGGGCACTGCAAACGCTTTATTAATAAGCCATTCAATGCCATTTTCCCCTTTTTATTCGTTTATTCCAGAGATTTTTTTGTAACTTTGGGTGCTGAGAGCATAAGCCGCTTCATTCAGATTTATAAAATCCAATACCTGACAAGACATGCCACGAATTAAAGAAGGATTCAAAGGAGAACGTGCTATTGTATTGCCGGATTTCCTGATCGAAGAGCTAAAACGAGACCCCTTGGGCCGGGAACTCCATATCACTGATATTGGTTATTACCCGCATGCCAGTTTTCATTATCGCGAGCGAAATGCCGAAGAAGTGAACGAGTTTGTTCTCATCTACTGCGTAGAAGGAGAAGGCTGGTTTGAGTTGGATCATCAACGATACAAAATCACCTCTAATCAATTCTTTATTCTTCCCAAACACCAGGCTCACGCTTATGGTAGTAATGCCACCAATCCATGGACAATTTATTGGATACATTTTGATGGGGATAAAGCAGCATTCTTTAGTGTAGGCTTTGACCGTCCACGTAATATTACTCCCGAAGCACACTCCCGTATCAAAGAACGACTGACACTTTTTGAAGAAATTTATTCTTCCATCAGTTCCGGATACAACAAGAATTATATGTTGTACGCCACCACCAGCCTGTTTCATTTTCTGGGTTCCATGAAATTTATCGGAGAGTACCGCGACTGTGGTTCTATGAACAACTCACGTAAAGACGTAGTACAGCTTGCCATTCATTATATGAAAGAAAACCTGAATAAGAAAATCCGTCTTACGGATATCGCCCGCGAAGTGAAGCTGTCTGCCTCTTACTTTTCGAACCTGTTTGAAGAAAAAACCGGGTCTTCACCTCTGCGATACCTGAATTACCTTAGAATACAGGAGGCATGCCACTACCTGGACTTCACTGATATGAAAATCAGTCAGATAAGTCCGTTAGTAGGTTACGAAGATTCTCTTTACTTTTCTAGGTTATTTACCAAAACAATGGGAATTCCACCTTCGGAGTATAAAGCTAAGAAAAAGGGATAGTTATGAATACACTTCCCGGTCATCTATATCAAATTTATATATAGTTCGCTGATTATACGCTCGTCCCGGGGTCAACAAACAAGAGGGAAAATGAGAGTGTGAAGGTGTATCGGGAAAAAACTGAGTTTCCAGGCATACCGCTGTATCGGGAAGTTTATAATAACCTGCCGTATAGAGCAGTACTCCGGGTAAATCAGTTGTTACAGTCAAACGCCGTTTAGATACGGGTTCGCAGAGACAAGCAGCTTGCAGCATATCGCAGGAAGGATGTTCCTTTAATACATAACAATGATTATATCCTCTATTATTACGTAATTGCCGGTTACCGGAATAGAGTTCCTGCCCTATTTTTTTACAACGCGTAAAATCAAAAGGAGTATTTGTCACTGGTATTATTTTACCTGTAGGAATAAACGCGGGTGTTGTATCCAGCATTCTCCCGGCAGGAATAGTCAAAAGATGCGAAGTAACCTTCTCCCTTATGCCACTGAGATTAAAATAAGCATGATTCGTCATATTCAGATAAGTAGTCTTATCCGCCTTTCCGAAATAGCTAACCGTCAGCTCATTGTACTCATCCCAGCAATAATCCACCACCACATCAAGGTTTCCGGGATAACCGCCTTCACCATCAGGTGAAGTGAGTATAAAACGAACTCCATTGGGCAATTCCTCCCACTGCCACAGTTTCTGATCGAATCCGGTGGTCCCTCCGTGATTGGTATTACACCCATCATTCGTTTCCAGCTGATATGTAATATCATCTATAACAAATGAAGCATTGGCTATCCGGTTGGCAAAACGTCCTATCGTAGCCCCCATATAATAAGTATCAGACAAATACTCTTCCAGCGTATCATAACCTACTATCACATTGGTCAGATGTCCGTTAGTATCAGGTACTGCTGCTGTTATCCATCTGGCCCCCCAATTCGTAAACTCAACATAAGCTCCGGCCCCATTGACCACTTTAAATAAAAAAACAGGTTCACCTGTCGCCGTATAAGCTGCTATTTCATGCGTTACTTTCATAAACAAAATATTAAAAAAAGAAGGAAGAAGGAAAGAGAGGGGAGAAGGGAAAAGGGACTGCGCTGTTACTGTACAGTCTCATCCCTCTCTGAGGAAGTATCTTTCTGAAAGGAGAAGTATATTAACACAGCGTAGATCCTTCTCCCCTCTCCATTCTCCCTTCTCCCTTCTAAATAAGGCCTCTATGACTCTGCCCTCCCTGGTGGTTAATGTCCAGTTCTATGACTTTGTCCAGAAATTTAATTGCTTTGGATGTTTCATTCAATCCTAAATAACCCAATCCCATCACATAATTACAATGAATACGATTACGCTTGTTCAAATCATCTTCCCAGATAGCCAGATCCGGCAACGAAACAGCAAAGTAATCTATGCGACACGTATCAAAGAGGTGTTTTTCACCATGCTTAATCAACTTATTAAAACAACTACGTGCTTTATCTTCATCACCTAATGCTCTCCATGCCAATCCCTGATAGAATATTTTATCCGGTTGCTGGTCATTATAATAAAATGCCTGTTGTGGTTCCGGGGAGCCAATCGTTGCTTTCTCAAAACAAGCTTTGGAGTTCTCCTCATCACCCAGCCCGCGGTAGGCTTCACCTTTATAATACCAGATATCATTTTCCTCTGCATTTGCTAGCTTACCTTCTCCCAGATTATAAGGATAGTTTTCAGTCTCTTTCAGCAGGGCCAATGCATCTGCATAACGTTGTTCACGCAAAGCTATTCTGGCAAGTTCTACCCGGCAAAGTACATATTGTCCCGTAATTTTTCCTTCTCCCCCTTCCCAAGGATGGAATTTACGACTTTCTATCAATGCTTTAGCCTCAGCATAACGTCCCAGTTGATTGTAAAGAGTGATGCGTTCAATAGATAAATCATCCCTTTCTTCTGTTTCAGGCAAATGTGCCTCCAGAAATGCAAGACGCTGTTCGTGCGAGTATCCCAAACGTTTATATAACTGGTCCAGTTCCATCAGAATGCGCGAATCGTGTTCATCCAACTGAAATGCCTTTTCTAAAGCATCCAGTGCTTTTGTTTTATCATTCTGCTTATTATAATAGGCCAATGACAGATTACGCCACACTGTAGGAAAGTCCGGAGCAATAGCGACGGAAGTCTCCCAACAACTAATGGCGTTCTCATACTGCCGGGCAACATACCAGAAGTTTCCTAAACTATAAGCTGCCTTAGCTCCCTGACTATTCAAAGCCAATGCATTTTGCAAAATCACTACTTCCTCGATACGGTTCGGGAAGCAATAAGAATGATCGTCTTGTTCTGCTTTCCGATAGCAATCCAATGCTTTATTGTTATCTCCCTGGCAAGCATAGAAATAGCCAAGAGCATAGTGAATCATAGGATATACCTTGCCGGCTCCAGCAACATAACTTTGTAAAAACAAGATGGCTTCTTCATACAAGCCTGCCCCCGCAAAGTCAAGCGCATATTCAATATAAGCATGTTCCCACTGTCGCATCAGTTCCTTCATTTCCATCAGTGAGTTCTCGTCTTTAGTCAACAGATAATACTCAAAACGGCATCCCATATTGAAACGGTCTATCTTCAAAGACTCCTCTATCAGGCTTAAAGCCTCCTCTTTACGGTTCAGCTTACGCAGAATCGAAGCTTTCAGCTGGCGTGCTTTATGATTATGCCAGTTACGGATAAGAGAACGGTCTACTTTATCCAAAGCACTCTCATATTTACCTTTTGCCGTATCTATTTGTGCAAGTCCATAATAGGCAGCATCCTGCCAGGCGGCATTCCATGCCGATTTGAAGAATGCATCATAAGCTTCATCCGCTTTACCCTGCATCTTACAGCTCCACCCTAAGTTATAGGATGGTTCTCCATCATACGGATTCGGATTACGTTCTGTCAAAGTAGCTACAGCCGTACGGAAATATCCTTCAGCTGCGGCAAACTGCCCTTTACGCATTAACAGCAAACCAATAGCGTTATTGCAACGCACATTACCCGGTTCACGACGTAAAGCTTCCTGATAGTAGTCCATTGGATTATAAGTAGCATGGCGATATTGTTCCAAATGAAGTCCGGTCAAGAACAACTGTTCGATAGAAGCAATATCTTTAGGATCTTTCGCTGCTTTGGCAGGGTCGGGCATCGGTTTTATTTCCGGTTTATCAGCCTGATAAGTAAGCATTACTTTCCCCTCGCAATCTCTGATTTCTATCCGGATATCTTCTTCCTTTAACCCAGTTGCCGGGAAAGTAACAGTAAACGGTTCTGCCGGAGAAATCTGAATTATCTTATCCAGCAATATCTTACCTTGAATATCCTTTGCCAACAGATGTACATCTTTATTCACTCCTGTGGTATAAAGTATGAGATGAGCGTTATCCTCTTTTAGCTCTACATTCAACAGAACATCTTTGGTAGCATTCTTCACATAGCCCACTTCACTGTAAGGCATGAAATACTGTACCCACGATTTTTCTTCATAAGGTTGCAACCATGAGAAGTCCGGCTGATTATCCGTATACATACCTGTCATCAGTTCAATATAAGGTCCGTCCTCATCAGTCAGGTTCCTGTCCCAAGCCTTCCCAAAATCTCCATTACCCCAGGTCCATTGTTTCTTACCCGGAGATACATGATGATCGGCTACATGCAATAAACCACCCTGAACATCGGCCTCATAACCACCCACAAAATCATATTTCGACTGAATGGCCATATAAGAAGTAGGAACGGGAATATTCTTGTATTTTGAAATGTCCACTCCCGCTGAATAGTCTTGCTTATAATAAACTCCGGTAGCTATAGGAAAGGACGACACATCGCGCTTACCATGATCAAACACCGCATTTACATCGGGTGGGAATACCGAATGATAGTGGTCATTCACCACCACAGCCGGGTTAGCCCACCACAAGAATGTCTGAGGGAAAGCTGTACGATTGTAAATCTTCACATTGATTTCAATATACGCTTTACCCGGATAGAGGGTAAAGCCCTGCATCCCTTTGGTACGGAACATGCGTTCCACTTCATTACACCAGATTGTCTTACTACCGTCCGCATTCTCTTCTATAGAAAAATCAGTAGGAAGGAAAGTGGAGGGGCGATGGTGCTGAGGCCAGTTAAATTCAATTCCACCCGAAATCCATGGACCGGTAAGCCCTACCAAAGCAGGTTTCACCACCTGATTGTAATACACAAAATGGCGTTGTTTCACTTTATCATAAGCCATGTGTATGCGTCCACCCAGTTCCGGCAATATCATAACCTTGATATACTCATTCTCTATAAAAAGAGCATGATACTTCTTATCAACTTTATTATCGGATATTTTTTCTACTACAGGATAAGGGTATACAGAACCACTACTACCTTGATACACTCGCTTCTCCAAGAAAATGGGATTCTTCTCTTCCTTCCCTATTTCATAGGTAGGAAGCAAAATGTCTTCTTCCCAGGCACGTACCTCACTGGTATGTACCGTACTTTGAATTAAATATTGGGTTATTTTTTCCATATTATATAACAACTATTTTATTAATTCTTTTTCTAATTCTTCCAGACTCTTACCTTTGGTCTCGGGCAGGCAGAACACAACAAAAATACCCCCGGCAAGACAGATGATGCCATAAAGCCAGAAGGTTCCGGCAGCTCCCAATCCGCTATTCAGTACCGGGAAAGTATATGTAAGAATAAAACAAGCCCCCCACAGAGCAAAAGTGCAGACTGACATAGCTACCCCCCGAACCCGGTTGGGGAAAATTTCAGAAATAATCACCCACATCGTTGTTGCCAGTGTCATCGCATAACATGCAATAGCCATCACTACAATAACGAGCAGTACAATACCGGTAATATGAAAATAATAGGCTGCACCCATAAAAGCATAAATCACAGTCAAACCGAATGAGCCTATCAGGGTAAGTGCCTTACGCCCCCAACGATCCACCACAAACATAGCCAGAATTGTAAATATCACATTAGTGATTCCGGTCACCACAATATTCATCAACACGTCCGAAACGCCATATCCGGCGGCCATGAATATCTCCTGTGCATAGTTGAATATCACATTAATACCGCACCACTGCTGCAAAACAGCCATCACGACACCAATAATCAGCACTTTGCGCATTGCCGGACGCAACAATTGCTTAAAACCTCCTTGTTGTTCGCTATCCGAAGAAGCCATAGCAATCGCTTCCAGTTCCTGACGAGCGTAATCACGCCCACCCATACGGCTGAAGACTTTAAAAGCAGCCTCTTTGTGGCCGGAAGATGCGAGCCAACGAGGGCTCTCAGGAAGTATAAAACTAAAAATAAAAAACAATGCCGCAGGAACTGTCATAGCCCAGAACATCCAACGCCAACCCATTTGCCCATTCCATGACTCACGTATCATCTCATAAGTCGCTCCTATAGCCACCGGTTCTGCAATCTGCCAATTTACTATCTGAGAAGCAAGAATGCCTAATACAACCGTCAACTGATTAATGGAAACAAAACGTCCGCGCAAATGAGCCGGAGCAATCTCAGCAATATACATAGGTGACAAGCTGGAAGCTATACCAATAGCAAACCCACCTATCAATCTGAAAATATTGAAAAAAGTAAAGGAGTGGGCAGCACCTGTACCAATAGCCGTACAGATAAAAAGTCCTGCTGCCAATGTAAGAATAGGCTTCCTTCCAAAACGGTCACTCATCTTTCCGGCACTCAGTGCACCCACCAGGCAACCTATCAGTGCACTACTCATTGCCCAGCCCTGTAAGACCGGACTATCCGCAATTTGAAAATATTGTTCGTAGAAAGGTTTGGCTCCCCCTATCACTACCCAGTCATAACCGAAAAGGAAACCTCCCATAGCCGATATTAAAGCTATCAGGAACAGATAAAGATTTGATTGTGTTTTCATTAGGATCATACAAATATTAATCATTAATTTGATGACCGCAAAGTAACCGGGATTTAGCCTATAAAGAAATAGAGAGAATTACTTAAAGTATGGACAATTTTACTTTTCCGGTTCAATCCCCTTTCCGCTTACATTCTTTTCGGAATTCATTGGGTGTTTTACCAAACTGCTTCTGAAACTGCTGAATAAAATTGCTTGTAGAGTTTATGCCTACCAGTATACTCACCTCATTCACCTGGCAATCTTCCTGTGAAAGAATAGTTGCCGCACGATTTAAACGAACAAAGCGGATAAACTCTACAGGACTCATATTCACAATTCCTTTCAGTTTCTTGCTGAAGTTTGAATGGCTCATGCACATTTTAGTAGTCAGTACTTCTACATTAAAAGCAGGATCGGATATATTCGCATTCACGATATCTACTACCTGATTCACAAAATTCTCATCAGCCTTATTAATCTCTACCTGACCGATAGGTACCAATGGTTTAGAGCTCTGCAAGCTGATATCCCGGTTTTTATTTATTATTAGGCTCTTTAGTAAAGCCGATAAATAGTTCAGATTAAATGGCTTTTCAATGTATGCATCTGCCCCGGCTTCCAACCCTTGAATCTTTGTACTGACATCATTTTTTGACGTTAACAACACTACCAGTATATGGCTGGTGTTTACTTCCGATTTCAAATTACGGCACAAAGACAATCCATCCATATTAGGCATGATAATATCACTCAATACAATATCCACCTTATTATGCTCTATCACATTCAGAGCCTGTACTCCGTCCGAAGCTGTCAGGATGGTATACTCCTCATATAACTGTTCTGATAAGAAATCCACCACATCCGGATGATCATCCACGATCAGTAAAGTCACTCTTATACTGTTTCGGTTCAGCTGAATCTGCCCGTTGCTCATTTCAACAGCCTGTACGTTCTCCGTTATTTTCTGACGAACGGGAAGTTTCAGCACAAAACAGTTCAAACCTTCCATCTCCTGATAGGTTAAAGTACCCCGATGTTGTTCCACCAGGCTCCGGCAAAGCGAAAGTCCGATACCTACGCCTATATTCTCCTTACTGTTTTCTGCCCTGACAAAAGGTTCAAAGATTGCCTCATGCATATCTTTTGATACCAGCAAGCCATCGTTTATGATCTCAAGTATCAAAAACTCATCATCACGGCTCACCCGCACAGTAATACGCGTATCACTATACTTGATCGCATTAAAGATTAAGTTATTCATTATCTTATCAACCGCATCCTTATCTGCAATGACACATATATCCGGGGCCACGCGGTCCGCTATCACCTCAAACGTTTTATTCCGTTCCGAAAGCAACACAGAGAACCGCTCTTTCAAAGATTCAATCAGATGCAAAGCTTTAATTTCTGAGAAAATCAACGGCTTATTCATATTTTCGGCAGCCTTAAAGTCCAGTAACTGATTGACCAGATTCAACAGTTGTTCCACATTCTGCTTTATCAATCCCAGGTAACGTTGTACATTCTTCGGGAAAAGTACAGACTCCTGTATTACCAGATCCAACGGGCCGTTAATCAGCGTCAACGGAGTACGTATCTCATGCGTAATATTCGTAAAGAACGCTACTTTCGACTCGTAAAGCTCCTTCTCTTTTTCGATTGTATAGATGAGATTCTTTTCCTCATTTCTACGGGCTATCCTTTTCAGATATGTACGAATCCAATAGAAAAGTAATGAAAGTACTACCAGCACATAGATTACATAAGCCATAGGAGATGCCCACCACGGTGGCAATACATCAATGATCAACACCTTTTCAGTTTCATCCCATACCCCCATGTTATTGGCTCCCTTCACATGAAGCACATATTTTCCGGTAGTAAGTCCGGCATAAGAAATCACATTCTTATCCGTATAAATCCAATCATTGTCTACATTACTCATACGATAAGCATAGCGATTTGCCCCAGGAGAAGCAAAACTCAATGCAACAAAACGGATACTGATATTTCGTTCATCATAGTTAAGTGTGATCTTATAGTCCTTTTCATACTGGTTAATAACATTGGGAAGAAGATTCTTGCCATTCACCAGAAAATCGGTAAAATAGACAGAAGGGATTAAATCATTTCTCACAAACTGCCCCGGATTAAACGAAACCAATCCATGCATCGTTCCCATAAAAATGGTACCTTTATCTGTCATCGCCACTGAGTTATAGTTGAATCTGGAGACACTCAAACCGTCTTTCTTATCAAAAACCTGTACATCCTTAGTATCCGGTTCCAACCGCACAAGTCCGTGATTTGTTCCAAACCAGATATTTCCATGGGCATCTTCCACTGCTCTGTAAACAATATCATCCGGAAGTCCCTCAGTTAGCGAATAAGCTTGAAAAGCCCCGTTCTGAAAACAGCAAATGCCACCACGATCCGTACTGACCCAGATACGTCCTTTACTATCTTCCAAAATACTACTGACCGAATTCGAACTGATAGACCCAGGTTTACCGTCAGCAAGATATTGTTTCGATTTACGGGAATGGATATTATATTTGTATAATCCATTACCCATCGCCGCAATCCAGATATTCCCCTGGCTATCCTCCATAATATCTTGTATGTATCCGTTTCCGAATTCTGTTACTCTCTCAAAACGCATCGTCCCTTTCTGCGCCCTGTATACTCCTCCACCATCACTGATCCAGATGGTACCCGTGTGATCTTCACAAAAGGCATAGATACTTTCTTCTCTCAAGCCCAGTTCAAAACTTGAATAGTGTGTTATCTTCATGGAAGGAGATATAATATCCAACCCATTCTTAAAATAACCAATCCAGATATTCCCGTTGATTTTTCGTATATAAGTGATGGGAGCTGTATGACGTGCACTAATCCTGCTAAACTCCGATGTCTTCTTATCAAAAACCGAACAGCCTTCATCTTCTGTTCCCACCCAAAGTTTCTGCATATCGGCATCCCAATACAAACCATGAATCCACTGGCTTTGTACGCTCTGCGGATGATCATTCGGTATATAAACCGTAAAGTTCCCGGCACTACGACTCTGATAATTCAGCCCTCCGTACAGGGTACCAACCCAGATACCTTTCTCTTTATCAATATACATATCAGTAACTGTATTACAGCTAAGCGAGTGTGAATCAAAAGAATCGTTCCTAAATACAGTACAATTTTCAGTCAACAAATTATAGATATACACCCCATTATTTGTACCGACCCATAGTTCTTCATCCTTTGGCATCATCAAACAGCGGATCATCACATTGTCTACTTCCGGAAAGTCATGCAGAGCCAGAGTCCCTGTCTCCTTATTATACCTCAGTAATCTCCCCTCGTGTAAAGCAACAAATAAAGATTCTTTGCAGGACAGCATTGCATACACTCCTTTCCCCCGGAATACCCCGGTTTCTTCCAGTACTTGTACAAAATCATCTTTCGTTTTGTCATACCGGCAAATTCCCTGGTCAATACATCCAACCCAGACAGCACCCTGTCCGTCCACTGTCAATGACAATGGTCCTCCTTTTTCAAACACAGTGTGCCCAAAATTTGAATAAAGTTTATATGCTTTTGTCTGTACATTCACTTTCAGTATGCCACAAGAAGGTAGAACAATCCACATATTCCCCTCCTTATCAGCTACGATATTTGAAACCCAGTTATATAGAAAACCTGCATCCTGAAGATTCAGCCAACGTTCCAGATAAGTAAAAGTCTCCACCACCGGATCATAGATAAAAACACCTTCATCCGTGCCTACCCACAATAGCCGGTTCATATCCTCACACAGAGCAGCCGTATTGTTATTGCGCTTATTCGCTATCGGGTCATAACAATCCAATACCTTAAACTCACACCCGTCATAGCGGTTCAGTTTATTACGCGTACTAATCCATATATATCCATAGCTATCCTGCAATATAGCTTTTACTTCACTATGTGACAAACCGTCTTCATTATTCAAACGGGTAAAATGAACCTGTCCCAATAATGACCAAACTGATAGATTAAGAAAAAGGATCAGACACAAAGTTGCTTTCATAGTTACATGTATATGAATGCAAAAATAGCTATTAAGTATCAGAAAATGTCTTTTTCCTGATATAAACACCGAAAAATATAAAATTTCGATACTAAAATATAATATATTCACTAAAAAAGGCACTTACATCCCACAAAATCAAAATCTGATACTTTTTCATTTTTATCGCATATCCATTGCAAAACCGCTCCCTTATATTTGTACCATGAGCAATAACCTTTAATTATTTTAATACTATGCTGAAGATCAAAGAAGGATTCAAAGGTGAACGACTGATAAGTCTTCCCTCATTCGTAATTGAAGAGTTCAAGAACGACGAATTAGGTAAGGAGTTGTATTTCTCCAATATGGGTTATTTTCCAAATGCCGAATATCATTACTGTCGTAGAGAGTCGGGAAACTCTACCGATTACATTCTGATATATTGTGTAAAAGGCGAAGGATGGCTCGAATACAATGGCAAAAAGTCAAAAGTGACAGAAGATCAATTCTTTATTATCCCTCAAGGAACTCCGCACGCTTATGGAAGCAGTAAAGGGAAACCATGGTCTATTTACTGGATTCACTTCAACGGTAAAAAAGCAGGGTATTTCAGCAAAGGATTCGATATACCTCAAGACATGCCTTATAATTCACAGTCGAGATTTAAAAATAAGATAGACATGTTTGAAGAAATATTCGATACATTACAACAAGAAAGCAGCACCGAACAGATGTCATATGCAACCAGTGTATTTTTCCATTTTCTGGGCATCATCAGATGTTCCAATCAGAATAAAAAGGAATCAGAAACCATTAGAGAAAGTAATATCATTGATA
>ULXD01004120.1_pt1 | contig 13254 bp, 9 predicted proteins | sample 1960961 | NCBI WGS metagenome assembly ULXD01 (sample SAMEA4835829, study PRJEB28245) | human gut metagenome | biome: gut microbiome; material: fecal sample | place: Denmark | collected 2008 | reverse complement strand
GCCGGCCAGGCCCAGAATATCCAGCACCGTGCGGCTGTCCAGCCGGCCCTGGGCCACCCGGCACTGGTCCAGCAGGCTCAGGGCGTCCCGGAGAGCGCCGTTGGCCATGCGGGCCAGGATCTCCGCCCCGTCGGGAGTCAGGTCGATCTGCTCCGCCTGGGCGATCTCCAGCAGGTGCTTTTCCATATCTCGGGGCAGAATGCGCTTGAAGGTGAAGCGCTGGCACCGGGAGAGAATGGTGGCCGGGACCTTGTGCAGCTCCGTGGTGGCCAGGATGAACATCAGGTGCTCCGGCGGCTCCTCGATGGTTTTCAGCAGGGCGTTGAAGGCCTGGGTGGACAGCATGTGGACCTCGTCGATGATATAGACCCGCTTTTTCAGCACCGTGGGGGTATAGACCGACTCGCTGAGCAGCTCCCGGATGTCGTCCACCCGGCTGTTGCTGGCAGCGTCCAGCTCCGTCACGTCCAGCAGGGAGCCGCTGTCGATGCCCCGGCAGGCCTCGCACCGGTTGCAGGGGGCCCCGTCCTCCGGGTGCAGACAGTTGACGGCCTTGGCCAGAATCCGGGCGCAGGTGGTTTTGCCGGTGCCCCGGGTGCCGGTGAACAGATACGCGTGGGCCGTGCGGCCCTCGGCCACCTGGCGCTGGAGCGTGCCGGTGATGTGGTCCTGGCCCACCACCTGGGAAAACGTCTTGGGCCGCCATTTGCGGTACAGTGCCTGATACATGAAGCAGCCCTCCCTTTGCGTTTGCGTAAAAAATAAAACTCCTCCGCTGCCAGCCGCGGGGCCGGTGGACTCGCGGCACATGGATGATCCCTCTTAATGCTGCTCGGTTCCCCGCCTGACATGATTCGTGGGTATCCATTGCGCGAGACCGGCTCCGCAGCTGGCGGCGGAGGAGTCGTCATGCAGATATCCTATCACATTTTGCTCCCGTTGGCAACTGGAATTTTTTTCGCAGGGGGATTCATAGAAATTTTACACAAAAGCCGACGTTCCGCGCTTGTGAGAAAAAATTTTTTATGGTATACTCCAATAATACTGAGAAAGTATCTGCCCGGCGGGCAGTTTTTTTAACGGAAGGAGACCGATATGGACTCAAACAACAGAAACAATCGAAACGGCGGAAACAAGAAAAACAACAAAAACCTGCGCAGCGTCATCTCTCTGATTGGCTGGGCCCTGGTGCTGACGCTGGTATTCAACTACATCCTGGCCGCCACCAGCGGCGGAAGGAGCTTTGAGGTCCCCTACAGCGAGATGATGGACCTGGTAGAGCAGGACCAGATCAAGGAGATCCAGCTGAAGGACGGCGTACTGTACGCCACCCCGGTGGACGGATATACCTATACCGAAAAGACGGACAACAAGTACCGGGAGCCCAAGACCTATACCCAGAGCGAAAAGTCCAAGCTGACCCTGTATACTACCTATCTGACGGACACCCGGCTGCTGCCGCTGCTGGATGAGCACAATGTGGAGTATTCCAGCCCCGTCAAGAGCTCCTGGAGCGTTCTGGGAGACATCCTGGTGATGTATATCCTGCCGATGGTGCTGATGATCGGACTGTTCCTGCTGGTGATGCGGATCGCATCCAAAAACGGCGGGGGCATCGGCGGCATCGGCAACGTGGGCAAGTCCAACGCCAAGGTGTATATGGAAAAGCAGACCGGCGTCACCTTCAAGGACGTGGCCGGTCAGGATGAGGCCAAGGAGTCCCTGGAGGAGATCATCGACTTCCTCCACAACCCCGGCAAATACACCGCCATCGGCGCGAAGCTGCCCAAGGGCGCGCTGCTGGTAGGCTCCCCCGGCACCGGCAAAACGCTGCTGGCCAAGGCCGTGGCCGGCGAGGCCAACGTGCCGTTCTTCTCCATCTCCGGCTCGGACTTTGTGGAGATGTTCGTGGGCGTGGGCGCGTCCCGGGTCCGTGACCTGTTCAAGGAGGCCGCCAAGGTGGCTCCCTGCATCATCTTCATCGACGAGATCGACACCATCGGCAAATCCCGGGACGGCGGACGCTTCGGCGGCAACGACGAGCGGGAGCAGACCCTGAACCAGCTGCTGGCGGAGCTGGACGGCTTCGACCCCAGCAAGGGCGTTATCGTTCTGGGCGCCACCAACCGGCCGGAGGTGCTGGATAAGGCGCTGCTGCGGCCCGGCCGCTTCGACCGGCGCATCACCGTGGACCGGCCCAATCTGGCGGGCAGACTTGCCACCCTGCAGGTCCACACCCGGAACATCCGCCTGGCGGAGGACGTGAACCTGGACAAGATCGCCCAGGCCACCGCAGGCTGCGTGGGCGCGGACCTGGCGAACCTGGTGAACGAGGCGGCCCTGCGGGCCGTGCGCAAGGGCCGCAAGGCCGTGAACCAGAACGACCTGCTGGCGGCCTTTGAAACCGTCATCGCAGGCTCCGAGAAGAAGGGCACCGTCATCACCCAGGAGGAAAAGCGCATCATCGCCTATCACGAGGTGGGCCACGCTCTGGTGGCGGCCAAGCAGAAGAATGCCCAGCCCGTCAGCAAGATCACCATCGTGCCCCATACCCAGGGAACTCTGGGCTACACCCTGCACCTGCCGGAGGAGGAAAAGTTCCTCATGTCCAGGGAGGACATTCTGGCGGAGATCCGGACCCTGCTGGCAGGCCGGTCCTCGGAGGAGATCGTGTGCAACACCATGACCTCCGGCGCAGCCAACGACATCGAGCGGGCCACGGAAATGGCCCGGAATCTGGTGGCCCGGTTCGGTATGTGCGACGAGTTCGACATGATGGCCCTGGGCACCGTGCAGAGCCAGTATCTGGACGGCGGGTACTCCATGACCTGCGCCCAGGAGACGTATGCCGCGGCGGACCGGGCCACCATTGCCATCATCCGCCAGTGTCATCAGGACGCCAGGAAGCTCCTGGAGGAAAACCGGGAGCTGCTGGACAAAATCGCGGCGTATCTGCTGAAGAAGGAGACCATTACCGGCCAGGAGATGATGGCCATCATCGAGGGACGGGACCCGGAAACCGTGGACAACTACGGTGCCACCCGGGAGGAGGACCAGAAGCTGTTCCGTCCCTCCACCCCGGACGTGATCGATCCCCCGGCCAGGCACATCAATATCGTGTCCCAGCCTATCCCCATGCCGGACTTTGATAAGAAGGACGAGAAGCCGGAGGGGCAGCCCCAGGATAAGCCGGAGGACCAGAGCGAGCATGGCCAGAGCAAGGAATAAACAGCGGAAATAAGCATACCAAAAGGAGACGGACCGCGGCCCGTCTCCTTTTGAGCTTGTCAAAAAAGGGCGTTGCCCTTTTTTGACAGTCTGGTCTGCCAGGGATTGGCCCCAGTATGCCAGCCGATAAAGCGAAAACGTTTCCACAGATTCACCTTATTGAAACAACGTTTTTCGACTTGATTTTCTCATTGTTTTGTGCTATATTGGGATGGCATCTGAAAAGAGGAAGCGGAGGATGACTCCGCCTTGGGAAAGGGGGCGCCGCCGGATGGGCCTGTACATAGGAAAAGTGGATCGCAGGTGGCTGTCCCGGGTGCTCCTGATCATGCTGGCGGACATCATCGGCATCATGGGCTCGTACCTGTTGGCCCTGTGGGCACGGTTCGACTTCCACTTTACGGATATTCCCCAGGAGTTTGTGGACGGATATCTGCACACCATCTGGTGGTGGGTGCCGGTCTGCCTGGCGGTGTTCTGGCTGTGCAACCTATACAACAGCATCTGGCGGTTCGTCAGCGTGGATGCGCTGATGCGGATCATACTGGCCTATGTGTTTCTGGGCGGGCTGAGCTTTGCATGCGTGGCGCTGTTTGGGGTGCATATGCCCCGGTCCTATTATGTGTGGGGCCTGTTCTTCAGCTTCTTCTGCACCTCCGGCATCCGCTTTTTCTATCGCGGGATGCGGTACCTGCGCAACCGGGCGCCTCTGGCCCGGAAGGGCGTGGAAAACGTCATGATTATCGGCGCAGGCCAGGCCGGGCGGCAGCTGATCCGGGAATACGCCGTCAGCAGTCATCTCAACAGCCGGGTGGCCTGCATCATCGACGACAACCCCGCCAAGCGGGGCCGCATTCTGGAGGGTGTGCGCGTTGTGGGTGCGCGGCGGGACATTCCCCAGGCTGCCAAGCAATTCGACATCGACAAGATCGTGTTCGCCATTCCGTCGCTTCAGGGCGCCGGAAGGCAGGAGATCCTCAATATATGCAGCACCACCGGCTGCCAGATCCAGGTGGTGCCGGGCATGTATCAGCTGGTCAACGGTGAGGTCACCATCAGCAAGCTCCGCCGGGTGGAGCTGCAGGACCTGCTGGGCCGGGACCCCATCCAGGTGAACCTGGAGGAGATCTGCGGCTATATCAACGACAAGACGGTTCTGGTTACCGGGGGCGGCGGCAGCATCGGCAGCGAGCTGTGCCGTCAGATCGCCCGGCACAAGCCCCGGCGGCTGGTGATCTTCGACATTTACGAAAACAACGCCTACGACATTCAGATGGAGCTGCGCCGGGAGCACCCGGAGCTGACGCTGGAGGTGTGCATCGGGTCCGTGCGGGACCAGCAGCGGGTGGATAACCTGCTGGATACGTACCGGCCGGACCTGATCTTCCACGCGGCAGCCCACAAGCATGTGCCCCTGATGGAGGACAGCCCCAACGAGGCCATCAAGAACAACGTGTTCGGCACCTATAAAATGGCCCGGTCCGCCGCCCGGCACGGGGTAAAGCGCTTTGTGCTGATCTCCACGGACAAGGCGGTGAACCCCACCAACATCATGGGCGCGTCCAAGCGCCTGTGCGAGATGGTGGTGCAGATGATGAACCGGCGCAGCGAAACGGAATTTGTGGCGGTGCGGTTCGGCAACGTCCTGGGCAGCAACGGCAGCGTGGTGCCCCTGTTCGAGCAGCAGATCGCCCACGGGGGACCGGTGACGGTGACGCATCCGGAGATCACCCGGTTTTTCATGACCATTCCCGAGGCGGTGTCCCTGGTTCTGCAGGCGGGGTATTATGCCAGGGGCGGCGAGATCTTTGTGCTGGACATGGGCCAGCCGGTGAAGATCGACGATATGGCCCGGCAGCTGATCCGCCTGTCCGGCTACGAGCCGGATGTGGATATCCCCATCATCTATACCGGCCTGCGGCCCGGAAAGAAGCTGTACGAGGAGCTGCTGATGGACGAGGAGGGCCTGCGGGAGACCGCCAACCGGCTCATCCACATCGGCCAGCCCATCAACATGGACGACGAGGCCTTCTGCCGCCAGCTGGCGGTGCTGGAGCGGGCCTGCCAGAGCAACAGCCCGGACATCCGCCAATATGTGGCGGACATGGTGCCCACGTATCACCCCAAAACAGATCAAAGAGCATAAAAGCATCCCTTTGGCCGGAAACGCCAAAGGGATGCTTTTTGCGTGATGCGGCGGTTTCGCCGGCGGAGGGATGCAGGGGAGCGTCTTTCCTATTTTCCGGCGGCGATCTTGTCCTCGGTCTCCTGGCGGATGGCCTGGCGCAGGCGGGTCAGATACGGGGAGAAGGCGGCGTTTTCCTGAGCATAGGTGCGGTTCAGGTCGTACTCCCGGGGCTCCCAGGTGTCGATGGGGGACTCGTTGTGCTGGATGACGGCCTCAAACTTGTCCAGAGCCTTGTAAATGCGGGCCTCCGTGGTCTCCAGCGCCGCCATCTCCCGGTACAGTGCCCGCATTTCCGCATCATACGGGGCGGGCAGGGTGTCCACCCATGCCAGCAGCTGCCGCTCCTCGTCGGCCTCGTCCGCCGCCGTTTTGCGGAAGGTGGGGATGTCGCCGGTAAAGCACTCGCCCAGGTCGTGGATCAGGCACATGCGGATAACCTTGTCCATGTCGGCCTCCGGAAACTCGTCCCGCATCCAGTAGGCCATCAGGGCAATGCGCCAGCTGTGCCCGGCCACGCTCTCCGGCCGGCGGCGGGAGGTGCAGCAGTGGCGGGTGGTGTCCTTCAGCCGCTCTGCCGTGTGCAGGGCGGACAGCAGCTCGGTGGGATTCATAACGGTTCTCCTTTTTTCTCTCAGATCTCGACCAATTCGATCTCCGTGCCCCGGTCCCGGAGCAGGGCCAGCAGGGCCCGGACGGACAGCCACACCGTGGCGGTGTTGTCATTGGGATGAACGCCGATGCGGCCGCCGTCGAAATCCCGGTCCAGGCAGAAGCGGACAGCGTGGTCCCGGTCGTTCAGCAGCCCCAGCGGCGTCACGGAGCCGGGGGTCAGGTCCAGCAGCCGCAGCAGCTCCTCCGGGGAGGCAAAGCTCAGGCGGCGGGTGCCGTGGCGGCGCTGGAACTCCTTCAGGTCCACCCGCTTGCTGCAGCGGACGGTGATCAGGTAATAGCTCCGCTTTTTGTCGTCCCGGACCAGCAGATTTTTGGCGTCGTCCTCCGGATACGGCATGTCCACGGCGGCGCACTCCTCCATGTTGAACACCGCCGGGTGCTCGGTGATCTCAAAATCCACGCCGTGGGCGCGGAGATAGTCATAGGTTTCCTGCTTGGTCATTGACCGGTTCCTCCTTAACGGGTTTTCTCCATTGTACCAGGCAGGGGCGGCGTTTGCAAGCCGTCTGCGGATGCCACGCAAAAGCCGTCCGCCGGAGCGGAAGCTTTGTGCAGTATGCGAATTTTCTTTTGCAGGGAAAAGCGTTATAATCGGGCGTAGATCACACCGAAGGGGACAGGCTATGAGCATCATTTTCTTCGACATTGACGGCACCATCATGGACGTGAACGGCAGCATCCCGCCCTCCGCCGCAGAGGCGGTGCGGCAGCTGCGGCAGGCGGGGCATCACTGCATTATCAATACCGGGCGGCCCCGGATCGCCATGGAGCCCCAGCTGCTGGAGCTGGCATTCGACGGGCTGGTGTGCTCCTGCGGCCAGTATATCCAGCTGGACGGCCGAGTGCTGCGGCACGTGGGCTTTGACCGGGACACCAGCCGGAAAATCCTGGAGGCCGGGCGGCGGTGCCTGGTGGATATGTACTTTGAGGAGGCGTCGCACATCTGGGTGGATACGCCCCACCACCACCTGAACCGGGAGCTGGAAAACGCCGTGAAGCGCCTGGAGCGGGGCGGCGTCCGGGTGGGGCGGCCTGACGGCGACCCGGATTTCCACTTTGACAAGGTATGCGTCCTGGTGGGGCCGGACAGCCGGAGGGAGGAATTTCTGGCGGAGATGGCGCCCCTGTGCCAGATCATCGACCGGGGCGGCGGCATGTTCGAGCTGCCCATGCGGGGCTATTCCAAGGCGTCCGGCTGCCGGGCCGTGGCCCAGGCCCTGGGCGCAGACCTGGCCGACTGCTACGCCATCGGCGACAGTCCCAACGACCTGGAAATGCTGGCGTGTGTGGGACACCCCCTGGTCATGGGCGACGCCCCGGCAGAGGTGCAGGCCCAGGCGGAATACGTCACCGCGCCCCTGCGGGAGGACGGCCTGTACCGGGCCATGGTTCATATGGGCCTGCTGCACGAATAACAAAAGCTCCCGGTGCGATGCACCGGGGTGGTCGTAAAACAGTTTCAGTCCCCGCAGCCATGCGGTGTTTACCTGACGATCGTTCAAGGGCAGTTATTGCAGCAGATGGACAAATAAATCGTGCACTTCTATGCACCTTTCGGTGTACGGTGTGGGTATCCCTTGCCTCTCCCTGTGGGAGAGGTGGCCGAGCGCGGCGAGGACGGAGAGAGCAAACGGTGTGTGCACACAAATTGATCTTATTATTCAAAAAAGGCGGCAAGACCCTCTCAGTCACCTGCGGTGACAGCTCTCCCAAAGGGAGAGCCAAGGGGCTGCACCCTGCTGCATGGTATGTTGGCATAAGAAATGGAGCGTATCTGTGTCGATACGCTCCATTAACTGTTTTTGCGGACTTATTTACCGGGTCAGGAAGAACATCAGAGCAAACAGGATGCTGATGATCCAGGTGCCCACATTGATCTCCTTGATCTTGCCGGTGAAGATCTTCACGAACACATAGGAGATCAGGCCGAAGGCGATACCATAGGAGATGTTGTAGGTCAGGGGCATGAACGCCACGGTGACAAAGCCGGTCACGGCAGCGGCGGGATCGTCCCAGGCGATGTTGCGGACGTTGGACATCATCAGCACGCCCACATAGATCAGGGCCGCGGCGCAGGCGTAGGTGGGGATCAGCTGGGCCACGGGGGACAGGAACATGGCGATGAAGAACATCACTGCGGTAGCCATAGAGGCAAGACCGGTGCGGCCGCCCTCGGCCACGCCGGCAGAGGACTCCACGAAGGTGGTGACGGTGGAGGTGCCGCAGACAGCGCCGGCGCAGGTAGCGCAGGCATCAGCCAGCATGGCCCGGTCCATATTGGGAACGTTGCCGTCCTTATCCAGCATGTTGCCGGCAGAGCAGGCGCCGTACAGGGTGCCCAGGGTGTCGAACATATCCACCATGCAGAAGGCCAGCATGGTGGTCAGCAGCATCACCACGAAAGCGCCGGTGCCGTTGGCGGCAATGAAGGCGGAGAAGTCAAAGCCGGACTTGAACACCGCGCCGAAGGCCTGGGTGCCGAAATCGCGGAAGGCGCCGAAGAAGTCGGAGGTCAGGTTGGGGGCGATGGCAGAGGCATAGAAGCCGGGAACGGTGATCAGACCCACCACATAATACACCACGGCAGCGCCCAGGATGCCCCACAGCACCGCACCGCGGACCTTCTTCTTGCTCATGGCGCCGATGGCGAACACGGCCAGCAGAGTGACCAGCATGGGGAAGATGGTGGCCCAGGTCTGCTCGCCGGTGAACACGTTGAAGGAGTGCAGGTTCACGCAGGTGGAGGAATCGTTGACCACGATGCCGGCGTTCTGCAGGCCGATGAAGGCGATGAACAGGCCGATACCGGCGGAGATGGCCGCCTTGACCTCGTGGGGGATGGAGTCGAAGATGATCTTGCGCAGACCGGTAACGGTCAGCAGCACGAAGATGATGCCGTCAAACAGCACCAGCACCAGGGCGTTGGCATAGCTCAGGCCCAGGCCCACACACACGGTGTAGACAAAATAGGCGTTCAGGCCCATTCCGGAGGCCTGCGCCAGCGGCAGATTGGACAGCAGGCCGATGAGCAGGGTGCCCACCACGGCGGAAATAGCGGTGGCCACATAAATGGCCCCGTAGCTGACGCCCAGCACATCGGTGCCGTCGCCAAAGGGGTTCGAGAACATACCGGCATTGACCATCAGAATGTAGGCCATGGCCATAAAGGTGGTGATACCGGCCATGATCTCCGTCCGGACGGTGGAGCCCTTTTCGGTTACATGGAAGAAGCGATCCATAAACTCTCTCCTTTTATAAGTTTTCCGCTGCGCCTTCCGGCGCAACAAATTTATTTTACCATCCCGGCCTTGTCCACGCAAGCCCCATTTTCGCTAATGACTGCCATTCTTCGGGAAATTGTGACAGTCGCTGTGAAAAGACTGCAAATTTTTGTGGAAATAACGAGGGTAAGCGGTGAGGACTGAGAAAAAGCGCGATTTTGTGTAAATCATCTTGCATTTCGTGAAAACTTTAGTATACTGGACGTGCAGCGTGTGTTTCGCTGCAGAGAGATTTAAAAAAAGATAAGGAGAATGTACAAATGATTCTGGAACTCATCGCTACGATTCTGTCACTGGTAGGCTCCTGGATGGTCTATAAGAAGATGGGCCGTCAGGGCTGGGAGGGCATTGTCCCCATTTACAACACCTATGTCCTCTGCCAGGAGCTGTACGGCAACGGCTGGAAATTCCTCCTGCTCCTGATCCCCTTCTATAACATCTATTTCGGCATCAAGATGATGATCGACCTGGCCAAGGCCTTCAATCTGGGCGCGGGCTTCGGCATCGGCCTTCTGCTGCTGCCCTTCGTGTTCTGGCTGATCCTGGCCTTCGGCGGCGCGCAGTATAAGGACGGCAGCTACACCAACACCCAGCCCGACATGGTGGAGGATGTGGTCAACAAGGCCAAGGACGTCGTTTCCGGCAACCACAGCAACAACGAGGAGAATAATCAATAAGGCAAGCATTGACAAGTCCGTCCTGCGGTGACGCAGGGCGGGCTGCTTTTTTACAGATTTACAGAAAAGGGGAGAGGCCGCAGCCTCTCCCTCTTTTGTTATCCTTGCTTTACTTCCCGAAGTAGCGGTTCAGCAGACCCTCGAAGGCCTTGCCGTGGCGGGCTTCGTCACGGGCCATCTCGTGGACGGTGTCGTGAATGGCGTCCAGGTTGTACTTCTTGGCCAGCTTCGCCAGCTCAAACTTGCCGGCGGTGGCGCCGTTCTCGGCGTCCACGCGCATCTGCAGGTTCTTCTTGGTGGAGTCGGTGACCACTTCGCCCAGCAGCTCGGCGAACTTGGCGGCGTGCTCGGCCTCCTCCAGGCCGGCCTTCTCCCAGTACATGCCGATCTCGGGATAGCCCTGGCGATGGGCCACACGGGCCATGGCCAGATACATACCCACCTCGCTACACTCGCCCTCGAAGTTGGCGCGCAGACCGGCAATGATCTCCTCGCGGACCTCGGCAGGGACGTCCTCGCCGAACACCTTGCCTACGCCCACCACATGCTCGGCGGCCCAGGTCTTTTCCTCGGCCTGCAGGGTGAACTTATCGCCGCTGACATGGCACACCGGGCACTCAGCCGGGGGATTCTCGCCTTCATAAACGTAACCGCAAACAGGACAGACCCACTTTTTCATAGTAAATTTCCTCCGTTATATTCAGTATTTATTGGTTTTGGGAACCGTGGCTCCCTCATTGACTGAATGCAGTATAACACGGAATCGGGCCCTTTATAAGTTGCAATTGCAACAATCGGAAAATTTTTCCGATTGTTTTTACGCCTGGGGCGGATCGTTCTCCACCAGCGCCTTGGCGCTGGCCGCCAGACCTGCCAGGCCCTGGATCTCGCTGGGGATAATGATCTTGGTGGCCTTGCCGTCGGCCATTTTCTCCAGAGCCTCCAGGCTCTTGAGCTTGATGACCTGGTCGTTGGGGGCGTTCTCGTTGAGCATGCGCATGGCGTCGGCCAGGGCCTGCTGCACCTTCATGATGGAGGTGGCCTCGGCCTCGGCGGCCATGATCTTGGCCTGCTTGGCAGCATCGGCCCGCAGAATGGCGGACTGCTTCTCGCCCTCGGCTACCAGGATCTTGCTGGCCTTCTCGCCCTCGGCCTGAAGGATGGACTCCCGGCGCTCGCGCTCGGCCTTCATCTGCTTTTCCATGGCGTTCTGGATCTCACGGGGAGGCAGGATGTTCTTCAGCTCCACGCGGTTGACCTTGATGCCCCAGGGGTCCGTGGCCTCGTCCAGGATGGTGCGCATCTTGGCGTTGATGGTATCCCGGGAGGTGAGGCTCTGGTCCAGCTCCAGCTCGCCGATGATGTTGCGCAGGGTGGTGGCGGTGAGGTTCTCAATGGCGTTCATGGGATACTCCACGCCGTAGGTATACAGCTTGGGGTCGGTGATCTGGAAATAGATCACGGTGTCGATCTGCATGGTGACGTTGTCCTTGGTGATCACGGGCTGGGGATCGAAATCCGCCACCTGCTCCTTCAGGCTGACCTTCTTCACCACCCGCTCAATGAACGGGACCTTCAGATGGAAGCCCACGCCCCACACGGAGTGGAACGCGCCCAGGCGCTCCACCACATAGGCCTTGGACTGCTGCACGATATAGATGTTGCGGACGATGACGATGAGCACCAGCACCACCAGAATGGCGATGGCAACCGCGCCGGGGACAGAGATGTTGTCAAACATACGATTTTCCTCCTGTTTTTATGTTAAGTATTGCAACGGACTTACACGGGCTCCACGAACAGGCGCACGCCCTCCATGCGGACGATCTTCACCTGTGCGTTGCGGGGCATGAGCTGGCCGCTTTCGCTGCGGGCCGTCCAGGTCATGCCGCCCACATACACCGCCCCGGTGGGCACGGCGTTGTCGATGGACTCGGTGACCCGGGCCGTCTGGCCCAGGACGCGGTCGGCGTTGGTGGCGGTAACGTCCTTGTGCAGCAGCTTCTTCACCAGGGGGCGGGTGGCCGCCAGGCACACGATGGACACCACAAAGAACAGGGCAATTTGCAGCCACACAGGGCCGCCGCAGATGGCGGCGATGAGTCCCGCCACAGAGCCCACCACGAAGCAGATGGACGCCAGCCCCACGGTGACGGCCTCCACCACGCCGAAAATCACCATGGCGGCGATCCAGATAATGGTCATCATATCGGTGGTTCCTCCTTTCAGACAAAGCCCCAGCACCAGGGCCAGCGTCCCGGCCACTGCACCGAGACCCAGCCACTTTTCCCGGGGGGACAGATTGGCGAAAAACGCGGACAGCGCCGTTTTCAGGGTTTTCTCCGGCAGCGGCGGCGTATCCGGCGCGGGCTGCGCCGGGGCCTGCCGGGGCACCTCCTGGGAAAACAGCTCGTCCAGGGACACCTGATACCGGTTGCAGATATAGAGGATCTTTTCAATCTCCGGATAGCCCCGGCAGGATTCCCATTTGCTGACTGCCTGCCGGGATACGTTCAGCTCCGCGGCAAACTGCTCCTGGGTCAGTCCCGCCCGGCGGCGTACCTCCTGCAGCCGTTCTCCAAAGGCCATGGCTCCGTCCCTCCGTTTCTCTTTGGCCTTATCCTATCGGAAACGGGCCGCAATGTCTACCAACCTCCGTTTGCACCGGGAAAAAATCCGACGTTTTCCCCGCAACCTCAGGTTGTCATGGCTTCAGTATACTATAGTTTCGCCCGCCGCGCCACAACATTTTGAAAAAACACACGTTTTTTACAGAGCTGCCTGTTTTCCTTGACAAATACCGTCTCCCCCTGTATACTGTAGCCATCTGAACAGAAAGGTGGTGCCCAGCATGAAGAACAATACCGTCATTATCGTGCCGGGGACCATCGTGCACCCGTAACGCGCCTGCCGGGGGAGGGAGCAGGCTCATTGCGGCTGTGGGAGCGTCCTCATGGGAGGGCGCTTTTTTTGCGCCCGGAAATCGTATCGGAAAAGAGAGAGTAAAAAAAGGAAGGAAGTGTCTGCGCTTTCATGGAAACCACCCGAAAGCTGTCCCGGCGGGAGAAGCTGTCTCTCATCGGGAAGTATCTGCGCCCCTGCTGGGGGCATTTTGCCGCGGCGCTGCTGTGCGCATGCCTGGCCATGGTGTTCAACGCCCTGACGCCCCAGATCATCCGCATCACCGTGGACTCCATCCTGGGAACGG
>ULXD01043424.1_pt1 | contig 13274 bp, 9 predicted proteins | sample 1960961 | NCBI WGS metagenome assembly ULXD01 (sample SAMEA4835829, study PRJEB28245) | human gut metagenome | biome: gut microbiome; material: fecal sample | place: Denmark | collected 2008 | reverse complement strand
GGTAAGGAAGAGGTCCCGAGTTCAAGTCTCGGTAACAGCTCAGATGAGCATTAGATTATTCATTAATTAAATAAAAAGGAAAAAGCTATGGCTAAAGAGAAGTTTGAGCGTACCAAACCTCATGTAAACATTGGTACTATCGGTCACGTAGACCACGGAAAGACTACTTTGACTGCTGCTATTACTACAGTATTGGCAAAGAAGGGTTTGTCAGAAGTAAAATCGTTTGATCAGATTGATAACGCTCCCGAAGAAAAAGAGCGTGGTATTACTATCAATACATCACACGTTGAGTATGAAACTGCAAACCGTCACTATGCACACGTTGACTGCCCGGGACATGCCGACTATGTAAAGAACATGGTAACTGGTGCTGCGCAGATGGATGGTGCAATCATCGTGGTTGCTGCAACTGATGGTCCGATGCCTCAGACTCGTGAGCACATCTTGTTGGCTCGTCAGGTAAACGTTCCGCGTTTGGTCGTATTCTTGAACAAGTGCGATATGGTTGATGACGAAGAAATGTTGGAACTCGTTGAGATGGAGATGCGTGAACTGTTGGCAGCTTATGACTTCGAAGAAGATACTCCGATTATCCGTGGTTCTGCTTTGGGCGCATTGAATGGTGTACCTGAATGGGAAGATAAGGTAATGGAACTTATGGACGCTTGTGATACTTGGATCCAGGAGCCTGTTCGTGACGTTGAAAAGCCTTTCTTGATGCCGGTTGAGGACGTATTCTCTATTACTGGTCGTGGTACTGTAGCAACTGGTCGTATCGAGACTGGTGTTGTGAAAGTAGGTGATGAAGTTCAGATTCTCGGTTTGGGCGAAGACAAGAAGTCTGTGATTACCGGTGTAGAAATGTTCCGTAAGTTGTTGGACGAAGGTGAAGCTGGTGATAACGTTGGTTTGTTGCTTCGTGGTATCGATAAAACAGAAATCAAGCGTGGTATGGTAATTACTCATCCGGGGTCTATTACTCCTCACTCTGGTTTCAAGGCTTCTATCTACGTTTTGAAGAAAGAAGAAGGTGGACGCCATACTCCGTTCGGAAACAAATACCGTCCTCAATTCTATCTGCGTACTATGGACTGTACAGGTGAAATTCACTTGCCAGAAGGTACAGAAATGGTAATGCCGGGTGATAACGTGGAAATTACAGTAAACTTGATTTATCCGGTAGCCTTGAACGTAGGTTTGCGTTTCGCTATCCGTGAAGGTGGACGTACGGTAGGTTCTGGTCAGATTACTGAAGTTTTTGACTAATTTAAGGTCATCATAGGCTCTCCCCTAAGAGAGAGCCATTTACGGGAGTAGCTCAGTTGGTAGAGCACCGGTCTCCAAAACCGGGTGTCGGGAGTTCGAGCCTCTCCTCCCGTGCTAATAATAAAGAGTATGTTTAAGAAGATCTTTAAATATTGTAAGGAATCTTATGATGAGCTTGTCCATAAAACAACTTGGCCGACTCGTTCAGAACTTACTAACAGTGCAGTCGTAGTATTATCTGCTTCCCTACTCATTGCACTGGTTGTTTTTGCTATGGACTTCGTATTCCAGAGCGCAATGGAAGTTATTTATCCTAATTAAGTAGAGAGATGGCTGATACTGAAATGAAATGGTACGTTATGCGTGCCGTGAGTGGAAAGGAAAGCAAGGTGAAGGAGTACATTGATGCCGAAATTAAAAAAGGTGACTTTGGAAAATTCGTCTCTCAGGTGTTGATACCGACAGAAAAAGTAGTTCAGGTTCGTAATGGTAAACGTATCGTTAAGGAACGTAATCATTTACCGGGTTATGTGTTGGTAGAGGCGGCTTTAGTGGGTGAGATACCTGTATTGTTGCGTAATACGCCGAACGTATTGGGCTTTTTGGGTGAATCTAATAGTAACCCTACTCCGTTGCGTCAATCTGAGGTTAATCGTCTTTTAGGTGCTGTTGACGAAATGCAAGATGTACCTGAAGAAGTGTTGATACCTTATGCTGAAGGGGAAACGGTTAAGGTAACAGAAGGACCTTTTAGTGGCTTTTCTGCCGTAATCGAAGAAGTGAATAACGAAAAGAAGAAGCTGAAAGTAATGGTTAAGATTTTCGGCCGTAAGACGCCGTTGGAATTAGGTTTTATGCAAGTGGAGAAAGAATGATGCGTTTTGTTACGCGTATTGTTCTTGAATATCAAATTCAATAAATAACAAAAAAATGGCTAAAGAAGTTGCTGGATTAATCAAATTACAGATTAAAGGAGGCGCTGCAAATCCATCACCCCCAGTAGGTCCTGCTTTGGGTTCCAAGGGTATCAATATCATGGATTTCTGTAAAGCATTCAACGCCAGAACGCAGGAGAAAGCCGGTAAGGTGCTCCCGGTGGTAATCACCTATTATACTGATAAGTCATATGACTTTATCGTCAAGACTCCTCCCGTAGCAGTACAGTTGATGGAGATTGCGAAGTTAAAAGGTGGTTCTGCTGAACCGAACCGTAAAAAGATTGCTGAAATCTCTTGGGAGCAAGTGCGTACGATTGCTCAGGATAAAATGCCTGATTTGAATTGCTTTACAATAGAAGCTGCGATGAAATTGGTTGCAGGAACAGCAAGAAGTATGGGTATCACTGTAAAAGGAGACTTCCCGGGTTAATAATTAAAATCTTCAATTAAAATGAGTAAACTGACAAAAAACCAGAAGTTGGTCGCTGACAAGATTGAAGCAGGGAAAGCATACTCTTTGAAAGAAGCTTCTCAGTTGGTTAAGGATATCACGACAACCAAGTTTGATGCTTCCGTGGACATTGATGTACGTTTAGGTGTGGATCCCCGTAAAGCCAATCAGATGGTGAGAGGTGTTGTGTCTCTGCCAAATGGTACGGGTAAAGTTACGCGGGTTCTTTGCTTGTGTACTCCAGATGCTGAAGCTGCTGCTAAGGAAGCAGGCGCTGACTATGTAGGTCTTGATGAATATATCGAGAAGATAAAGGGCGGTTGGACTGACGTGGATGTCATTATCACGATGCCTTCAATAATGGGAAAAATCGGTGCCCTCGGTCGTGTACTCGGTCCTCGCGGATTGATGCCTAACCCGAAGAGTGGTACTGTAACTATGGATGTGGCCAAGGCTGTAAAAGAAGTGAAACAAGGTAAGATAGACTTTAAAGTAGATAAATCTGGTATTGTACACACTTCTATAGGTAAGGTTTCTTTTACTGCTGAGCAAATTGCACAGAATGCGAAAGAGTTTATTTCAACTATCAATAAGTTGAAACCTGCAGCCGCTAAGGGTACCTATATTAAGAGTATTTATCTTTCAAGTACGATGAGCTGCGGTATCAAGATTGACCCGAAGGCTGTTGAGGAAATTTAAAAAGTAATTGAATCATGAGAAAGGAAGATAAAGGTAATATTATAGCCCAACTTGGCGAAGTCTTGAATGAGTATGCTCATTTCTATCTGGTTGATGTGACGGGGTTAAATGCCGCAACGACCAGTGCGATGAGAAGAAAATGTTTTCAGTCTGAAATTAAAATGGTAGTTGTGAAGAATACATTACTTCACAAAGCTTTGGAAGCAGCTGAAACGGATTATACTCCTTTGTACGATTGCTTAAAGGGCACGACTGCTGTGTTGTTTGCAAATACGGCAAATGCTCCAGCAAAGTTGTTGAAAGATTTTGCTAAGGATGGAATGCCTGCATTGAAAGCGGCTTATGCTGAAGAAGGTTTCTATGTGGGTGCAGACCAACTCGAAGCTCTCACGGCTATCAAGAGTAAGGATGAAGTTATTGCCGAGATTGTGGCTTTGTTGCAATCACCGGCGAAGAATGTACTTTCTGCTCTTCAATCAGGTGGAAACACTATTCATGGAGTTCTCAAGACTCTCGGTGAAAGACCCGAATAATTTAAATTAGTATCAAACAAATAAAAAATAGAATAAAAATGGCAGATTTGAAAGCTATTGCTGAAGAATTGGTAAATTTGACAGTTAAGGAAGTTAATGAATTGGCAACTATCCTGAAGGATGAGTATGGAATTGAACCTGCTGCTGCAGCTGTTGCTGTTGCTGCTAGTCCTGCTGCTGGCGGTGCTGAAGCTGCTGCTGCAAAGGATTCTTTCGATGTTGTATTGAAGAGTGCAGGTGCGGCTAAGTTGCAGGTAGTTAAGGCTGTGAAAGAAGCTTGTGGCCTTGGCTTGAAAGAAGCAAAAGAAATGGTTGACGGTGCTCCTAGCGTGCTGAAGGAAGGAATGCCGAAAGCTGATGCTGAAGCTTTGAAGAAGACTCTCGAAGAAGCTGGTGCTGAAATCGAGTTGAAGTAATTAAAAAGCCTGTATTAGCAGGTTTGTCGGTAAAGAATCCTCTGGTAGAGGGTTCTTTACCTTTTTGTGTCTAAAACTATCAACAAGTTCAACTAATAATAATATAGATGTCTTCTAATCTTGTAAATCAGAGAGTTAACTTTGCAACAGTTAAGAGTCCGATGCCTTATCCGGATTTTCTTGATGTGCAATTGAAGTCGTTTAAGGACTTCCTGCAGTTGGATACTCCTCCTGAGAAACGTAAAAACGACGGCTTGTATAAAGTCTTCTCAGAGAATTTTCCAATTGCCGATACGCGTAATAACTTCGTTTTGGAGTTCCTTGATTATTATATTGATCCGCCGCGCTATACTATAGAAGAGTGTTTAGAGCGGGGACTCACCTATAGTGTGCCGCTCAAGGCCAAATTGAAGTTGTACTGTACCGACCCGGACCACGAAGACTTTGACACGGTTATTCAGGATGTGTTCTTAGGTCCTATTCCCTATATGACCGATAATGGAACTTTTATTATTAACGGTGCTGAACGAGTTGTAGTTTCTCAGTTACATCGTTCTCCAGGTGTTTTCTTCGGTTCAAGTATTCACGCGAATGGGACGCAACTGTATTCGGCACGAATCATTCCATTCAAAGGTTCATGGATTGAATTTGCTACAGACATCAATAATGTCATGTATGCGTATATCGACCGCAAGAAGAAATTGCCTGTTACGACTTTGTTGCGTGCCATAGGTTTCGAGGACGACAAGGATATTTTGGAGATATTCAACTTGGCAGAAGAAGTCAAAGCGACGAAAACCAATTTAAAGAAATACATAGGTAAGAAGTTAGCTGCGCGCGTACTGAAGAGTTGGATTGAAGATTTCGTGGATGAAGATACCGGTGAGGTGGTTTCAATAGAGCGTAATGAAGTCATCTTAGACCGTGAGGCTATATTGGACGAAGACAATATTTGTATCATTTTGGATAGCGGTGTCCAAAGTGTGTTGTTGCATAAGGAAGAGATAAATACGTCTGATTATTCTATCATTTTCAATACACTTCAGAAAGACCCGAGTAATTCTGAGAAGGAGGCTGTATTATACATTTACCGTCAGTTGCGTAATGCCGACCCCGCAGATGATGCCAGTGCACGTGAAGTTATCAATAACTTGTTCTTTTCAGAGAAACGTTATGATTTGGGCGAAGTGGGACGATACCGTATCAATAGAAAACTGAATCTTTCTACGGATATGGACGTCCGCGTATTGACGAAAGAAGATATTATCGAGATTATCAAGTATTTGATAGAGTTGATAAACTCGAAGGCACTTGTGGATGACATTGACCATTTGAGCAATCGTCGTGTAAGGACTGTGGGCGAACAATTAAGCAATCAGTTTGCTATTGGTTTGGCTCGCATGAGTCGTACGATTCGGGAACGTATGAATGTACGTGATAACGAAGTCTTTACTCCGACGGACCTGATTAATGCGAAGACCATTTCTTCCGTGATTAATTCTTTCTTCGGGACCAATGCCCTTTCGCAATTCATGGACCAGACCAACCCTTTGGCAGAGGTAACGCACAAACGTCGTTTGTCTGCCCTCGGTCCTGGCGGTTTGTCTCGTGAACGTGCCGGTTTTGAGGTGCGTGACGTACACTATACACACTATGGCCGCCTGTGTCCTATCGAATCTCCTGAAGGACCGAACATCGGTTTGATTTCTTCTTTGTGTGTATATGCCAAGATTAACGACCTCGGTTTCATCGAAACCCCCTACCGTAAGGTGCAAGACGGAGTGGTTGATTTATCATTGGAAACCGGTATTGAATATTTGACAGCAGAAGAGGAAGAAGGCAAGATTATCGGACAGGGTAATGCGCCGTTGAATGATGACGGTACGTTTATCCGTAAGAAAGTAAAGTGTCGTCAGGATGACGATTATCCAGTTGTTCCCCCTTCTGATGTGAATCTGATGGACGTGGCTCCGCAGCAGATTGCTTCTATTGCCGCATCTTTGATTCCGTTCTTGGAGCATGACGATGCGCACCGTGCGTTGATGGGTTCAAACATGATGCGCCAGGCGGTGCCTTTGTTGCGTAGCGAATCTCCGATTGTAGGTACCGGTATAGAAAAGCAGGTATGTGAGGATTCCCGTACGATGATTACAGCCGAGGGTGATGGTGTGATAGAGTATGTGGACGCTACGACCATTCGTATTTTGTACGACCGTACGGAAGAAGAAGAGTTCGTAAGTTTCGAGCCAGCGTTGAAAGAATACCGTATTCCGAAGTTCCGTCGTACAAACCAGAATATGACGATAGACCTGCGTCCTATCTGCGATAAAGGTCAACGCGTAAAAGCCGGAGACATCTTGACGGAAGGTTATTCTACCCAACAAGGAGAACTGGCGTTGGGTAAGAACCTTTTGGTGGCTTACATGCCATGGAAAGGCTATAACTATGAAGATGCCATTGTGCTGAACGAACGCGTGGTACGCGAAGATATTTTGACTTCTATCCATGTGGAAGAATTCTCGTTGGAAGTGCGTGAAACGAAACGTGGAGTGGAAGAGTTGACGGCCGACATTCCGAATGTAAGCGAAGAAGCTACTAAAGATTTGGATGAAAATGGTATTGTCCGCGTCGGTGCCCGCATTCAGCCGGGTGATATTATGATTGGTAAGATTACTCCGAAGGGTGAGAGCGATCCTTCGCCCGAAGAGAAGCTGCTGCGTGCCATTTTCGGTGATAAAGCCGGTGATGTGAAGGATGCTTCTTTGAAAGCTTCTCCGTCATTGAATGGTGTGGTGATAGATAAGAAGTTGTTCTCCCGTGCCATCAAGACACGTGCTGCCAAGGCTGCGGACAAGCTGATCCTTCCGAAAATAGATGAGGAATTCAACAGTAAGGTTGAAGATCTGAAGGCCATCTTGATAGACAAATTGTTGGAACTGACGAAAGACAAGGTTTCACAAGGCGTGAAAGATTATATGGGTAGCGATGTGATTGCTTCGGGACGTAAGTTTGCGGCTTCCGCTTTGGAAGGACTCGATTTTACGACGATACAGTTAAGTGGCTGGACGGACGACGAGCATCTGAACGGATTGATATCTCAACTGATTATAAACTTCCTGAAGAAATACAAGTTGCTTGATGCCGAACTGAAACGTAAGAAGTTTGCGATTACGATTGGCGATGAGTTGCCTTCAGGTATCATTCAGATGGCTAAGGTTTATATCGCCAAGAAACGTAAGATCGGTGTCGGCGACAAGATGGCCGGACGTCACGGAAACAAGGGTATCGTATCAAAAATCGTACGTCAGGAAGACATGCCGTTCTTGGCCGACGGAACGCCGGTCGATATCGTTTTGAATCCGTTGGGTGTGCCTTCTCGTATGAACATCGGTCAGATTTTCGAGACTGTTTTAGGGGCTGCCGGAAAAGAACTTGGAGTGAAGTTTGCGACTCCGATTTTCGATGGTGCTACGTTGGATGACTTGTGTGAATGGACGGATAAGGCCGGTTTGCCGCGCTATTGCTCTACGCAGTTGTATGATGGCGAGACTGGTGAGAAGTTCGACCAGTTGGCCACTGTCGGTATTGCTTATATGTTGAAGTTAGGCCACATGGTAGAAGACAAGATGCACGCCCGTTCCATCGGTCCGTATTCATTGATTACCCAACAGCCGCTCGGTGGTAAGGCACAGTTCGGTGGTCAGCGTTTCGGAGAAATGGAAGTCTGGGCCATCGAGGCGTTCGGTGCATCTCATGTGCTACAGGAAATCTTGACTATCAAGTCGGACGATGTGGTAGGCCGTTCGAAAGCATACGAAGCGATTGTCAAGGGCGAGCCGATGCCGACTCCGGGTATCCCGGAATCACTGAATGTGTTGCTCCACGAGTTGAGAGGCTTGGGGTTGAGCATTACGCTTGAATAACAGTTGAACTCTTTTATTAATAACAGAATATGGCTTTTAGAAAAGAATCTAAAATAAAGAGTAACTTTACGAAGATTACCATCGGATTGGCTTCGCCCGAAGAAATCCTGGAAAATTCGTATGGTGAGGTTTTGAAACCCGAAACCATTAACTATCGTACCTATAAACCCGAACGTGACGGTTTGTTCTGCGAGCGTATTTTCGGTCCGACGAAGGATTATGAATGCCATTGCGGAAAGTACAAACGGATTCGTTATAAAGGTATTGTTTGCGACCGTTGTGGCGTGGAAGTAACAGAAAAGAAGGTACGTCGCGAACGTTCAGGACACATTGCGTTGGTGGTACCTGTAGCTCATATATGGTATTTTCGTTCGTTACCTAACAAAATCGGTTATTTGTTGGGAATACCGACAAAGAAGTTGGATGCAGTCATTTACTACGAACGTTATATTGTCATCCAACCGGGTGTGTTGGCCGAAGAAGGAATCGCAGCAAACGATTTGCTGACCGAAGATGAATATTTGGATTATTTGGAGAAACTCCCCAAAGAGAACCAGTATTTGGATGATTCGGATCCTAATAAGTTCATAGCCAAGATGGGAGCAGAGGCCATTTATGACCTTTTAATCCGTTTGGATTTGGATAAATTGTCATACGAATTGCGTGACAGTGCCAATGCCGATACGGCCCAGCAGCGTAAGACCGAAGCTCTGAAGCGATTGCAGGTGGTTGAGTCATTCCGTGCCAGTCGGGGACGCAATAAGCCCGAATGGATGATTATGAAAATCCTTCCGGTGATTCCGCCCGAACTGCGTCCGTTGGTTCCGTTGGATGGCGGCCGTTTCGCCACTTCCGACTTGAACGACTTGTATCGCCGTGTCATTATCCGTAACAACCGTCTGAAGCGACTGATTGAAATCAAAGCTCCCGAGGTGATTTTGCGTAATGAGAAACGTATGTTGCAAGAGGCCGTGGACAGCTTGTTCGACAACTCCCGCAAATCCAGTGCGGTAAAGACGGATGCCAACCGTCCTTTGAAGTCCCTTTCCGATTCGTTGAAAGGTAAGCAAGGCCGTTTCCGTCAGAACCTGTTGGGTAAGCGTGTGGACTATTCAGCCCGTTCGGTAATCGTTGTAGGACCGGAGTTGAAGATGGGAGAATGCGGTCTGCCTAAATTGATGGCCGCAGAACTTTATAAGCCGTTCATCATCCGTAAGCTCATAGAACGCGGTATCGTGAAGACCGTGAAGTCTGCCAAGAAGATTGTAGACCGCAAGGAACCCGTGATTTGGGATATTTTGGAATACGTAATGAAAGGTCATCCAGTGTTGTTGAACCGTGCCCCGACATTGCACCGCTTGGGTATCCAGGCTTTCCAACCCAAGATGATAGAAGGTAAGGCTATCCAGTTGCACCCGTTGGCATGTACGGCGTTCAATGCCGATTTCGACGGTGACCAGATGGCTGTGCATTTGCCTTTGAGCAACGAAGCGATTCTGGAAGCGCAGATTCTGATGTTGCAGTCTCACAATATTCTGAATCCGGCAAACGGTGCGCCGATTACGGTGCCTTCTCAGGATATGGTGTTGGGCCTCTACTATATTACCAAGCTCCGTCCCGGTTCTAAGGGCGAAGGTTTGACATTCTATGGTCCCGAAGAGGCTATCATTGCTTACAATGAGAAGCGTGTGGACATTCATGCGCCTATTAAAGTTGTGGTAAAAGACCTGAATGCGAATGGCGAGTTGGAAAAGAAGATGGTGGAAACGTCTGTAGGTCGTGTGATTGTCAACGAGATTATACCGGAAGAAGTCGGATATTTCAATGACATCATTTCCAAAAAGACCTTGCGCGGCATCATTACCGACGTGATCAAGACGGTAGGTGTGGCTCGTGCCTGCGAATTCCTGGACGGTATCAAGAATCTGGGTTATCGCATGGCATACGTGGGCGGTTTGTCTTTCAACTTGGGGGATATTATCATTCCGGAAGAAAAAGAGGAACTGGTTCGTCGCGGAAACGAAGAAGTGGAACGTATTGCCAATGATTATGGTATGGGTTTCATTACGGACAACGAACGTTATAACCAGGTCATCGATACTTGGACACACGTCAATAACGACCTTTCCAAGGTCTTGATGAAGACCATGAAAGAAGCCGATCAGGGTTTCAATGCCGTATATATGATGTTGGATTCCGGAGCCCGTGGTTCTGCCGGACAGATCAGCCAGCTTTCCGGTATGCGTGGTTTGATGGCCAAGCCCCAGAAAGCCGGAGCCGAAGGCGCCCAGATTATCGAAAACCCGATTCTTTCCAACTTCAAGGAAGGCATGAGTGTGTTGGAGTACTTCATTTCTACCCACGGTGCCCGTAAGGGTCTGGCCGATACGGCCTTGAAGACAGCCGATGCCGGTTACTTGACGCGTCGTCTTGTGGACGTATCCCACGATGTGATTATCACGGAAGAGGATTGCGGTACGTTGCGCGGTCTGGTATGTACGGCTTTGAAGAACGGCGATGAAGTCATTTCTTCACTTTACGAACGTATCCTCGGACGTGTGTCCGTGCATGATATTATCAATCCTACGACGGGTAAGTTGATTGTTTCCGCCGGGGAGGAAATCACGGAAGACAAGGCACAGGAAATCGAAGACTCTCCGATTGAGAGTGTGGAAATCCGTTCCGTATTGACTTGCGAGAGCCGTAAGGGAGTCTGCATGAAGTGCTATGGCCGCAACTTGGCTACGAGCCGGATGGTACAGAAAGGCGAGGCGGTGGGTGTGATTGCCGCCCAGTCCATCGGTGAGCCGGGTACACAGTTGACGTTGCGTACGTTCCATGCCGGTGGTGTGGCTTCGAATGCGGCAGCCAATGCGTCTATCGTCGCGAAGTACGATTCGAAGGTAGAGTTTGAAGAGTTGCGTACGGTAGACATTACCGATGAGACCGGAAATGCAGCCAAGATGGTGGTAGGACGTTTGGCCGAGGTCCGCTTCGTCGACGTGAATACCGATATTGTCCTCTTCACGCAAAATGTGCCTTACGGTTCTACTTTGTATGTGAACGAAGGAGATAAAGTAGAGAAAGGCAAGCTGATAGCCAAGTGGGATCCGTTTAACGCGGTTATCGTGACGGAAACTCCGGGTAAGATTCAGTTTGAAGACGTGATAGAAGGTGTGACTTATCGTGTGGAAGCCGACGAGACGACGGGTCTGCGCGAGATGATTATCATAGAGTCAAAAGACAGGACGAAGGTTCCTTCGGCTCATATCTTGGACGAGAACGGAGAGCTGATTCGTACGTATAACTTCCCCATCGGCGGACACTTGGCTATTGAGGACAATCAGATTGTCAAAGCCGGAGACGTATTGGTGAAGATTCCGCGTGCCGTAGGTAAAGCCGGCGACATCACGGGAGGTCTTCCGCGTGTGACGGAGTTGTTCGAAGCGCGTAATCCGTCCAATCCCGCAGTGGTTTCGGAAATCGACGGTGAAATCACGATGGGTAAACTGAAACGCGGTAACCGTGAGATTATCGTCACTTCCAAGTTGGGTGAAGTGAAGAAGTATCTCGTGCCGTTGTCCAAACAGATTCTGGTACAAGAGAACGACTATGTACGTGCTGGTACTCCGTTGTCTGACGGTGCCACTACGCCTGCCGACATTTTGGCCATTAAAGGTCCAACGGCGGTGCAGGAGTATATCGTGAACGAGATACAGGACGTGTACCGTCTGCAGGGTGTGAAGATTAACGATAAGCACTTTGAGGTGATTGTCCGCCAGATGATGCGCAAAGTGCAGATTGACGAACCGGGCGACACGCGGTTCTTGGAACAGCAGATTGTAGACAAACTCGATTTCGCAGAAGAGAACGACCGCATTTGGGGCAAGAAAGTCGTGGTGGATGCCGGTGACTCGGAAACGATGCAGAAAGGTATGATTGTGACGGCCCGTAAGTTGCGTGACGAGAATTCTACGTTGAAACGTAAGGATTTGAAGTTAGTGCAGGTACGTGACGCCATGCCGGCCACTTCAATCCAGATTCTGCAAGGTATTACCCGTGCGGCACTGCAGACTTCGAGCTTCATGTCGGCAGCTTCCTTCCAGGAAACGACGAAGGTGCTGAATGACGCGGCCATCAATGGAAAGACCGATAAACTCGAAGGTATGAAGGAGAACGTGATTTGCGGTCATCTGATACCGGCGGGTACGGGGCTTCGTGAGTTCGGTAAGATTGTCGTAGGTTGTCAGGAGGAATACGATCGCCTGATGGCCAATCGTAAGTCCATACTTGATTTTGACAAGTAGATAAATCTTGTAAAGGAGTGTTGACAAGACCGCTTCCGGATATATTCCGGGGCGGTTTTTTTTGTAGTGTAACGAATCGTTTGTTTGGTGTTACATTTTATATATTCCTATTGTTTGGTCGGTTTATTTTATCCACCTTTATAGTGAAATAAATATGTATAATTCTTGTGAGGCTTTTTTATGATAGGACTTATTAGAAAATGGGATAACTTGAAATCCTTGATTACATTATCTTTCCTTTTCGGGTGGTGTTGCCAAACCTTGGCCCAAACGGTATGCGCTCCGTCTGCATTGGACAGCCTTTTAGGATGCATGACCCGTGTGGTGTCCGCGACACGTCGTATGGTCCAGGAGAAGGTCTACCTCCATTTCGACAACACGGGTTACTTCATGGGCGAGAAGATGTGGTTCACGGCCTATGTGGTCCGTGCAGACGGGCACCGTCCCGGCGTCCGTAGCCGCGTGCTCTACGTGGAGCTGCTGAACCCGAGTGGCGACGTGGTGCAGCGGCGGAAGCTGAAGATAGACGGGCGTGGCCATGCGCACGGTGACTTATCGTTGGATTCCCTTTACGGCGCGGGCTTCTATGAGGTCCGTGCCTTCACCCGTTACATGTCGAACTGGGGCGGCCCGGCGTGTTTCTCCCGCGTGTTCCCGGTGTTCCGCGCCCCTTCCACCCCGGGAGCTTATGATCCGGTGATGGACGAGCGCAGTTACCGCCGCCTGCCGGATTTCCGT
>ULXD01036300.1_pt1 | contig 13288 bp, 9 predicted proteins | sample 1960961 | NCBI WGS metagenome assembly ULXD01 (sample SAMEA4835829, study PRJEB28245) | human gut metagenome | biome: gut microbiome; material: fecal sample | place: Denmark | collected 2008 | reverse complement strand
GGTTAGTACATATATCTCAGGTTAGTAGCGTTTTTTTGAAGAGCCAATGTCTGAGCAGTTGTACAGATGCACTCACGAAACTATTAATGCCTTGTCGGTACTGAAACTGTTTTCGGCGATGTTGGTGATGTGTTTCACAGTACAGCTATAATAACAATAGGTTTTTTGACAGATTGAACCGCCGTGCGAAACACGGCGGTTCATAGTTTATCTGATTGTTTTTGATTACTTGATAACTCTTACAGAAATCACAGCTTCTCCTGCTCTTATCTTGTCGGCTACGCTGTCTGCATTGCCCTTAACGTCAAGAACCGTATAAGCATAGTCCTTCTTTGACTTGCTCTCCATGTTCTCAATGTTCATACCTGCCTCAGTGATGCAGGTTGTAATCTTTGCGATAAGGCCTTCAACATTCTTGTGGATAACGCATATCTTAGCGTCACCTGTCATTGACATTGAAACGTTGGGGAGATTTACGCTGTTTACAATGTTGCCGTTCTCAAGATAATCCTTGATTTCGTTTGCAGCCATAACAGCGCAGTTATCTTCACTTTCGGGAGTGGAAGCTCCGAGGTGAGGAAGTGCAACAACACCGTCAACACCGAGTATCTTGTCGCCGGGGAAGTCGGTAACATAAGCCGCCATACCGCCGTTTGCGAGAGCCTCAACAACTGCGTCCTCGTTAACAAGACCGCCTCTTGCGAAGTTCATAATGCGGACGTTCTTCTTCATTGTCTTGATAACGTCTGCGTTTATCATATCCTTTGTTTCGGGAGTAAGCGGAACGTGTACTGTGATATAGTCGCAGGTTTCGAAAATTTCCTTGTTGCTCTTTACATACTTAACCTTGTTTGAAAGGTTGAGAGCGCCCTGTACAGAAAGGAACGGGTCTGCACCTATAACTTCCATACCCAGCTCAGCGGCTGCGTTGGCAACTAATGCGCCGATTGCGCCCAGACCTATGACACCGAGCTTCTTGCCCTTTATCTCAGGACCTACGAACTGGCTCTTGCCTTTTTCAACAAGCTTGCCTACTTCGTCGCCCTTGCCCTTTAAGGTCTTTGCCCAGTCGATAGCGGCTGTGACCTTACGGCTGCTGATGAGCAGACCGAGTATTACAAGCTCCTTTACTGCGTTTGCGTTTGCACCGGGAGTATTGAATACTACGATACCCTTTTCACTGCACTTATCAACGGGAATATTGTTTACGCCTGCACCGGCTCTTGCGATAGCGAGTAAATCATCGCCAAGCTCCATTTCGTGCATAGAAGCGGAACGAACAAGTATTGCCTGCGGATTGTCTATATCGTCGCCTACAGTGTACTTGCTTCTGTCAAGAAGGTCTGTACCGCAAGCGGCAATCTTATTTAATGTCTTTACGTTGTACATTGGTATATCCTCCTGTACCTATACGGTTATAATCAAGCATTTTCGGCTTCAAACTTCTTCATGAACTCAACGAGCTTTTCAACACCCTCGATAGGCATAGCGTTGTAGATAGAAGCTCTCATACCGCCTACGGTTCTGTGACCCTTGAGGTTTACAAAGCCTGCCGCTGTAGCTTCCTTTACGAACTTTGCGTCAAGCTCCTCGTTGCCTGTTACGAAAGGTACGTTCATCAGCGAACGATCCTTCTTCTCTACTGTACCCTTGAACAGCTTGGACTGATCGAGGAAATCGTAAAGAATCTTTGCCTTCTTCTCATTGTGAGCCTTCATAGCCTCAAGGCCGCCCATCTTCTTTATCCACTTGAATACCTTGCCGCAGATATAGATACCGTAGCAGGGAGGCGTATTATAAAGAGAATCGGCATCAGCCTGCGTCTTCCACTTGAGCATTGTGGGAGTTGCGGGGTTAACGTCATCTCTGATGAGGTCTTCACGGATTATAGCGATAACAACACCGGCAGGACCAACGTTCTTCTGAACACCGCCGTAGATAACGCCGTACTTTGTTACGTCTACAGGCTCTGATAAGAAGCAGGAAGATACATCGGCTACAAGATCCTTACCCTTTGTGTTGGGTAACTGCCAGAACTTTGTGCCGTAGATAGTATTGTTTTCGCAGATGTAAACGTAGTCTGCGTCTTCGGGAATATCAAGATCCGAGCAATCGGGGATATAAGAGAATGTCTTATCTGCCGATGATGCAACAGCTACAGCCTCGCCGTACTTCTGTGCCTCCTGATATGCCTTCTTAGCCCACTGGCCTGTGATTATGTAAGCAGCCTTGCCGTTCTTCATAAGGTTCATGGGAACTGCGGCGAACTGCTGTGACGCACCGCCCTGTAAGAACAGAACCTTGTAGTTGTCGGGGATATTCATAAGGTCACGGATATCCTTTTCTGCTTCCTTTATAATTGCATCATATGCCTTTGAGCGGTGGGACATCTCCATAACGGACATACCCGTTCCTTTGTAGTCAAGCATTTCATCTGCTGCTTCTTTAAGTACCTCTTCGGGAAGTACCGCAGGACCTGCGCTAAAGTTGTAAACTCTCATTACCAAAAGCCTCCATGTTAAATTACGGTGAATTACCGTGTTTCCGAATTCCGCTATGGCGAATTTCGCCTGCGTACTATATTATTATACTATCTAATTTGGATATTGTCAATGACTTTTGCAAGTCGTGCGGTGTTTTTTCGTCAAAAATGCCGAGTGGGTAAGGAAAAAGCGGCGGAACTATCCGCCGCAACAGGTTGTAGGAAAAGGACATTATCAAATATATCTATTTTATGCCATTAAGTATTTGCTACCGATAGCGCTATTTGTCGGACAGCACTTCTCGGGTTCGCTATTCGAGTGGGTACACTTGTCAATATGAAAGAGAGCGAGAACCAAAGTACTTAGAAAAACAACTTCTAAGCAATTACAATCCCCACCATAGTTGGCTCAGCTTGACCGAACAACAGAACCTCACCCTTTTAAATGTCAGAGGGTAACAGCGTAATGATGGTGCTAAGGGGGAACAATCCCCACCGTCACGGCTTGGATTTGTTTGGGAGATATTAAGGACAGATTTTCTGAACTTTGTATTGATAAAAGCCTAACTTTCACCAGCCGTGCCACCTCCCCTTTTTCGAGGGGAGGCAAGTGTGATGGTGCGGGGCAAGGGATGGTGCGGTTTTTTTAATGTCAATGTCAGTGCAGTTGTACCGGTATACTCACGAAAATATTAACACCTTGTCAGTACGGAAAGTGTTTTCGGCGATGGCAGCAATAAATTTTACAGTACAGCTTTAATAAAAATCATTTTATATTATCTTTCAGAGATTTCGGACACGGTTATGTCCGCATTACAGCTCTGAGCCGTAATTTTTTATGAAATCGTGATAGAAAACTATTCCTCGTTCAAGCGATTCTACGCTGAGGTTTTCGTTAATTGCGTGTGCGCTGTTGAGCTGTGCGCCCGTCATCATAAGCGGAACGAATCTCAGTACGCAGTCGCATATCTTCGTATAGTGACGTGAGTCGGTGCCTGCCAGCATTATATAAGGTATTCTCGGAATATTGCCGAAGGTTTCCTTTATCCTCTTGTTGACATACTTATACGCATAGCAGTTCATATCCGCAACTGGCGGAACATCAAAGCCTGCCAGCATCTCCATAGAAATGCCGAGCTTGTGGCACAGCTTTCCGAGCTTTTTATACGACTGAGGTAAAGGCTCGTGCACCATAAAGCGACAGTTTGCGGTAACGCTTGCCTTTTCGGGAATCACGTTTGCGCCCTTGCTTCCCTCAGCCATAGTGAATATGCAGGTGGTCTTTACGACCGCTCCTGCAGGACCGCCTATCCTGTGCATTATGTACGGTGCTATCGGTGCGAAAAGCCACAGATTTCCGTACAGCAGGCGGTGCCTGAAGTGGTGCATATACGGTGCCATAGCGTGATACTGCACTCTTGCGGGGTGGGTTATCCTTTTCTTGAACGGGTTTCTGTGTTCGATTATATACATCAGCTTTGACAGCTTTGCAAAGGGGTTATTGTTGAACGGAACGCTTGCGTGGCCGCCTCTGCTCCTTGCGGTGAACTTTATGTTGGCTCTGCCCTTTTCGAGTATGCCTATCATAGCGTTATGGGCTACCATTCTGCCCTTGACGCTGTCCTCGTATGACATTACAGAGCCGCCCTCGTCCATAACCAAATCGAAATGTATACCCTTTTCATAAAGATATTCGACCGTTTTTACTGCGCCGTCGCCGGTTATTTCCTCATTGTTGGAGCTTCCGACATAGACATCGCACACGGGGGTGAAGCCTTCTTTTATAAGCTCCTCTATGCTTTCGAGTATGGCGCATAATGCGCCCTTAGTATCGACCGTACCTCTGCCCCAGATTTTGCCCTCGGCTATTTTGCCCGAAAAAGCGTCATACTTCCACTTTTCGCTGTCGGCAGGAACAACGTCCTGATGCGACATAAGGCATATCGGGTTGCGGTTCTTATCCTTGCCTCTCCATATAAACAGCAACGCTCCGTCAATATCGACACGCTCGCATACCCTGTGGATATTCGGGTACTGCTGTTCAAGCAGGTCGTGGAATTTATAGATCTCGGTGTTGTCGTTTCTGCCACGGATACTTACGGTAGGTACCTGTATTATTTTTGACAGATGCTCTGCGTGGGTGTCGCAGTCGATACCGTCCTTATACGGGTCGAACGGCTTATCGTCCGCAAATTCTTTCTTCATAAATACGGCACGGAGTACCGCAACAAGAAACAGTACGGCGTATACCGCAAGCATTCCGAGTAAAACATACAGTACAATCAATAAAGGGTTCACGGTGAAAATTCCTCAAATTATTTATTACAATAGCTGTTGCTGTAAGAACTGTAACAGTTATCGCTCTTTAATTGTACCATATTCACAAAAATTATGCAAGTATCTGCTTATTTTTTTACAGCATTTGATATACAGATGACAATTGCGATGAGGACGCCGCCGATCGGATAACCTATCCAACACAATTCCCAGTTATTAAAGCAGAATCCCATTATAAAAAGCACAATAGTCGCCGCAAGCATTATACCGCCGGATATAGCCGACATAAGTCTGTCCGCGAACGGCTTGTCGGGGTTATTATCCTTATTGTATTCCTCTACATCGTACTTTGCATACTGCATACCGCCGTATATAAACATAGGCGCGGCAACGGTAACACATAAAAGCAGAACCGCCGCGCACAGCGCATCAAAGCTTTCCTCGGTCATAACATCAGATACAACCTTGTCGACAAAGCTCTGCATTACCATCAATGCAATTACGCCGAACAGTACAAGCACCGTACCGCCGGCGATAAAAGCGGGCAATTTATTTCTGAATGCCTTTATCTGCTCTACGCTGTAAAACGGCTTGATATTGGGATTTTCCTTGACATAGTTGTCGTGTCGTATGCCGCTTACTATAAATATCGCCGTGCCAACTGTCACAAACAGCATGAATATCGCCGCAGCTATGGTTTCATCAAGTCCCAGAACTACCGTAAAAAGCAGTGTGGTAACACCTGCAAGCACAGTTGCGGTACCAAGACAGATAGCCCTTGTAAAGCTGTTCATTTCCTTATCATATCCTGCGGCATCTTCCGTAAAGTTTTCTTCTGCACTGCCCTTGATCAGTTCGTCAAGCGTGCAGCCAAAGTAATCGCTCAGCGTGATAAGCTTATCAGTTTCGGGAAACGCAGTGTCAGATTCCCACTTTGACACAGTCTGACGTGACACGTTCATAAACTCTGCCAAATCCTCCTGCGTCATATTTTTTTGCTTTCTGTAAAACTGAATATTTGTTCCTAAGCTCATATATACATATCCTTTCCGACAGCTTTTCTGTCTGTCGTCATATTAGCATGATCAGCGTATAAGGTCTATAAACTTCATGTTGCTTTTGAATATTTTCATGTAAATTTGCGGTTGCATTGGCTTCGTAGAGCCGTTTCCGGCTTGTTTCACTTTGCGCCCCAGATACAGCAAACGGCAGAAAGCATACACCCTCTGCCGTAAGAATATTTTGTAAATTTTAAGCAATCAGTCTATCGGGTCGCCTTTAAGCTCTTCTTCGGTAAGCTTGATTGTTGACTTGTCGGGGGCTTCGACATTCATAAACTTTCCGACAAATGTGGACAGAATAAGTCCTGCGATTATCGGAAGATAGAACGTTAAGAATCTCCATATAAATGTTGAGATACCGACATATTTTGTGCCGTCCGAGCCGATGAATATATTGCTGAAGAACAGCGTATAGCTTCCCTCCGCCGCACCGAGCGCACCCGGCAGGGGCATAAAACCGGAAATCATCAGAACGAATGCCTGACAGGAAATAATCGTCAGATAATCCGTACCCGAAAGTCCGAAGCCGAGATAAATTACATACGAGATTGAGAAGTAAGCCGTGAGCTGAATTACATTATAAATGATAAGTCTTATGATAAGCCACGGTTTTTTCTTGATGAACACGAAATTATCATGATATTCGTCTACAATATCCTCTACGGATCTGATTTTCTTTATCTTGTCTTCCTCGCTCTTTATAAAGCGGAACTTGAAAATGTGTATCTTTGCAAGCAGTTTTACAGCCCATACAGCCATCTTCTTTACGGGCTTCTTGAAAAACGCCAGCATAAAAAGCAGTATTATTACGATAGTATTTATGATAAATCCAAGAATTACAAGTGCCATAAGCGGTGCGTAGTCGGTAGAGAAATTATTGAAACGGGCTATAAGCACCACAGCGGAATAGCCTGTCAGCACAAACTGATACATTATAAATTTGCTCAGCAGAGATGTCATTGCGTGTGACATAGGAACGCCGAACTTCGTGAAGTAATACACCTGCATAGGCTGACCGCCCGTTGACGACGGAGTGATGCAGTTGAAATACTGACCGAGCAGGGTCGTCATAAATGTTCTGCTGAACTTTGCCTTAGGGTATGTAGCCCTCAGCGCCGCATGAACGCCAAGTGCCTCCAGCAGCCAGTATACTATCATAAGACCCATTGCTATGAACAGGAATCCGACATTTATCTTCTGAATTGAATTGACAAGATTATCAAATCCGTCCACAAAATACACATAGAAGATCATGAATACGAATGCAATTGCGCAAATAATAAGATTCAGCTTATTCGATTTTTTCTTTTTCATTAAGCCTCCCGGATTTGAATAAAGGCATTTTCAGTCTTTACACATTTAACCCAATTTTACAATAACATTATAATTATATCTCATAATGCAGTTTTTGTCAACGAGAAAAAGGTCGATATATGGGCTTACGGCTCGCAAGGTCGCTCAAACCGCAGAAAATCGGGTATTTAAAGAGTTTTTGCCGTAACGGGTCGATTTTTATCATTACTTTAAGTAATGGCGCTATTCAATATATAAATATCGAAAACGCTTGAATTTTTTCCGCCAATCTGCTATACTTATGTGTGGCGATTTGAAGCGTCTGTATTTTTACAGATGCTCCCATATATAACGAAAGGAAAGGTTTTTTCAATGTATAAAATACTCAAAAGACGTCAGCTCAACGAAAACGTTGTACTGATGGAGGTAGACGCTCCCTTCATTGCGAAGAAGGCGTTGGCAGGTCAGTTCATCATTCTGCGTGTTGACGAAAAGGGCGAGAGAATACCTCTTACCATTTCAGACTATGACAGAGAAAAGGGTACTATTACCATCATATTCCAGATAGTAGGTCAGACTACTATGCTTTTATCACAGCTCAAGGAGGGCGATGCACTGCTCGACTTTGTAGGCCCTCTCGGCAAGGCAACAGACTTTGAGGGTGCAAAGAAGGTATGTGTTATCGGCGGCGGCGTAGGTAACGCTATCGCTTATCCTTCTGCAAAACAGTTATTCAACGAGGGTGTTGAGGTTGATGTTATCGCCGGCTTCAGAAACAAGGATATAGTTATCCTTGAGGACGAATTCAAGAAGGCAAGCACAAACTTCTATATCACGACAGATGACGGCTCATACGGCGAAAAGGGCTTTGTTACAAACAAGCTCCAGAGCCTTATTGACGCAGGCAACAAGTACGATCTCGTTGTTGCGATAGGTCCTGTACCTATGATGAAGTTTGTCTGTGAGGTTACCCGTCCTTACGGCATTAAGACACTTGTATCACTCAATCCTATTATGATCGACGGTACAGGTATGTGCGGCGGCTGCCGTGTAAATGTCGGCGGAGAAATCAAGTTTGCGTGTGTTGACGGCCCTGACTTTGACGGTCATTTAGTAAACTTTGACGAGCTGATGAAGCGTAACTCGACATACAAGGAAAAAGAAGCTCACGACAGAGAACACTGCAGACTTTACAAGGCTGAGCAGTAAGGAAAGGACGATAAGAAAATGCCTAATATGTCATTAACTAAGGTTCCTATGCCCGAACAGGACCCTAATGTAAGAAACAAGAACTTCCTCGAAGTTGCAATGGGATATACAGAAGAAATGGCAATGGAAGAAGCATCACGTTGCCTTAACTGTAAGAACAAGCCCTGCGTAAGCGGTTGCCCCGTTAACGTAAGAATACCAGAATTTGTAGCGAAGGTTGCAGAGGGCAAGTTTGAAGAAGCGTATGAGATAATCACAAGCACAAACAGCCTCCCCGCAATCAGCGGCCGTGTTTGTCCTCAGGAAAATCAGTGCGAAGGCAAGTGCGTAAGAGGTATCAAGGGCGAGAGCGTATCTATCGGACGTCTTGAGCGTTTCTGTGCAGACTATCACATGAAGCACAGCGATGCAAAGGCTGTTAAGCCCCAGTCGAACGGCAAGAAGGTTGCAGTTGTAGGTGCAGGCCCTTCAGGTCTTACCTGTGCAGGCGACCTTGCAAAGAAGGGTTACGAAGTAACAGTATTTGAAGCATTCCATACAGCAGGCGGTGTTCTGGTTTACGGTATCCCCGAATTCAGACTTCCCAAGGCTATAGTTAAGAAGGAAGTAGAAAACCTTCAGGATCTCGGTGTTGAAGTAAAGACAAACATGGTCATCGGCCGTGTTCTGTCGGTTGACGAGCTGTTTGAGATGGGCTACAAGGCTATCTTCATCGGCTCGGGTGCAGGTCTTCCCTCATTCATGGGTATCGAGGGCGAGGATCTCATCGGTGTTTACTCAGCTAACGAGTACCTCACAAGAACAAATCTTATGAAGGCTTATCTTGATGATTATGATACGCCTATCATCAAGAGCAAGTCGGTAGCAGTTGTCGGCGGCGGTAACGTTGCAATGGACGCTGCAAGATGCGCAAAGCGTCTTGGTGCCGAAAATGTATACATTGTATACCGCAGAGGTATGGAAGAAATGCCTGCCCGTAAGGAAGAAGTACATCACGCTATGGAAGAGGGCATCATCTTCAAGAACCTCAACAACCCTGTCAAGATACTCGGTGATGAGAACGGCAGAGTAAGAGCTATGGAGTGCATTGAGATGGAGCTCGGCGAGCCTGACGCAAGCGGCAGACGTAAGCCTATCGCTAAGGAAGGAAGCAACTTTGAGCTTCCCGTTGACACGGTTATCATGTCAATCGGTACATCTCCCAACCCCCTTATCAGAAGCACAACTCCCGGTCTTGACACCAACAAGAGAGGCTGTCTTGTTGTTAACGAAGACACAATGCAGACGACTCGTGAGGGTGTTTATGCCGGCGGTGACGCAGTTACAGGTGCTGCTACGGTAATACTCGCTATGGGTGCAGGTAAGCAGGCGGCTCAGAGCATTGATGAATATCTGAGCAAGAACTGAGCGACATAAAATTAAATACAGAAAAGGCTGACGTGATTATGCGTCAGCCTTTAGCTTTTTGAAAGTCTTTTATTTGATGTACTTCTGTTATATCATTCAGCTTTGACTATGATAATGGCTACCGATAGTTCTTTTTGTCGGACAGCACTTCTCGGGTTTGCTATTCGAGTAGGTACACCTGTCAATATGAACGAGGGAAAGAACCAAGTAATTAGGAAAACAACTGCTAAACAACTACAATCCCCACCGTCACGGCTCGGATTTGTTTGAGAGATATTAAGGACAGATTTTCTAAGCTTTGTATAGATAAAAGCCTAACTTTTACCAGCCGTGCCACCTCCCCTTTTTCGAGGGGAGGCAAGGGTGTTGGTGCAAAGTAAGGGATAGTGCGGTTTTTTGAAGGGTCAATGTCAGTGCAGTTGCTTTGATAAGGTCACGAAATTATTAATGCCCTATCGACGCTGAAAATGTTTTCGGCGGTGTTGGCGATATATTTCACTTCGTGGCTTTAATAATAATCCTTTTATCATCAGCCTTTTTGTTATGTTTAAGCCTGTATTTTGCAGTGTCTGCCGATAAGAACGCCGTTTTATATCCCAAAGCTGTCTTTCAGTATCTTTTTTCCGCTTTCGGTGACAAATATTTTCTCATACGCATTTCTGACCGCATTTTTGCTTGCGCTATCCTCGTACAGATTTACTATGAAATCTGCCTCGATGAGTATCTGCAGGTCTTTGCCGTCAATATCCGTATATGTGTGGTGGCGGGCGATAAGATGCATCACACGCTCTGCGACATCCTCATATCCGCCGACCGACACAAGAATTTCCTTTGCGATACCCGGACCGAGTTTTGCTGTATCTCGCCGTCATTTCTGCCGTAAAGCCGTTCGCCCTCGTGAATGCCTATATCGTGAAGTATCGCCGCCGTTTCAAGAGCTTTCATCATTTCGTCCGACAGTTTCTCCTGCTTACCGATAAGCCTTGCGAAGCTGTGTACTTTTATAAAGTGCTGTATCCTTTTAGGGTCGCCCTTGTCATATTCTATCGCCGCTGTCAGAAGCCTTTCGTGCATAATATTACCGCCTTATTCGCTCTTGCTGTCAGCAGTGCTTTCGGGCTTGCTGTCTGTTTTGCTTTCGGTATTGCTTTCGGGCTTGCTGTCCGTTTTGCTATCGTTATCGCTTTCGGACTTGCTGTCTGTTTTGCTGTCGGTTGCGGTATCCTTCTTTTCAACCGTCTTGAAAACGGTATCCGATATTACCTTTATCTTATCAATGCTTGCCGTAATCACACGGTTATCCCACATCGTAAGTATATACGGCTTGTCGCCGCCGATTATATCGCAGTAAAGCGTGGTGTACTTTTCGTCATACAGCGTTATGTTTCCAAGCTCGGACAGCTTTCCGTCGGCATAGCTGTAGAACTTGCAAACGCTGACCTGCGATATTCCGTCAAAGTACATAACGGGTATTCCAATCGTTATCTTTCCGTCCTTTTCATAATAGGCAAGCTGTGAAATATCATCGCACACGGGGCTTGTAAGATAGCTGTTCCAATCGCCCGGAGTATTGCTTTCTGCGGTGATGGTGACCTCCGCTTTCTTGTCACCGCCTACGGCAAGCAGTATGCCCTGTCTGTTTCCGCCCTTGTCAGCCTTTACGGTGACCTGCGCTGTCACATTGTCGCTCAGCTTCACGCTGTTGGTGTTTTCTGTGTTTTCCGCCTGTTCGCCGTTGTCGGCATTCACGCTGTACTGCATAGGTTCATCGCCGTATGATGTTACGGTAACGGTTTTTCCCGTACCGCTTATCGAAGATATTCGCTGTCCGTCTGCGATGCCTTCACAGAAATTTATATTACCGAGCGTTTTGCTCGTTGTGATAATGACATTATGACGTTCATCACCGGTATATATTTCTCCGAAAGCCGCAAAGTTATCATCCATCGCAATAACCAGACCGGGATTAATAGCAACATCGGATACTCCGGTTATCATACTGCTCATCAGATCGTCAAACATTACATAGGCAATCTGTGTGTAATATTTATTGTTTATCCTGCTCGTGTCGGTCGCATACATTCCGTCTGAGTTAACCGAACATCCGCCGATGTCACCGACTATGACGCTTTTCGTCATAACCTCATTATCTCCTGCAGGAGCTATCATTGTTGCAGTATAATAGTTAAGTCCGCATACATAAGACGGTATCAGCATATTTTTAAATTCAACAGTCTGCGTTGTTCCTTTATGCGTGTATGCAGGAACAAACGTTTCCGGTTTCTCCGATTCGGCTTTATCAATATCAAAGCTGTCTTTCGTTACGGCGTAAACTTTATTACCGTTTGTATATAAATCGATAAGTTCTCCCGAAAGTATATATTCATCTGTCGCTTTTCCGCTTAACATTCCGCTTTCGTCATAGGTGCGGATAACCGTTGCGTTGTCCTTACTGCCGACAACCGCAAAATACTCTCCGCACTTAACTATTCCTGCATCGGTAAGATCTGTTTCAAAGCTGAAATTGTCGCTGAGCTTGCCGTCCTTTTCCTTGGCGCCGCATATCTCTGTATCTTTTACCGTTGCGACCAGATTATCTCCGTACACGTTTTTCGGCAGAGCGGCCGGCTTCTTTTCGACCGTCACAAAGGTGTCGGGAAGCTGATAGCTTATCTTGTCCCGTGCAGCTGCGGCTTCATTCAGAAGCGTTTCATAGCTGTCTATGTTCTGCTCGACCTTTCCGGGAATATCATATGTAAGGTCGGGAATTATTCCGCAGGCTCTGAGCTGATTCAGTGTAATTCCTCCTGCAACAAGCACTGCCGCACCTATAAACGACGTGATAAGACAGCCCTTTCTGCGCTTTATGACAACGCAATCCTCCTTATCGTCGGATACGTCATAATCCGCATTGCTGTCCATAAGCTCGCCTATGGCACTGCCAATCTCCCTTGCGTTACTGCCTATCTTTTCATCATCGGATATTATGCCGTTAAAATCTTCCGCTTCCTCGCCTGCAGGATTAGCTTCTGCGACAGGCGGTGCCGGTATGCAGAACTCCATAGTAACGCTTTTGCTGTCGCTGTCGGAGTTATCGGTCGGGGTGCTTTCTTCCTGCGTAGCAATGCTTTCATTTTCCGCATTATCTTTTCCGGCTTCTGCGGCAGGAGCTTCCTCAACGTTTTTCTGCTCGGATTCGGGCAAATCTGTATTACTATCTGTATAATTCGATGTATTTTCTACAGTTTCGACATTTTCTTCGCTGTCAATTTCTTTCTGCATACGAAGAATAAGTGCCTCAGCCGCAGAAAGCTTCTCACTGTCGGGTGCTTCCTGTGCATCGGTTTCGGGTGTATTTTCGGATATATCGGCTGTATCTTCCTGCCTTGTTCCTGTTTCTTCTTCTTTATGAACGTTCTTTTTTGCGCTAAGCTCCTCAGTCATACGGCGAAGCGTTTCTTCTTCACGGCGCTTTCTCTGCTCTGCAAGCTCCTTGCGCTGAGTGGCAACCGCAATTATCATACGGTAATCATCGCCGCTCAGAACGGAATTATCCAGT
>ULXD01001115.1_pt1 | contig 13308 bp, 9 predicted proteins | sample 1960961 | NCBI WGS metagenome assembly ULXD01 (sample SAMEA4835829, study PRJEB28245) | human gut metagenome | biome: gut microbiome; material: fecal sample | place: Denmark | collected 2008 | reverse complement strand
ACAAGAGAGCGCGTGCTCGCCTACATAGAAGAACATGATTATAAGCCGAATGTCATTGCGAAAGGGCTTGCGCAGTCTAAAACTTATAATATCTGTGTGGTCATGCCGGGGGAGTATGATGTTGTGGATCTTACATTTTTTCAGGAATGTCTGTTTGGGATACAGGAGATTGCGGGCAGCATGGAATATGATATCCTGCTTTCTATCTGCAGGAAAAACGATATATCTTCTCTTGAGCGTATCATAGCAAACCATAAAGTGGACGGTGTGATCCTGATGCGCACTTTTGTGGAAGATGAACAGATCGATTTTCTGCAGACAAAAAATGTACCGTTTGTCACGATCGGAAGTACCAGTGCCAATTATAAAGGAGTGATTCAGATCGATCACAATCACAAGAGTGCATGCAAAGAGCTTACATCGATCATTTTGATGAAGCAGATGGACAAAATTGCACTGATCGGCGGCAATGAAGAGCATGTGGTTACACAGAGCCGTCTGCGGGGATTTCGTGAGGCATATGCGAAGATGGGGAAAACGTTAGATGTGGATCTGATGTTTTTAAGCCAGGATAACCAGGTTCTGGTGGAAAAGGCAGTCAAGGAAGCATTAAACAGACAGGCAGACTGTATCCTCTGTATGGATGACGCTGTCTGCAGCCGTGTTTTAAAGACACTGCGCCAGCAGCATGTCAAAGTGCCGGAAGATGTCCGGGTGGCATCGTTTTATAACAGCATGGTACTTGAAAACAATGTTCCCTCGATCACATCGCTTTCATTTGATGCAAAGGAACTCGGCATGGTGGCATGCCGTACACTGCTTGATCTGACGGAGGGACTTGAGGTGAAAGAGCGTACATTGCTTCCGTATGAGGTGGTGCTGAAGGAATCGACGAAGTAAATACAATCAGGAAAATACAGTTCTGAGAAAATTGAAGATCATCCTATTGGAGAGAATAAGCAATGGGCGAAACACATAGCGAATAAATGTGTTTCGCCCGTTTTTTATGCTGAAATTGTCGGAAATAACGTGAAATGGGTGAAATAATTATAATGATTACCGGAATAACCCACAGATCAGGGGAAATGAGGGTGAAACTGAAACAATATCAGGGAAATTCGCCCAAAACAAAGGAAAAGGCAGGAAAATCCCTGATTCAAAAAATATCAAAAACGAGCCAAAATATCCATAAAAAGATGATATAAGAATTGAAAATGCACGGAAAATCAATAGTTAACGGTTGCGCAAAAGTCGAATTTGAAAAAAATAAAAGAAAAAATAGAAGATGATATTGTGCAAAATGGCTAAAAAATGGTCGGATTTATTATAAAATGTGGATATTGACACAAGGATGTAACGGAGATATACTCTAACCATAGAACAACCGATTGCGCATAGCGCAACACGAAAAAGTGTTCTAAAAGAACAATTTTTTCTATCAAGGAAAAGGGAGGAATTTTCAAATGAAGAAAAAAGTCATCAGCACAGTATTATGTGCAGCAATGGTAGCATCCATGTTTGCAGGATGTGGAAACAAAGCAGCCGATAACAGCAGCGCAGCAGACAATAGTGCAGCAGACAACAGCGCAGCAGAGAGCACAAACAATGCAGCAGCAACAGAGACAGGTGATGCTGCAGATAATGCTGCAGATAATGCAGAAACAGCTTCCGATGATGCAATCGCAAATCTGATCGCATCTACAGATGGAACCGTAGATATCCAGCTATGGTGTTCAGAACTTGAGGCTTATCAGAACGTTATGAAAGAGCTGACAGACAAATTTAAAGAGCAGTACTCAGATGTAGATTTTAACATCACGATCGGTGCTGTATCTGAGGCAGATGCAAAAGATAAGATTCTTGAGGATATCGATGCAGCAGCAGATGTATTCGTATTTGCAGATGATCAGGTAAATGATCTTGTAAATGCAGGTGCGCTTCAGGAAGTGGCAGCTACTTATACATATGATCCGAAAGAAACAAACTCAGAGGCAACTGTAGCAGCAGCTACCAAAGACGGAAAACTTTACGCTTATCCGTTAACAGCATCGAATGGTTACTTCTTATACTATGATTCAAACATCTTCTCTGAAGAGGATGTGGCTTCCTGGGAAAACCTTACAGCAAAAGCGGAAGAAGCAGGAACAAAAGTTGGCATGAATGTAGCAGATGGATGGTATTTGTATGGATTTTTCTCTGGTGCAGGCTGTGAACTTTCCATGAATGAAGATAACTCAAACAACTGTGACTGGAACTCTGAGACCGGTCTTGCAGTAGCACAGAGTATTGAGAATATCACTTCTTCCCCGGCATTTGTAAGCGTACAAGATCAGGATGCAATTACCATGTTAAATGACGGTACACTTGGCGCATATGTTTCCGGTACATGGAACACCGGATCTTTTGAAGCGAAATACGGTGACGGATATGCAGCATGTAAATTACCTACTTTCGATGTAAATGGAACAGCTACACAGATGGGATCTTATGCAGGATACAAATTCGTAGGTGTTAACTCCCATGCTAAAAATGTTGGCTGGTCAATGCTCCTTGCTGAGTATCTTACAAATGAGGAGAGCCAGTTAGCAATTGGTAACGCTACATCAGAGGGACCGGCTAACACAGTAGCAGCAGCTCAGATTGATTCCCCGGCACTTGCAGCACTTGCAGCGCAGTCAGAGTTTGCAGATCAGCAGGTTGTAGGCAATAATTACTGGGATCCGGCAAAGGCACTTGGACAGAACCTGGTTGACGGTGCAACAGATCTTCAGGCTGTACTTGATGATGCAGTAGCTGGTATTACACAGCCGGTAGCTGAATAATCAAATATCTGTAAAACTCAGATTTCCACATGGCTTTGGAATAACTTTTATGAGGAGGGCATTATCTCCTGCCAGACAGGACATTGCTTTCCGGCAGAGGCGGATATTTTCCTGCTGGAAACCAATGCCTTCCTTGTGACAAGCTATGTGAAATTTTTAAAAAGAGAAAAGTTTTTGCGACTTAGCCAAAAATTCTCATTCACGCGCATAGGGAGTGAATCTATGAAAACATTTTTAAACGCAATCAAAAAATACTTTGTCGATTTCGGAACAGCAGTGGCAAAGGGAGATATCTGGTGCAAGCTTTCACTGCTTGTTATGGGTGCAGGATACTGGGGACGGAAACAGATCGTCAAAGGTGTCTTAATAACAGCCCTTGAAGTGGTAGTGATCCTGTTTACAGGAATGTTCTCTATCAATTATATTAAGGATTTAAATACACTTGGTACCGTTCAGTATGAGTCCGTATTTGATCCGCTGACCTTGAAAAATACTGTTAATGATTACGATAACTCATTGCTGATCCTGCTATATGGTATTATTGGTATTCTCGTAATCGTAGCATTCATATTTTTATATATAAGCAATATGAAAGCTGTTTACCGGCTTCAGCTTATGAAAGAAGAGGGAGAACATGTCAATACATTTGCAGAAGATATAAAATCTCTTTTCAACGGTAAGTTTTATATCACATTACTTACCCTGCCGAGTATCGGTGTTATTATGATGAACATTATACCGATCATTTTTATGTCCTGTGTGGCATTTACCAATTATGATATGGATCATATGCCGCCAAACTACCTGTTTACATGGGTTGGACTTAGAAACTTTAAGAATATGTTTACAGGCGGCACCACAATCACATTCTCCTATGCATTCGTAAGAATTCTTGCATGGACAATGATCTGGGCAGTATCGGCAACATTTACAACTTTCATCGGTGGTATTCTTTTGGCAAAGCTGATCAACCATGAAGATACACATTTTAAAAAAATGTGGAGATCACTTTTTGTTGTGACAATCGCGATTCCACAGTTCGTAACATTGCTTCTTGTAAGCAAAATGTTCAGCGACCACGGTATTGTAAATACATTATGTTCCAACATCGGTCTGACAGGCTGGTTACAAAGTATCGGACTTGTTTCCGGAAACTATATTCCGTTTCTCTCTAAACCGGGCTGGTCTCATGTAATGATCATTCTTATTAATATCTGGGTCGGTGTTCCATATCAGATGCTTTCCGCTACCGGTATTCTGATGAATATTCCGACAGATCAGTTGGAGAGTGCACGTATCGATGGTGCAAATAAATGGCAGATTTTCTGGAAGATCACAATGCCGTATGTATTATTTATCTGTGGACCATCCCTGATTCAGAGCATCATTGCAAACATCAATAACTTTAACGTTATTTATCTGCTGACAAGTTCCAATGCAACAGCAAACATGGCATTTGCAAACTCTAATGCAAAAGAGACAGACCTTCTCATTACATGGCTGTTTACATTGACCAACGATAACTCAAACTATAAGATGGCATCGGTAATTGGTATTATTTCATTTGCTATCTGTGCGCTTCTTACATTGCTTAGCTATACAAGAATGATCAGTGGTGATAAAGAGGAGGTGTACCAATAATGAAAAAGAAAACATGGAAAATCATTGTAAGACATTTAGTACTTGCTCTTTTGGCAATCATCTGGCTGATTCCGATTGTATGGCTGGTTGTAACATCCCTTTCCACTACAAAGGGTGTAAGTTACCAGCACTTCTTCCCGGAACACTGGACACTGGCAAACTATCATCAACTGTTCTTCAAGACAGATACAGCAGCAAACTTCCCTGCATGGTTTAAAAATACTTTTATCGTAGCATTTTTTACCTGTATCGTTTCATCCGCTTTTGTACTGATGGTCTCTTATGCATTCAGTTGTATGAGATTCAAGGCGAGAAAACCTCTGATGAGCTTTTCTATCATTCTTGGAATGTTCCCAGGGGTACTTTCCATGATCGCTGTTTATTTTGTCCTAAAAATGATCGGACTTACTGATTCACTTGCAGGTCTGGTTATCGTATATTCTGCAGGTTCAGGACTTGGGTTTTTAGTATTGAAAGGTTTCTTTGATACCATCCCGGTTTCACTGAGAGAGGCTGCCCGCTTAGAGGGTGCTTCCGAGGCAACAATTTTTGGAAAAATCATTATTCCGCTGTCAAAACCGATGATAGTATATACGATCATCAACTCTTTCCTGAATCCATGGATGGATTTTGTTCTGGCACGGATCATGATCAAATCAAAAGAGTCCGCAGACTGGACTGTTGCGATCGGTCTTTACAACCTGTTACAGAAGACATTAATCGGAGATTACTTCTCAATCTTCTGTGCAGGCGGTGTTATGATTGCAATCCCGATTTCCATTCTCTTCGTAGTGATGCAGAAGTTCTATGTTGAGGGTGTTACCGGTGGAGCTGTAAAAGGTTAGAAAAATATTTTTAGAGGAGAAAGAAAAAAATGGATAAATTTGTACTGAATCTTATTCATCGTCCGGAGATGGTGCCAGAGTATTCTGCAACAGTGACTGGACAGGGAAAAGAAGAGGATATCGGAGATAAGGCACTGCTGACAGAGTCTTTGGATATCTTTAAGACACAGCAGAGATTAGCTCACGAGAATGGATTAAAAGTAACCATTCAGATGACATATGCTTCACTGTTCAATGATGAGGCAGTGGAGATCGCAAAACATGATCATGAAGTATATGGCGATGAGATCGCATTATCTTTATTAGGACTTCCTTGTGAGGAGTTCCGTGAAAAATATAAGACCAAGGATTTCTGTATCTGGATGTTTTCCATGGAAGATAAGAAAGCCATCGTAAATGATGTATTCGAGAAATTCCATGACAGATTCGGTTTTTATCCGGAATCCACAGGTTCTTATTATATGGATGCTGACCTGACAAACTATATCAAAGCAACTTACCCGACTGTAAAATGTGCAGTTGCTACCTGCTGGGAGGAAGGCCCGAAGGCATATCATACCTGCAACAACTCCTGGTATACATTATTTGATGGAGGCCCATGGGCACCATGGATTCCGTCTAAACAGAATACGCATGCACCGGCAGAAAATAAAGAAGAGGATAGCGGTATCGTAGCAATCCCACATCTTTCCCGTGACCTGATCGCATGTTACGATGGAAATGGTTCGAACTTCGGAACACATCCGCAGAACGTACTCCGTGGTATGATCTATGACACAAAGACATGGGAGTATCCATATCTTTACAACCTGATCGACCAGTACCGTTCCTTAGAGAAATATAACAACGGATATTCCTACAACATGATGTTCGTTGGACCGGGCTGGATGAACAAGATGGGACGCTGGGAGCAGCCATATGAACTTCTTTACAAATCCTACAGCGATGGCTGTGCTTACTACGGCAAACTGAAAAAAGAGGGTCAGTTAGTAGATATGACCATGTCGGAGTTCGCTGATTATTATCGTGAGAAGAAAGGTGTCAACCAGAACAATTACAACGAGCCGGAATGTGCTCTCTGGAGAGATATCTTATATGGTTCCGACAAACAGTTATTCTGGTACTGCGATCCATACATGAGAGCATGTGTCAACATGGATCAGGGCGGTGCGATCGTTGACCTTCGTCCTTATGCAGCAAAATTAGAGTGGCCGGTCGGCATCGGAACAAAACATGTTCAGGATGCATCCTACCCATTCTTAATCCAGGAGAAATACCGTGCAGGTTATTTCACCCACTATGCAGGAGAGGGAACCGTAAGAAGTGCAAAACTTTCTTACAAAGGAGAGGAAGTGGATCTCTGCCTCTGCCCGACACATGCACATTTCTCACAGGAAGGAAAGACAAGAATCCTTACATTAGACCCGGTTACGATCGAGTTCAGGGATCTGACTGTAAAACTTCAGACAAAAGAGTACTTTGAGGAAGGTTCTTCGAACATCAGGATCGAGCGTCACATTTTAGAGATGAGTGATCCGACTGCGGAAGTAACATTAAATGAATACATGGTTGCATGCTATGGTACAACTGAGTATTCCGAAGATATGAGTCATATCACATTAAAGATCGACGGACCGGAAGAGAAGACGATCAACTATGAATACAAATGCCGTGAGGAAGGCGTTGTGGGAGCTGCAGAGGTTTCCGCAGTTATTCCTGAAATCGAGACAAGAGTATCCATGACAGCATCCGATGCAAATGCAGAAGGATATGTAAAAGAAGGATATGCATTCTCACCAATGTTCACATTGGGATACAGAAAAACAATCTCAGATAAGGAGGTATTTGCAACATGGCTCAACTTGGCAAAGGCAAATTAAATTATAGATGCCCATCCTGTTTTTTAAGAGATCTCGACATCGATATGTTCTACAATAAAGAAACCGGTATTTACAGCTGTATCCGCTGTCAGTACCGCGGAACGGAAGAGGACGTATTAGAGAAAAACGAAATGATTCGTTTCCGCTATAAAGCAATGCATGACAGAATTACAAAATTTGATTTTGACTAAATTCTGGTAACAGAAACAAAATGACTGCCGTACTGAAATATTGTACGGCAGTTTTAAAAAGAGGTAATAACCATGGGAAAAAAGAAAAAAGACACAATGGAATTGAGGTTTTACGAAGTTCCGCAGGGTGAATATGTTCTGGCACTTTTAGGAGACAACTGGATTCGTGATTACGGACATGATGAAAGTAATCTTCATTTTCACAATCTCATGGAAATCGGATATTGTAAAAACGGTACCGGCGAGTTGATCTTAAATGAAGAGACAAAACGTTATGAACCGGCAATGGTCAGTATTATTCCACAGAATTACCCGCATGTGACGATCAGTGACATTGCGGAGGGACCAAGCTATTGGGAATATTTATTTTTTGATCCGATGGTCATGATCCAGGAATTATATCCGGATAATGCTGTCATGCAAAAAAAAGTATTGCAGATGATCAATCGTAAGGCTTTATTTTTCCATGAGTGGGAAAACCGCGGAATTTCCGTTCTTGTGAAGATGCTCATGGATGAAATGAGACAGAAAAAAAATCATTTTAATGATTGTGTCAGAGGTCTTTTGATCGCTTTTTTTGCTGAATTGCTCCGCATGTGTGAGAGCGATGTCTCGGAGAATGAAGTAAAGAAAAAGACAGGTGTTTCCCAGATCACGGCGGCACTTGATTATGTAAGGTTAGAGTATGCAAACAATATCCGTGTCGAGGAACTTGCAAAGGCAAGCCATATGAGTGAGACACATTTCAGAAGAGTCTTTGAATCTTATATGAATATGTCACCGATGGATTACATCAATCTGATGCGGGTGCAGAAAGCCTGTGATATCATGAAAAAGACAAATGACCCGATGGATGTGGTCGCCCAGAAAGTAGGATTTACCACGACATCCACATTTAACCGGAACTTCAAAAAATATCTGAATACATCTCCGTATCAGTGGAAGATCAGTCCGGAAAATTATGAGAGAAAGCTGCTGAATTATAATATTTCCGCGTTGAAGGGCTGGTAAATAAATGGGCGAAAATGCGTGTTTTGTGTTGAAATACAGATGCAAAATGCGCATTTTTTCGTTAAAATGGAGATAAGAAAAAGATAAGGAGGACATGACATGTCATTCGAAATAAAAAAGATCCATGATCCGAAGTTTTTTAAGGAAAACTGCATGGCAACACACTCCGATCATGTGGCATATGCGAATGAAACAGAAGCAGAAGAAAAAAAGAGCAGCTTCCGGTTATTACTGGATGGTATCTGGAAATTCCATTATGCGAGAAATTATACGCAGACCGTAAACGGTTTTGAGGCAGAAACGTTTGACTGCAAATGCTGGGAGGATATCCGTGTACCGGCGCATATCCAGATGGAGGGCTATGATATCCCGCAGTATGTAAACATTCAGTACCCGTGGGATGGAAGGGAAGATGTGTGGCGCGACGCAGTGCCGAGTGAATTTAATCCGGTGGCAAGCTATGTAAAATATTTTACACTGCCGGAAGGTTTTAGAAAAAACGGGCTTTATATTTCTTTTCAGGGTGTGGAGAGCGGTTTTGCACTGTGGTTAAACGGTCATTATGTCGGATATAGTGAGGACAGTTTCACCCCGTCAGATTTTGATCTTACCCCGTATGTAAAAGAGGGCGAAAATAAGCTGGCAGTCCAGGTGTTTAAGTGGACTTCTTCAAGCTGGTGCGAGGATCAGGATTTCTACCGGTTCTCCGGTATTTTCCGTTCGGTTTATCTGTATACCATGCCAAAGGTGCATGTGTATGATTTAAAAGTGCAGCCGGTTGTCGATGAGGCGGTTTTAAATGCAGATCTTCTTGTCACAATGCAGATGCGCGGCGAGGGAAAAGCAAGACTGACCCTGACCGGCAGCAGAAATTATTCCGTTATGGAAGAAAAAGAAGAACAGATTATTTTCTCTGAGGAGCTGCCAGTCTCTGAGGGGGAAGTTCATTTTGAAAAAGAGGTGAAAAAACCGGATCTGTGGAGTGCGGAGATCCCGAATTTATACACGCTTACGATCGAATGTTTTGATCAAAACGGGGAGAGAAGCGAGCTTGTCAGCCAAAGAATCGGATTCCGCCGTTTTGAAATGAAAGACGGTATCATGACATTAAATGGAAAGCGCATTGTATTTAAGGGTGTCAACCGTCATGAGTTCAGTTCCAAAACAGGACGTGCAGTGACAAGGGAAGAGGTTTTAAAAGACATCGTTACGATGAAACAGAACAACATTAATGCGATCCGCACCTGCCACTACCCGGATGCTTCCATTATATATGATCTCTGCGATGAGTACGGACTCTATATGATCGCGGAAAACAATCTCGAATCACACGGTTCATGGGATGCCGCGATGCATGGTTCTGTGCCGAAAGATACGATCGTTCCGGGGGACAACATGGACTGGGAACCGATGATGCTTGACCGCGTCAATTCCTGTTACCAGAGAGATAAAAACCATCCGGCAGTTCTGATCTGGTCAGTCGGAAATGAATCTTACGGCGGAAAAGTAATTTTTGACATGTCCGAAAAATTCCGTGCCTTAGATCCATACCGTCTGGTTCATTATGAGGGAATTTTCAATGACCGCAGATATGAGGCGACCAGCGATATGGAAAGCCAGATGTATACGAGCGTGGAAAATGTGAAAAAATTCCTCGCTGAGCATAAGGAAAAACCGTTTATTATGTGTGAATATACACATGCGATGGGAAATTCCTGTGGTGCCATGCACAAATACACGGATCTGACCGATACGGAACCGAGATATCAGGGCGGTTTTATCTGGGATTACATTGACCAGTCCATCTTGAAAAAAGACCGCTATGGAAAAGATTTTCAGGCATACGGCGGCGATTTCTTAGAGCGTCCGACGGATTATAATTTCAGTGGAAATGGAATCTGCTATGGCGGAGACCGAGATCCGTCCCCGAAGATGCAGGAAGTGAAATTCAATTACCAGAATATCAGTATTCTGTTTGAAAAGGAAGGGAAGTTTACCGTTGTAAATAAAAACCTGTTTGCAAATACCGACCGGTTCCGCTGTGTGGCAGTTTTACAGAAAAACGGGGTTGTTGTGAAAAAACAGGAGATAGAGACAGCAGTATCGCCGCTTAGCACGAAGGACTATGAGATCCCGTTTGCCATTTTGCGTGCAGATGATAAGGATCAGAAAAAAGACCCGGATGCAGAATACACACTCACCGTTTCATTCCGGTTAAAGGAGGATATGAGCTGGGCAGATGCAGGACATGAGGTCGCTTTTGGACAGAAGATCTATAAAAAGATCCCTGCTTTCCATGCATCCGAAAAGCCGATCCGCGTGGTTCACGGCAAGGTAAACATCGGAGTAAAAGGCGAAGATTTTGACTGCCTGTTTTCCATGTTGAGCGGGGGACTTGTTTCCTACCGCTATGCCGGAAAAGAAATGATTGAAAAGATCCCGATGCCGAATTTCTGGCGGGCACCGGTGGACAATGATAACGGAAGCATGGCTCCGGCGCGCTATGCACAGTGGAAGATCGCGAGCATGTATATCAGTCACAGAAACGGTGGGATGTTTGACAATGTCCCGACCAAAGTGGAAGAAAAAGACAATACCGTGACAGTCACTTACACCTATTTTATGCCGACAACACCGGCGGGCAAATGTCAGGTTTCCTACACCGTTTTTGGTGATGGAACGATCGAGACAAAACTGATGTATGATCCGGTAGAGGGACTTCCGGATATGCCGGAGTTTGGAATGATGTTTCAGTTCAATGCTGATTATGACAACCTGACCTGGTACGGCATGGGATCGGAGGAAACTTATGCAGACCGGAGACACGGCGCAAAACTTGGAATTTACAGCAACAAAGTGGCTGACAATATGGCAAAATATTTAGTTCCGCAGGAATGTGGCAACAAAGTCGGTGTGCGATATGCGCGCATTGCGGATGCAAAAGGCAGGGGAATGATGTTTGAGGGAGATGAATTAAGCTTCTCGGCACTTCCGTATACACCACATGAACTTGAAAATGCAGCCCATGTTTATGAACTGCCGCAGGTACATCACACGATTGTCCGTGTGGCATTGGCGCAGATGGGAGTCGGCGGTGATGACAGTTGGGGATCTTTAGTGCACCCGGAATACCATATTGATGTGACGAAACCGTTAGAATTTACGTTCCGGTTTAAGGGAATATAGAAAAGGAAGAAAATCCTCTGCTCCTGCATAGGCAGTCGCATTTTTCTTCGAAAAACAAGGAGGATTTATATGAATTTTGTAAAAGGAATGGATTTATCCACGCTTGCAGAGTTGGAGAAGTGTGGTGCGAAATATTATGACAACGGAGAGGAGAAGGATCTCTTAGAGATCATGAAATCCTATGATGTGGATACGATCCGCATCCGTGTATGGAATGATCCGTGGTCAGAGGCCGGAGAATCTTACGGTGCCGGGGAAAATGATCCAAAGACATCGCTTGAAATCGCAAAACGTGTGACGAAAGCCGGTTTTGGAGTACTTTTAAATCTGCATTACAGTGATTTCTGGGCAGACCCGGGAAAACAGTTCAAACCAAAGGCGTGGGAAAGCTATGGTGTCAAAGAGCTAGAGCAGGCAGTCTATGATTTTACGCTGGAGATGATGCATCTTTATCTGGAGAACGGTGTCAACATCACAATGGTGCAGGTTGGAAATGAACTTTCCAATGGTCTGCTCTGGCCGGAAGGCAAAGTGCCGAATTATGACAATATTGCAGCGTTTGTCAATGCCGGTATCCGCGCTGTCCGAAAAGCGGATGAAGAACGTCTTGCCGGTTCCATCAAAGGCGTATGCCCGCAGATGGAAGGTTTGTCAAAAATTCCGGTGATGATCCATCTCGACAACGGCGGCAACAATGCGCTTTACCGTGAATGGTTTGACAATTTTACAAAACGCGGTGAGGACTTTGAACTGATCGGTCTGTCTTATTATCCGTTCTGGCATGGTTCTCTTCAGATGTTAAATGACAACATGAATGATATTGCCAAGCGCTACGGCAAAGATCTGATCGTGGCAGAAGTCTCCATGGGATATACGATGGACGACTACAAGGATTATGAGAAACTTGCCGATGAGGAGCGCAAGGGTTATGCGACGAAACCGGCGCTGGTTGAGAAAATCGAATACCCGATGACCGTACAGGGACAGTATGACTTTATGGAAGACTTCTTAAACCGCATCAGCCATATCGATGATGGAAAAGGGAAGGGCTTCTTCTACTGGGAGCCGGCATGGATCCCGGTTCCGGGTTCCGGCTGGGCAACGCCTGCTTCCTTAAAATACATACAGGATCCGGGACCGTGCGGCAACGAGTGGGCAAACCAGGCATTGTTTGATTATGAGGGCAATGCGCTGCCGACGTTAAAACTGATCCGTGATTTTAAGGCATAAAAAGCATTGCTGTCTGAAGATAAAAGAGTGTATAGAAAATCCTGCAATATTTATGTAAAAATGTTGCAGGATTTTTTGCACTTTGTTGCAGTTTGCGTTTCAGCCATTGCAAAGGGATTCGGATGCGTTATAATAGGATTATCAGAGAAAACGAAACAAATGCATCCTGCTTTTCCGGGAAAGGAAAACAGACGGGATGACGTGGAACAAAATAAGAACAAATGATGTATTGTAAAAAGGAGGATTTAAGATGGTTTGGGAGAACGTACTGGCAAAGTTTAAAGAGTTATTTGGCGGCGAAGGAGAGATTGGTGTTTATTTTGCACCGGGACGTGTGAACATGATCGGAGAGCATACCGATTACAATGGGGGTCATGTATTTCCTTGTGCACTGACGATCGGTACTTATGGTGTGGCAAGAAAAAGAAATGATAAGAAGCTGCGTTTTTATTCCATGAACTTTGAGCAGCTTGGCGTGTTAGAGTCATCGGTAGAGAATTTA
>ULXD01035721.1_pt1 | contig 13407 bp, 9 predicted proteins | sample 1960961 | NCBI WGS metagenome assembly ULXD01 (sample SAMEA4835829, study PRJEB28245) | human gut metagenome | biome: gut microbiome; material: fecal sample | place: Denmark | collected 2008 | reverse complement strand
GGAAGAGCGTAAGGAATTTTTAACTAAAAAAGATGTGATGGATCGTGTGAATAAAGTCATTCGTATGCAGGCAAGTCATGGTGTTCAACATGTTCGTACGCATGTGGATATCAATGATCCAAATCTAACAGCTTTAGAAGCTATCTTGGAATTGAGAGAAGAAGTAAAGGATTTCATGAATATTCAAATTGTTGCGTTTCCTCAATATGGAATTTTGAGTTATCCAAAAGGAAAGGAATTGTTAGAAACAGCTTTGAAATTGGGTGCAGATGCAGCTGGAGCTATTCCTCACTTTGAATTTACGCGTGAATATTCGGTTGAATCTTTAAAAATTTGTTTTGAATTAGCACAAAAATATGGAAAGCTAATTGATATTCATTGCGATGAAATTGATGATGAAGCAAGTCGAGGACTTGAAACAGTTGCGACACTTGCTTATGAAACTGGCATGAAAGATCAGGTAACAGCAAGTCATACAACGGCAATGCATTCGTATAATAATGCGTATATGATTCGTTTAATGCGTATTTTAAAAATGTCAAATATTAACTTTGTAGCCAATCCTTGTGTGAATGTACATTTAGGTGGTCGTGCGGATACATATCCTAAACGTCGTGGATTAACACGAGTTAAAGAATTAACAGAAGCTGGATGCAATGTATCTTTTGGAACGGATGATATTTTTGATCCATGGAATCCAATGGGAAGTGGAAACATGCGTGATCCTGTTTATATGGGAATCTATACGGGACATATGATGGGGTATGAAGAAATTTTAAATTCGTATAAATTTGTTACGACAAATGCAGCTAAAACTTTACACTTAGGGGATAGCTATGGAATCCAAGAAGGAAATCCGGCAAGTTTTGTGGTGATGGATGCTAAAAATTATCATGAAGCTTTAAATTTAGATGCTCCTGTATTAAAGTCTTACAAAGATGGAAAGTTGATTGCATCTTGTACACCGGCAACACGAAAGATTCTATTTTAAAAGGTCCTTATGGATCTTTTTTTCTTTTGCTTAATGATTTAGAAAGAGAAGAAGATACAGGTCTATAATATTATGATAAAATTTAAGTAAAGATATTCGAATAGAAAAGAGGGTGACATGTATGTTTCTAACTATCTTTATCATAATAATCTTAGTATTCATCTTGTTAGAACTAGCTTCTATTAAAGATGAAATCAAAAAGAACAATGAGCTTCTAATTCAATGTCTAAAGAAAAAAGAATAAGAGGCTGATTTAAAAAGCCTCTTATTTACTTTGTAGCATGAAATAATAGATTTCTGGTTTTGCCATAAAACGAAGATTTACGTGTGTGCATCCTACACCGGATGAAATGATGTATGGAAAGGCAAGACGTTTTGCGTGGGAACGATTCAATGATTTTGCTCCATCTATCGATTTATATCCACCAAAAATAGGGAATGTGATTTGATTGCCATGAGAGTGTCCACATAATGCAAGGGATATTGATTTTGTGGATAATTCTTCATTAGTCAGTGTATCTGGCATGTGAGTGATGAGCAGATTGTATTGTTTGTCTGACGTTGAAATTTTACTTGGATCAGGCGTATTTGATAATGCACTTAATGTAATGCCTTCCTCTTTTTTGTTTGTAAGAAGAATTGTTTCATTTTCTAATATTTCAAATTGTGCCTGATTTAAAATGGAACGAACTACGTCGTTGTTTGCATCATCCTTTTCGCCTAAGACACAAAACTTACCTAGTGGAGCATGCATCTTAGATAATTTATTAGTGATATAATCCATATCTTCTTGAGTCATCTGGCAGGTTTCATCAAATAGATCGCCACCAAAAATCAGAATGTCTGGATCTAAATGTTCAATTTTATTAAAGAGTTTATCGGCTCTTTTTTTATTTTCAAATTTACCATATTGCACATCCGTAAAATAAACAATGGATACATCATTCATTGAGGATGGAATCTTTTCATCTTTCAATGTTTTATATTGTACACTCAATTGTTCGGGTTCAACATTTTTTGCGATTTTCAAAGATCCTAGCATACTTAATACGATCGCAAATAATATGGCAATGATGATAAACATTTGTTTCTGTAACTTTGTCATGAAACTATTTTATCATAAAATAGAAAAGACATCACTAGGATGCCTTTGTTGCTCTTGGTTTTCTTGCATGGAAATTGTTCTTACGATTCTTTTGAAGTTCTTCCATTGTTTGTTTTGAATTCAAGATAACTGGAATTACAATCGGGTTTCGATGTGTCTTCTTGTATAAGAATGGTTCTAATGTAGAGCGTACACAGTTTTTGATTTCAGAGAAAGTGGTTTTTTCTTTCATCTTTTCCTGAAGAGAATTATTCACAATATATTCAGCTTCTTTGATCAATCCCTGTGAATCTTTAATGAAGACAAATCCACGTGATACGATGACGGGTCGCATTAAGATTTTGTTTTCTTTTGAATCGATAGCTAAGATAACGGCAACTAATCCATTATCGGCTAAGATTCGACGATCTTTTAAAACAGCAGTGGACAATCCGGAAATATCATTTCCATCGACATAAATATCGTCACCTTGGTATCGCCAGTCACTTTGTAGCACTTTGTGATCTCTTAAAATTAAAATATCTCCATTTGCGCATACAAAGATATTCTCTTTAGGAATACCTGTTTCCATTGCGGTTTGACGGTGTTGCATCAACATCTTATATTCACCATGAATTGGCATAAAATAGGTTGGACGAACTAACTGTAACATCAGTTTTTGTTCTTCTTTAGAAGCATGTCCCGTTGTATGCAAGTTATTTAAGATGGATTTTGTCAATACTGTAGCACCCGATCTAAATAAGTTATCAATAACACGATTGACACTGGATTGGTTTCCTGGAATTGGGTTGCTTGAGAATACGATTGTATCTCCAGGTTTTAAGTGAATAAAGCGGTGTGTACCATTCGCAATCCTTGATAGGGCAGCCAAAGGTTCACCCTGACTTCCTGTACAAATAATACAAACTTTATCATCTGGTGTATAAGCTAATTCTTCAGGACTTAAGAAATCTGAATTTTTAACTTTGATTGTTCCCATCTTTCGCCCTATATCAACAACATTTTCCATACTTCGACCAAATACAATGACTTTTCTACCGAATTTAGTAGCAGCTTCAATGATTTGGGCAACACGATGTACGTTAGATGCGAATGTCGCAACAATTAAACGTTGTTTTGTCTTACGCATAATGTCCTGGATTTCATTGGCAACTTTTCTTTCTGAAATAGAGAAGTCTTCAACTCCAGAGTTTGTAGAATCTGACATCAATAAGTCTGGTTTTGTGACACCGATAAATGCCATTTTCTGATAGTCTGCATTTGTTCCAACAGGAGTTAAGTCAAATTTGAAGTCACCTGTGTGGACAATAGATCCATTAGGACATGTGATATGTACACCTAAAGAATCGGGGATAGAGTGGATGGTATTGAAGAAACCAACTTTAAAGTATTTTGTTGAGATACTTGAGTTTTCATCAATTTCTATAATTTTTGTTTTTTCTAGTCCTTTATGTTCACTTAACTTTTTAAGAATCAAAGCCTTCGCAAAACGAGGTGCATAGATAGCATCAATTTGGACTTGTTTTAGTAAGAATGGAATTCCTCCAATATGATCCTCGTGACCATGGGTAATTACTAAAAACTTTCTTTTTTTGTTCATGCGAATCAAATGATGATAATCAGGAATTACATAGTCAACTCCTAATAGTTCATCACCTGGAAACAAAACGCCACAATCTACGATACAGATTTCATTTTCGTGTTCGTAGCAATACATATTTTTACCGACTTCGCCTAATCCCCCTAGGGCGTAAATCAAAGTATCACCTTTTTCAACGTGATTTTTTGCATGATATGGTTTTTTGTTCGATGCATGCCCAAACGCTTGCTCTTGTGTTTTTGGCATATTCGACCTCTTTCTATAATTTAATGACTCTATTGTTATTATAGCAAAGCTACGCGATTTAAAAAAGCAGAAGCTTAAATGACTTCTGCCTCATCATCACTTTTCCATGGATTATTGGCATCAATATGATCGTAGAAAAGAGTACCTGATAAGTGATCGATTTCGTGTTGAAGGCAAATTGCGAAATATCCTTCAGCTGAAATTGTTACATTTTTATCTTGAATCAAATCATAACCACGAACTTTAATTCTTGCATGACGGAAAACATGTCCTGGATGTTCGCCTTTTACGGATAAACAACCTTCTCCATTATCTAAATATGCGTTTTGTACAGATTCGGAAATGATTTTAGGATTGACTAGTGCAACTTCATCTACACCATCTTCATAAGGAATCACAACTGCAATCATTTGTTTTAAAACACCAACTTGTACAGCTGCAATACCAACGGCCGGCTGTAAATCTTCGGCTTCGGCAATTTCATCATTTTGTGAATTGCGCACGTAATCTAACATGGCCTGTAAAAGTTCCCGATCCTCATTTGATAAAGGCAATTGAACAGGTTCACTTTGCATACGAATTCTTTCGTCTGTATCCAATATAATATCTTTGCTTGTTATTTTCATAGTAATCATCCTCGCAAACATTCTATAGCATTTTCGAATTATTGACAAATGATTTTTGAAAATATGCTAAAATAGAATTTATGATGGGGGGATTTACATGTCCGAACAAAAAAAGAAGGGAAAATTATCATTTTTCGCATTAGATCCAAAGTGTGATAAGTATATCAATTGGGCGGTGGCGCTTCTTTTGTTGATTGGAACATTTACGATTGTTTCAACCAATGTAGGAAAAACGACATATGCCCCTAACATTGTCCCAAAAGTAATCGTTAAACAATGTATATTTTGTGTATGTGGATATATTGCCATGTGGTTTATGAATCGTTTTTTTCGCTTTCGATGGTATTCAAAAATAGAATGGTGTATTGTTCCACTTTGTTTGTTCATAATGATACTTCCATTTGCGTTTCCAGAAATTGGAGGAAGCCATGCCTGGATTCAGATTGCCGGTATATCTTTGCAGCCAAGTGAATTCGCAAAACCATTATTGCTGATTATTTGTGCGACATGCTTGTATCGTGCAAAAAAGAAATCAATTATGTTAAAGGAAAAGGGTAGACTCTTTAAAAGGGCGTGGGCCGCATTTATTTGTATATGTATCATTGTGCTTTTTCAAAAAGATACGGGAACCGCTGTTATCATTGGATTTATCTTTATATCTTGTATCATGATTCCAAAATATCCTGTTTTACAACATACACAACGAGTATTAAAAGTACTTATTTATGGAGGAATTATTTCTGGTGTTGTTTTATTTGGATTTACAAATATAGGAAATGAAATCTTAAAACATACGTCATTTGCACATATTGCGGTGCGCGTTGAAAACTTCAAAGATCCATATAACGATGTTTATGGGGATGGATATCAACCAGCCAATTCTTTATATGGAATCGCAAGCTCAAATATTGTTGGAAAAGGCATTGGAAACTCGGCACGTAAATATGGTTATTTAACACAGGCTGATAATGACTATATTTTAGCTGTATTGATTGAAGAAACAGGTATCTTTGGTTTGTTTGGATTGGTTATTCTGTATGGAATTATTGAATTTCGCTTATTTTATTATGCCTTTAAAACAAGTGAGTATATGTACAAAATAATATTAGGTGGCGCAGGCGTTTATCTATTTATGCACTTCTTTTTGAATGCTGGTGGTGTGGCTAGCTTGATTCCTTTTACAGGAGTACCCCTACTATTTATAAGTAGTGGAGGTACAAGCTTGATTTCAATTATGTTGACAATGGGATTGGCACAAAACTGCATTTGTGCAATCCGAAGAAGGGAGATGGATCGATTATCATGAGAATTGTAGCGGGAAAATATGGGTCTAGATCATTAAAAAGTCCTAAAAATGATGCGACTAGACCAACACAAGATAAAATTAAAGGGGCCATCTTCTCAAGTTTGGGGAACATGTTTGATGGTGGTAACTTTTTAGATTGTTACAGTGGAACTGGAAATATGGGCTTAGAAGCTGTGAGTCGCGGAATGGATCATGCGACTTTGGTGGACAATAATAAAGGGGCCATTTCTGTCATTAAAGAGAATGTAAAGAGTTTAAAGGCAGAAAAAGAGACCAAAATCATTTGTGGAAATATTTTTAGTGTATTGGAGCGTTTGACTTTAAAGTATGATGTAGTTTATATTGATCCTCCTTATGCGAAACAGGAAAATGAAAAGTTGATTCAAAAATTAGAGGATTTAGATATTGTAAAATCAGATGGAGTTATTGTAGTGGAAAGCTTGCAAGAAGAGGTGTGGCCAGAAAAAATAGCTTCATTCATAAAATATAAAGAGAAGACATATGGTATTACGCGTATTTCTTATTATCAAAAAGAGGAGAATGAAGAATGAAAATAGCAGCATTTTGCGGAACATTTGACCCAGTTACTTATGGTCATTTAGATATTATTGAAAGAGCAAGTAAGTTGTTTGATCAATTAGTGGTCTTTATTTCGCCAAACTCAGATAAAAATAATGAGTTTACAGAGGAAAAAAGATTAAAATGGTTGAATGAATCAACGAAGCACTTGTCAAACGTAACATGTAAGATTCAGTCGGGATTAGTTGTCGAGGCATGCAAAAGTGTGAATGCGACTGTGCTGGTACGTGGAATTCGTAATGGTGTGGATTGTACATACGAGCAAAACATGGCGTTTATGAACGCAAGATTGAATGAGGACATTGAGACAGTATGTTTATTTACTCGTCCTGAATATAGTTTGTACTCAAGTTCAAACGTAAGAGAACTATTTAAATATGGTCAGGACATTTCGGGATTTGTTCCTGCTTGTGTATTAGAAGATCTTAAAAAAGGAGAAGAATAAAATGGAAAAGTTTATTGATTGGTTAAAGGCAAATGGATATCAATATAAAGATGAAGATATTTATCTAGAAGCTTGTACACACTCTTCGTATGCCAATGAACATCATCGTGAAATGGGAGACAATGAGCGCTTAGAATTTATGGGAGATTCTGTTTTACAAATTTGGAGTGCTACACAATTATTTTTGATGGAACCCAAAATGCGTGAAGGACAAATGACAACACTTCGTGCACAGACAGTGTGTGAATCTACATTAGCCGTATTGAATAGACAATTAGGATGGTATGAATTCTTGCGTCTAGGTGTTGGTGAAGAAAAAACGGGTGGACGCCATAGAGAAAGTATTTTGGCCGATCAATTTGAAGCTTGCATCGGAGCTATTTATATTGATCAGGGATATGCCGTTTGTGACGAGATTTTGACAAAATATATGAAGCCAGTATTTAAACAAGAAAAGAGTGAGGCTGTTACAGACTATAAAACACATTTACAAGAGGTGATTCAGGCAGATTCTAGAAAGACAATTCAATATAAATTGTTAGAAGAAAAAGGTCCAAGCAATGCACCAACCTTCACAATGGGTGTGTATTTAGATGATATTTTATTAGGTCAGGGAACGAGCAGCACAAAGAAAAAGGCGGAACAAAAAGCAGCTAAGGATGCTTTTGAAAAGATGGCAAAATAAAATGGAAGTATTTGAGAAATTACTAGATCCGGAATTATATACGTATTTTAAAAATGCGACTTTTTATGAGAATCCTGTATTTCATACAGCGCATAAAATGGTTGATTTTTACATTGAATTTGAGAATGTAATTCCTTTGGAAATTTATGAACAGATCATTACTAAGCTTCAGCTTTCTTTGCATGCTCATGTAAAGTTGCATATGCACACAAAGAATAGCGTTATTGAAATGGATGAACTGGATCGTTATGTAAATTATTTTGTGGAAAAATATAGTGATGTGAAGGATTTTCGCTTTCTACATCCGTATTTAGAAAATGATACAATCTGTTTTTCTACGCGCGATGAGTCTCGTCTTGCTGCTTTAAATTTGGCTTTACCTTCATTAATGGAAAAGTTAGCGGATGTAGGGATTACGCAGGAAATTGTGTGTAAAAAAGTTGAGGATGATATAGAGATTGAAACGGCAAAGGTTCAAGTGAGTGCACCTGTTGTGAAACAAGAGCCAGTTAAGAAGCAGTATCCTTCTTCAAACAGCTATAAGAAGGAATCAGCTACAACATATAAGATTGCAGATTTACGAGTGGGCTATTCAAATGTTCAAATTGAAGGACATATTTTCGATATTGATAATCGTGTTATGAAGAGTGGTAAAACTTTGCAGATGTTGTATATCAGTGATTATGATGATGCGATTGTTGCCAAACGTTTTGAAGGGGCAAGATGTCCTATTGAAGAGATTCAATCGGTAAAAAAAGGCATGCACGTTGTATTAACGGGTGAAGTTGTTTATGATTCATTCTCAAAGTGCGACTCGTTTATGGTTCGTAAATTAGAAATCACAAAGGAAAAGAAAAGAGAAGATCATGCGAAAGTAAAAAGAACAGAATGGCATGTTCACTCTAATTTTTCAGAAATGGATGGTGTTTGTGCAATCGAAGAATTTATTCAGACTGCCTATGACTGGGGTATGGATTCTATCGGTGTGTGTGATCATCAAGTCGTACAGGCTTTTCCAATGGCACAACATAAGATTGAGGCTTTGGTCAAACAAGATCCGAATCGTGAATTTAAAATGTTGTATGGTTGTGAAATGCTTGTGGCAGATTCTAAATATCATATTGTATATAATAATGATCATCGCAAACTTGAAGATGCAACATTTGTCGTGTTTGACTTGGAAACAACGGGTCTTTCGAATACGCGTGATGAAATTATTGAATTTGGTGGTGTTAAGATCAAAAATCGTGAAGAGGTTGGGCGTTTACAGATGTTCATTAATCCAAAGCGTACGATTCCTGCCCACATTTCAAATTTAACGCATATTACACAAAATGATGTAGATCGTGCAAAACCTATTGAAGATGCTTTAGATGAGTTGTTAGAATTTATTGGAGATTCTATTTTAGTAGCGCATAACGCAACGTTTGATGTTGGCTTTATGAATGCAGCTTGCAGAAAAACAGGTCGTGATGAACTGACAAATCCTGTGATTGATACATTGCCACTATCGTATGCGATGCTTCCGGATGATCAAAAGCGTTTTAATCTAGGAAGTGTATGTCGTCATTATCGTGTTAGCTATGATGGTGAAGGTGCGCACCGTGCCGACTATGATGCGGATGTACTTTCACAAGTCATGTATAATATGATGAATCAATTAGGACATGAAGCTACTTTAGATACATTAGTTGATATGGAAAGTGGATGTGAGAAATACGCTTCGAAAAAACCATACGAGAGAAATCGTCCATATCATATGACGGTATTCGCAAAGAATAAGGATGGCTTAAAAGAATTGTTTGAATTGATTACTTTATCACATACACAATATTTGGTGAGTATGGGTAAAGAAAATGGTCAGCCTCGTATTATTAAGGAGGAAATCTCAAAGAAGTGGGATAACGGCAACTTATTAATTGGTTCTTCTTGTCAGAATGGTGAAATTTTTGAATTGGCGCATACGCGAAGTAAAAAAGAATTATTGGAAGCTATGGGCTATTATGACTACATTGAGTTACAGCCATTAGAGTGTTATAAGAATTTATTGGATCGTGGAAGCATTACAGATGTGGATGATTTGAAGTGGTATTTGCAGTTTATCTATGATACCGCAAAAGAAGCGGGTAAGATGGTGATTGCTTCAAGTGATGCACACTATGTGAATCCTAATGAGAAACGTCTTCGTGATGTATATATTAATGCCAAGGCAATTGGTAATGCTAGACATCCTCTATATATTTATAATAAACAAGCGCGTAAAGCTACGAGCAATCCAAATCAGCATTTGTTGACGACAGATGAAATGTTGAAGGCATTTGAATGGATGGGTGAAGATGTAGCATATGAGGTTGTTGTGGAAAACACAAATAAATTGAAGTTATTAACAGAGCCTATCTTTCCAATCAAAGATAAGTTGTATCCACCTGACATTGAGGGATCTGACCAAAAGCTGCGTGATATTTGTTTTGAAACAGCGCACCAATGGTATGGAAATGATTTGCCAGACATTGTAGAGAAACGTTTAACTCGTGAGTTAGATAGTATTATTGGTCATGGTTACTATGTAGTATATTATATTTCACACTTACTTGTTAAGAAGAGTAATGATGATGGATATCTTGTAGGTTCGCGTGGATCTGTAGGATCTAGTTTTGTTGCGACAATGTCCAATATTACGGAGGTAAACCCATTAACACCTCACTATGTATGTAAAAATTGTCAGCACTATGAGTTTTTAGAGGGGGATGAAGCTAAGTCTGGTTTTGATTTGCCGGATAAGGTGTGTCCGGTTTGTGGTGAAATCATGCGTGGAGATGGTCAGGATATTCCGTTTGAAACATTCTTAGGTTTTGAGGGGGATAAAGTTCCCGATATCGATTTGAACTTTTCCGGTGAATATCAACCGAATGCCCATGCCTATACAAAAGAAGTATTTGGAGATGATCATGTCTTTAGAGCAGGTACTGTAGGTACGGTTCAGGAGAAGACGGCGTATGGTTATGTTAAAGGATATGAAGAAGAGATGGAGTGTGAGCCTTTTAATGAGGCAAAGCGTGTAGATTTGGCTAAGGGCTGTGAAGGTGTAAAAAGAACAACGGGTCAGCATCCGGGTGGTATTGTCGTTGTGCCATTGGATATGGATGTGCATGATTTTACGCCTGTACAATATCCTGCAAACAATCCAAATGCGACTTGGAAAACAACGCACTTCGATTTCCATCAGATTCATGATAATATCTTAAAATTTGATATTTTAGGTCATGTCGATCCTACGGCCATGAAAATGTTGGAAAGAATTACAGGGGTGAATGTTCGTCAGATTCCTATGAATGATCAGGCAACTATGGCTATATTCTCAACAACGGAATCACTAAAAATCGATACGACAAAGTATAATGAAGTTACAGGAGCAGCGGGTATTCCTGAGTTTGGTACACCATTTGTTCGTGGTATTCTTGAACTTACTAAGCCGACAACGTTTGCGGAATTAGTCACAATTTCTGGGTTGTCTCATGGTACCGATGTTTGGTTGGGAAATGCCAAAGATCTAATTGATAATGGTACTTGTAAGTTGAATGAAGTTATTGGTTGTCGTGACGATATCATGGTTGATTTGATGGGGTATGGTGTTAAACCAAAATTATCATTTACCATCATGGAAAGTGTTCGTAAGGGTAAAGGTTTAAAAGATGAGTGGGTTACCGAAATGAAGGCGAACAATGTACCAGAATGGTTTATTGATTCTTGTACAAAAATTAAGTACATGTTCCCTAAAGCCCATGCAGTTGCCTATGTTATGATGGCTGTGCGTATTGCGTGGTTTAAGGTACATATGCCAGTACATTATTATTGTATGTATTTTAGTATTCGTTGTGATGCTTATGATGTGCAGACCATGATTCAGGGTGAGGCTGCAATTCGCCAAAGAATGGCGGATATCAAACATATGAAAGAGGATAAAACACAAAAACCAAGTGATAAAGAATTGGCTATTTATGATACGTTAGAACTTGCTTTAGAGATGGTTTTGCGTGGTTTTAGATTCTCGAATATTAGTATTAATCGTAGTGCAGCCACCGAATTTATTGTGGATCCAGATGATCCAAAAGCAATTATTCCGCCTTTCACAAGTATTGATGGCTTGGGTTCAAACGTAGGTTTGTCTGTCGTTAAGGCTAGAGAAGAAAAACCATTCCTATCTAAGGAAGATGTATTGAAGCGTACACAGCTTTCAAAGACTTTAGTTGAAAAGTTAGCGGATATGAATGCTTTAGAGGGGTTGGATGAAGAAAATCAAATGACACTGTTTTAGGCAGTGTCTTTTTTAGCACATTGTAAATTTTTACAATCATGTAATTGTATGGTAAAATATTTACATTATTGGAGGAGAGTTATGAAAAAGAAGGGATATAATATAACACTTGGTATTTTCATTGGCTTGATTGCAGGTGTTATTGTTGGAATTATTATGCCGGAATGGGCAAATACCGCATTGAGCGTTGTTGCTTCCATATATATGTCGGCATTAAAAATGATGATTTTCCCACTTGTATTTACAAGTTTAGTGATGGGAATCATTGGCATTGGGGATATTGCTAAAACGGGTAAGGTAGGTTTACATGCCTTATTATGGTATACAGGTACAACAGCTTTAGCTTCGGGTCTAGGTTTGGTTTTGCCTCGCATGTTACATTTGGGTAAGAATGCGCATATTGTTGCGACAAAAACACAAGTGGAGGCTGCAACATTTAATGGGTTGTTGGATACGTTACAGAATATTATTCCATCGAATCCAGTAGAGGCTTTCGCAACGGGAAATATGCTTCAAGTTCTTGCGTTTGCCGTGATTATTGGACTTGCATGTTTGGCTATTCAGGAAAAGGCGGATCCATTTATTAATTTGTGTGATTCGATTTATCAAATTTCTATTTTTATTATAAGTAAGATCATGTATGTGACTCCATTTGGAGTATTCGCATGTATCGCTACAGTTATGTATTCAAATGGTGTGGATACAATGCTTCAATTAGGACAGGTATTATTGGCGTTGTATATTACGTTCTATTTATATGCGTTTATTATTTATGGTGGTATGGTCAAATTCTTTGGAAAATACAATCCAATTCAATTTTTTAAAGATATTGCACCAGCAGGATTGAATGCGTTTGGTACTTGTTCAAGTAGTGCCACAATCCCTATTTCATTAAAGTGTGCTTCAGAAAAGATTGGTATTCCTGAAGAAATCACTTCGTTGACTCTTCCTTTAGGGGCAACAATCAATATGGATGCCGTTTCGATTTTGATGTCATTTATGATTACATTCTTTGCGATAGCTTTAGGTATTGATTTAAGCATTGGAACAATGGTTACAGTACTTGCTTGTAACGTATTGTTAAGTATTGGTACTCCAGGCGTTCCAGGTGGTGCGATTGCTGCTTTTGCGGCTTTATGTCCAATTGCAGGAATTCCAACAAATCAAATCTTGGGTGTTTATATTTCAGTAAATACTTTGTGTGACATGGGAGCTACTTGTGTGAATGTCATTGGTGACTTGGCTTGTTCTACTGTTTTGAAACAAACTTTGCATTTTGATAAGAAGAAATAAATGAAGCCAAATAAAACAATCAGTGAATTTAAAGAGTTTATTGCCAAAGGCAATGTGATGGATATGGCAGTGGGTGTAATCATTGGTGGTGCTTTTGGAAAAATTGTGACTTCATTGGTAAATGATATATTGATGCCGATTGTGGGTATTTTGATTGGTGGACTTGATTTTACAGGTTTAGACACATTTAATAAAACAGGATATAGACATCATTAA
>ULXD01008871.1_pt1 | contig 13522 bp, 9 predicted proteins | sample 1960961 | NCBI WGS metagenome assembly ULXD01 (sample SAMEA4835829, study PRJEB28245) | human gut metagenome | biome: gut microbiome; material: fecal sample | place: Denmark | collected 2008 | reverse complement strand
TCATGTGGGCTTAGACCTTTTGACCCTGGCATCATAAAATAAAAAACCGTACATTCATTATAGAATGTACGGTCCTTTTTTGTAAAGATGAAATACGCTGTCAGGCAGCGGATAGCATCGAAGATGGTACGTGTGAGCTTATTTGTCGCTTAAAAGCTCCTTCGCACTGGTCAGCAGTCCCGCCATGTTCTGAATTTCGGACGGAATGATGATCTTTGTAGACTTGCCGTCCGCAACCTTTTCCAGAGCCTCCAGACTCTTTAAACGAAGTACAGAATCATCCGCTCCTGCATCCTTGATGAAACGCAGACCGTTTGCAGTCGCCTGCTGGACTTTCAGGATTGCTTCCGCTTCACCTTCTGCCTCACGGATCATCTTTTCTTTCTCTGCTTCTGCGCGCAGGATTGCAGACTGTTTTTCTGCCTCTGCTTCCAGAATTGCGGATTCCTTTTTACCTTCTGCTACCAGAATGGTAGATTTCTTTTCACCTTCGGCACGCAGGATCGCTTCACGGCGTTCACGCTCTGCCTTCATCTGCTTCTCCATCGCATCCTGAATTGCTGCGGGAGGAATGATGTTCTTTAATTCGACACGGTTTACCTTAATGCCCCAGGGATCGGTTGCGATATCCAGGGATGCACGCATCTTGGCATTGATCGTTTCACGGGAGGTCAGTGTCTGATCCAGTTCCAGGTCTCCGATGATGTTACGCAGGGTTGTCGCGGTCAGGTTTTCAATCGCCATGATCGGATTTTCAACGCCGTAGGTAAACAGCTTGGGATCTGTGATCTGGAAAAAGACAACGGTATCGATTCGCATCGTAACGTTATCCTTTGTGATAACGGGCTGAGGCGGGAAATCCGCTACCTGTTCCTTTAACAGTACGCGCTTTGCAACCTTATCGACAATCGGCACTTTAAAGTGAAGGCCAACGCTCCAGGTATCCTGATATGCGCCGAGACGTTCTACGACATAAGCCTGCGCCTGCGGTACGATCTTGATGCAGGACGCTACAATTGCAATTGCAAGAATTAAAATAATGAGTATTACCAATCCACCTATCATAATTACCCTCATTTCCGCGGTCTTACCGCATGTTGTCAGCAGTCTCTCTGCTGTTTGTTACAGGTTCTTCTGTTTCGATCTCGTCCGGAACAACGATCAGCTTCACGCCGTCGATCTTTTTTACAATGACGACGGTACCCTCTTCAATCGTCCCCTCAGTTTCCTGAGATCTTGCTGACCACTCCATGCCTTTGAGCGTAACCTGTCCGCAGCTGTGCAGGTTATCAATCCTGCCGGTCACGATACCGCGTTCCCCAAGCATGCTGTCCACATTGGTCTTCGCCCTTCCAACATTGAAATAGCGCATGGCAACCGGTCTTGTAAAAACAAGCATCAGCACGGACACTACCAAAAACAGGATGACCTGCACCAGAACCGGCGCACCACAGGCAGCTGCAATCGTCGCAACAAGAGCTCCGGCTGCAAACCAGATTGTCGTCAGCCCCATCGTCGCAAGCTCAATCAGCACAAGTAAAATCAACAGAGCCAGCCAGGCAAATACTTCCGTCATGTAACTCCTCCTTTCCTGTGACTTATGACTATCATACTACAAAAATCATGCCCCGTCTACCAAAATACATGATGTCCGATCACAATACCTTCCCTGCTTCCTGCCCGTCTAAAATGCGTTGCCGTTCCAACCGGGGTGCTTCCCGCCATCGCTTCCTGTGCCGCCTGCAGGCAGCTTGCCTTGATCTTTCCACTTGCGACAACGCGTCCAACCTGTCCGCTTCCCGCCGGTGTAAACTGTCCCGAAGCATAGATAACTCCCTTGACCGTATTCGGATAAGCGCCGCTTCTGACCCGGTTCATCACGACTGCGCCGACAGCCACCTGTCCTTCGTAGGGCTCTTCTCCCGCTTCACACTGAATGAGCGCCGCCAAAAGCACGCTGTCGTCCGCAGCCAGTGCAGCAGCCTTGTTCGCTTCCTTTTCCGCCTGCGCTGCCTTTTCCTGCTTCTGTTTCTGTGCGGCAGCTTCTTTTTCCGCCTGCAGTCTCACAGCTTCCGCTTCCTCGCGCGCTTTTACCTGCTCAACCGTCTCTCCGTAATCGATTTCAAAATTAACCTGGACATATTCCGAAGACACATATCCGGTCTTTCCGCCGTAATTGACCGCAACCCAGTCCGCCGTGATTTCCTGATCCTCGCTGAAACGGATCTGCTCTTCATCCACGACCTCATACTTTGCACCTTCTTCCAGCAGATCATAAATCGCAGCATCTGCTGAAGGTTCTTTCCGGATCCGCAAAGCGCCTGTTTTGGTCGTTGCCACAATCCGTCCCGCGTCTTTTGCCTCTTTCCGCGCTTCTTCCCCAAACAGCAGATAATCGTTGTTCGCCCAGCCGGTCAGTTCGCCGGACTCAAGCTTTGTCCAGCCGTCCTTTTGTTCCAGCACTGTACCGCCACAGTCTGCATACAAATACCCTGCAAGCTCTGCCTCGCTGTCCGGTTCCGTCCTGACATTCAATACATTCTGGACGCTCGTCATCACGATCGTTCCGGTCAGGCCGTCCATTTTCGTTCCATCGCCGGACGAAGCCTTGGTTTTGCTGTCCGCACTGTCGGACGCTACATCCGTTCCCTGCCCGCCGACTGCGGCGATCGCTGCATCTGCCACATCATTTTGGGATGCTGCGTTCTGACTGACCTGTTCCTTATCCGCTCCTGTCAGCCACGCCTCCACGCCAACGCCCTTGTGCCAGTGCGCGCTTTTGCTCGATTCTGCCTCTGCCTGCAGACTGCTTCCGGCCGTCCACAAAAAGACGACTCCCAGCGCTGCAGCCCGCAACCAGTGCTTCCCCCTTTTCTCACATTTTCTGCTCCAGCCCATAAATCGATGATCCTTTCTATCCCCTCATATCCGCAGACAGCAACGATAGCTGAACCTCCATTGATTTTCCGCGCCTTTGGCGCTCCCAAAATCGGCTCATCAAATGTTACAATTATATTACATGATTAGCGTCATCATATCAAATCCGTCAATTACTGTCAAGTGTGCGCCCTGCGAGGATTCTATTGTCATGAATACAAAAAAGGCGTGTGAAAAACAATCCTTTTCCACATGCCTTTTTTCGTTCTTTTTCTGTCAGAAGCAATGGATTTTCCCTATCATCTTCTGACGATTCCCTTACAATGCTGTTGGGACAAATGCCCCGGCTATGATACTGTTTTAGTAAAAAACGTGATGTCCGATTACCTGTCCGGAACGACCGTTATTTCTTCTGAAAAACAGCTTGCCGCCGACCGGCTGTGCACCGGCTAATGCTTCGATTGCTGCCTGATAGCAGGCTGCATCTGCCTTGTCACTGCTCAGTGCCCTCTGCAGCGAACCGTTTCTAACAGGGGAAAACTGTCCTTTTGCGTAAACAACCTCGGTGATCGTATTGGGCTGCGATGCACTCTTGACGCGGTTCATGATGACATTGCCTACCGCAACCTTACCAACGTAGGATTCACTGCCTGCTTCACAGTAAATAATATTTGCAAGCAGTTTTAATTCCTCTGCGGATATCGCTGCGGTCTGCGCCGCCTGGGCAGCCAAAGCTGCCTGCTGGGCTTCGGCTGCGATGCGTGCTGCTTCCTCGGCTGCTGCCTTTGCCTGCGCCTCCGCTTCGAGCCGTGCTGCTTCCTCGGCTGCCTTTGCCTGCGCCTCCGCTTCGAGCCGCGCTGCTTCCTCGGCTGCTGCCTTTGCCTGCACCTCCGCTTCGAGCCGCGCTGCTTCCTCGGCTGCTGCCTTTGCCTGCGCCTCCGCTTCAAGCTGCGCTGCTTCCTCGGCTGCTGCCTTTGCCTGCGCTTCCGCTTCGAGCCGTGCTGCTTCCTCGGCTGTCTGTACTTCTTCTATCTCATTCTGTGCTGCTTCACTCGCCTCTGCCTGTAAAGCTGCTGTTTCATCCTGCTGTACTTCTTCCTCTGCAAAGAATTCATCTTCGGATGCTGTTGCTCCTGTCCGTTCAGCGATCACCTGCTCATTGGCTGCAACAGCCTCTTCGTTGGAAATCTCTGTCTCGACCAGATTTTCAGCCGGTACCCATCCTGCAATTTCTCCCGCCTGGATCTGCACCCAGTCGTTGTACTTTGCAAGGATTGCCACATGACCGTCCTCCATGACCTGACCAATCACCGCAGACGCTGTATTTGCTTCTGCATGAATGTCCAGCATGTCTTTCGCATCAATGACACCGATACCACTTGCCATAGCGGTTGTCGTATATGCACCCATCATCATAACAGATGTTAAAATGCCGACTGCACAACGAAACAACTTTCTGCCTTTTCCGTTCATTCTTACCTCCATAAATCTTACTCTGCTTCCCCAGCCATTCTGCCGGTGAAATTCAGGAGCTTTTGTGGGACGCTCCTTGTTACAGAGCTGTTTCAATTGTTACAAACTTATTAACAATTGTTACGCATGATATGATAGCAATATTACAATCAAATGTCAAGTCGTTCGCCCGGAACCACAAATTTCCGTTAGTTCCCCACAAAGGTTTTTCTTATATTGTGATATTTTTACAACAAACCTCCGAAATCATCGCCTTTTTCTTACTATTTTTCAAAGTTTTCAACAAATACCGCTTTAACATAGTAAATTCTCTTTTCATAAAAAGGACAGCCATTTTCTGCGGTTTTTTCGATTTTTTATCAAAAAAAGAAGACCTGACGGGATTATTTTTTCCATCAGATCTTCCTTTATTCCTGTTTTTAACATTTTTGTAACAAACTATTTTACAGGCTTCTGGACTTTTCCACCGCAGTGATGACCGCATCGGTCACTGCGCCGCGGAAGCCTTTTTCCTCTAAAACGCGTACCGCCTGAATCGTGGAGCCTGCCGGGGAGCAGACCATATCCTTTAACTCTCCCGGATGCTTTCCGGTCTCAAGCATCAGTTTCGCGCTGCCGAGCACAGCCTGTGCAGCGCATTCATATGCCTGGCTGCGCGGCATGCCTTCCGCAACTGCACCGTCCGCCATCGCTTCGATCAGCATAAAAATCCAGGCAGGCGCACAGCCACTAACGCCGGTCAGCACATCCATCAGACGTTCCGGAAGCTCAACCGTCTTGCCAAAACTGTCCAGAACAGCCGCCGTTTTTTCTTTCATCTCAGGAGTTACCCTGCTGCCATAGCAGACTCCGGTACAGCCTTCCCCGACTAACGCCGGCGTATTTGGCATCGCACGCACAAACGGAAGCGGCGCACAGAACTGCTCTTCCAGCCACGCAAGACTTTTGCCTGCCGCAATGCTCAGAATCGTCTTACCGGTCAGGTCAATGTCGCTGATCTGTCCGATCACTTTCTCCAGAAACTGCGGCTTTACGGCAAGAATCAAAAGCTCTGCCTGCCGCGCGGTTTCCAGGTTATCGCCTGTCACCGTGATGCCAAACATTTCATGCACTTTGCTTTCCGTCTCCGCCGTTTTTGCAGAACCGTAAATTTCCTCCGGCACAGCCAGGTGATTTCTCAAAACTCCTCCAATCATCGCCTGCGCCATATTTCCAAGTCCGATAAAACCGATTTTCATCTGTGCCTCTCATTTCTGCGCACGCTTTTTGCGCATGTCGAGTTTGTGTCAAGTGCGCGCAGACACAAATCTCGAGCTTGAAAAATGTTATTTTTCAAGCGTCGCCCTCTGCCGATGCGCTTCATACATCAGAATCGAAGACGCCACCGCTGCATTTAACGACTCCACTTTGCCCTCCATCGGAATCCGGATGTAACAGTCCGCAAGCTCTGCAGTCTCTTCCCGCAGGCCGTTGCCCTCGTTACCGATCAGAAATGCCGTCCCCTTTGTGTAATCCTGACAGGCATAGGAATTTTTCCCGCGCAGATGCGCCGCGTATACGCTGACACCCGCCTGCTGTACCTGATGAACTGCCGCCGCAAAATCGTCCGCATAATAAAACGGAACGCGGTAGATGCTGCCCATCGTTGAACGGATAACCTTCGGGTTGTACAAATCGACTGTATCCCTGCTCATGATAATCCCGGAAACGCCTGCGCCCTCACCGGTTCGCAGCATCGTGCCGAGGTTGCCGGGGTCCTGTATATTTTCCAGAAGCAGAAACAGCGGTGCTTTGTCCCGCAGCATTTCTTCTATATTATAGTGAAACTGTTTCAGCACGCATAAAACGCCCTGTGGCGTGCAGGTGTCCGATATTTTAGAAAAAACGCTGTCGGAAACGACTTCGTAGCCAACCTCTTCCAGATGCTCCCTGCAGCTGCACTTTTCCAGAAAGGATTCCGAAACATAGACCTCCTGCAGCTGCTCTCTCGGTGCTTCCAGAAACATCTTCACACCCTCTGCCAGAAAAACGTCCTCCGTTCTGCGCAGCTTCGACTTTTGATTCAATTGTACCAGCCTTTTGATCCGGCTGTTGGATGCTGCAGTAATCATGCAGGTTCCTCCGTTGATCTTTATGAAAACGCACAACGGCCACACACATTTCGTGTGCAGCCGCCCCTTTGCGTCCTGTATCGTCAGGTGGCCAGCGCTTTGCTGACCTGATAATGATATTCGGGAATTTCTTTCTGCATCGCAAGTGCTTCCTCAATATCATAGTCTACAAATTCGCCGTGTTTGTAAGCCACAACACGGTTCGAGCTGCCTGCGCAGAGGATGTCTGCCGCATAAGCGCCCATGATAGAAGCATAATAACGATCCAGACAGGTCGGGCTGCCGCCTCGCTGCATGTACCCCAGGATGGTTGCTCTGGTTTCCACACCCGTTGCTGCTTCAATTCTCTTCGCCATGGAAGTAGAATGACCGATACCTTCTGCATTGATGATCAGATGGTGGGTTTTGCCCTTTTTCCGGTTGTTGATAATATTGTTAATCAGCTGCTGCTCGTCATAGTCGTACTTTTCAGGAAGAAGGATATCCTCCGCGCCGGTGCCGACGCCGCACCACAGTGCGATATAACCGGCATTTCTGCCCATTACTTCGATAATACTGCAGCGTTCATGTGAAGATGAAGTATCCCTTACCTTATCGATTGCCTGCATCGCGGTATTGACTGCCGTGTCGAAACCGATCGTATATTCGGTACATGCAATATCCAGATCGATCGTGCCCGGCAGACCGATCGTATTGATCCCAAGTCTGGACATCGCCTGCGCACCTCTGTAAGAGCCGTCGCCGCCGATAACAACCAGACCGTCGATGCCGTGTCTGCGGCAGATCTCCGCGCCCTTTTTCTGTCCGGCTTCGGTCTTAAATTCCAGACAACGTGCGGTTCCCAGAATCGTACCGCCCTTCTGGATGGTATCCGAAACGCTGCGGGCATCCATATCTATGATTTCTTCATTTAACAGGCCCTGATAGCCTTTTTTAATGCCTTTTACTTTGACGCCGTTGCAAATCGCTTTCCGAACAACCGCACGGATTGCCGCATTCATACCCGGCGCATCTCCGCCGCTTGTAAGAACTCCAATTGTCTTTATCTTAGCTGCCATTGTTCCTCCTGTCTGCCGCTGCGGGCTGGACTTCAATCTTAAGATTTCAAAATCCGTAAAACCATTTTTTATTTTAATCGAAACGGGCTTTCTTTTCAATGGTTTTGTGAAACTTACATCAGCTTTACGTTTTCTTCTCCAAACAGCTCTTCCAGCTGCTTTAAAAGCGCCTCGTCCCCATGAACGGTCTGATTCGCCCCAAGCTGCTTCATCGCGCGCGGATTTTCCACATAAATCACCACGGTATCCTTGCCGTCGGAAGCTGCGATTGCCGAAAGCAGCTTTTTTTCCTGCTGCTGATAGGCTTCCATCGTCGGAAATTTAATCCAGAGCTTTTTGGGGATTTCGTCAAACGTCTGCACGGATTCACAGATCAGCTTCGCGTCTTTGTCCTCCTCTGCGGAAACGCGCCCCCGCAGGAGAACCTTTTCATCCTCCATCAGCTTGCTGCCGTACTGCTCATAGGTTTTCGGGAAAACGATAACTTCAATCGTTCCAACCAGATCCTCCACCTGTAAAAACGCCATCACCTTATCGTTTTTGGTATATTTGATCTTCTTTTCCTCGATAATTCCGCCGATAACCGCCTTTGCTCCGTCCTGAATATGGACGCTGTTTGTCTCCTCATCCAGCATAAAATCTGCCGTCGTATTAGAAATATTCCTGCGCCAGAGCTGCTCGTATTCCTGCAGCGGATGCCCGCTGACATACACACCGAGCACTTCTTTTTCAAAGGTCAGAAGAATTTCCTTCGAATATTCCCCGACATCCGGAAAGCGGATTTCATAGTTTTTCTTTTCCGACTCGTCCACCAGGTCGAATAAGGAAAGCTGTCCCGCCATATTATTTTTCCGATTCTGCTGATTCTGATCCATCAGCTGCACAAATACGCTCATAAACTGCTTGCGTGTTCCCTCAAGGCTGTCGAATGCACCCGCTTTGATGAAGTTTTCCACGTTGCGCTTATTAACTTCCGTATCGGACATTCTGGATAGAAAATCCTGCAGGTTTTTGAACACGCCCCGCTGCTTCCGCTCTGCGATCACCGCGTCCGCAACCGGATGTCCTACACCCTTGATCGCAGTCAGTCCGTACCGGATTGATTTTCCCGATACCGAAAATCCCGGCTCTCCCTCGTTGATATCCGGCGGCAGAATCGCGATTCCCATCTGGCGGCAGACCAGAATGTATTCCGCCACTTTTCCGGGGTTATCAATTACAGAAGTCATTAGGGACGCCATAAATTCCACCGGATAATAATATTTCAGGTAAGCCGTCTGGTAAGCGACAACCGCGTAGCATGCAGCGTGGGACTTGTTGAACGCGTATTTTGCAAAATCCATCATTTCCGCGTAAATTTCCAGACCGACCTTTTCCGGAATGCCCCGGGCCACACAGCCGGGCACGCCCTCTTCGGGATTGCCGTAAACGAAATTCGCCCGTTCTTTTTCCATGACAGACTGCTTTTTCTTGCTCATCGCACGACGAACCAGGTCGCTTCGTCCCATCGTGTAGCCGCCGAGGTCGCGCACAATCTGCATAACCTGCTCCTGATACACGATACAGCCGTAGGTCGGAGACAGGATCGGTTCCAGCTCCGGACAGGAATAGGTGATTTCGTCATGATTGTTTTTTCCTTTAATATATTTTGGAATAAAGTCCATCGGCCCGGGACGGTACAGGGAAATACCCGCGATAATATCCTCCAGGTTCTGGGGCTTTAGCTCCTTCATGAAGCTTTTCATCCCGCCGCTTTCCAGCTGGAACACGCCATCCGTCCTGCCGGTGCAGAGCGAATCCAGCACTTTTTTATCGTTATAATCCAGATGCTCCATATCGAGCTTCACACCGGTGTCATGCTCAATCATCTTGACCGCGTGGTCGATTACTGTCAGGGTTCGAAGCCCCAGAAAGTCCATTTTTAACAGTCCGAGCTCTTCCAGCGTCGTCATCGTAAACTGCGTTGTGATCGAACCATCCGACCCCCGTGAAAGCGGTACAAAATGATCTGCCGCCTCCGGACAGATCACAACCCCTGCTGCGTGCATCGAGGTGTGGCGCGGCAATCCCTCCAGCCGTTTACTCATATCAATCAGCACGTGCACCTGTTCATCGCTCTCGTAGAGCTTGCGCAGCTCTGCGTTCATTGACAGTGCCTTATCAATCGTCATGTTCAGCTCGTTCGGAATCATTTTTGCAATCGAATCCACAAAGGAATACGGCAGATCCATGACGCGCCCGACGTCGCGGATGACACCCTTTGCCGCCAGCGTACCGAATGTGACAATCTGCACAACCTTTTCTTTTCCATATTTGCGTCCGACATAATCGATGACCTCCTGTCTGCGTTCATAACAGAAGTCGATATCGATATCCGGCATGGAAACTCGTTCCGGGTTCAGGAAACGCTCAAACAGCAGGCTATAACGGATCGGATCAATATTCGTGATATGCAGGCAGTAGGAAACGATGCTTCCAGCTGCACTTCCACGTCCAGGTCCTACCGGAATACCGTTTTCTCTGGCATAGTTGATAAAATCCCACACGATCAGGAAATAGTCGACATATCCCATGCGCTTGATAATACCCAGCTCGTATTCCAGACGCTTCTGCAGCGTGCCGTCGTCCTCCGGATAGCGCTCTTTCATGCCGTCAGTGCACAGCTTGTTCAAATATCCCCAGGAATCATAGCCCTCCGGCACATCAAAATGCGGCAGCTTCGTCTTACCAAACTCGATTTCCACATGACAGCGGTCTGCAATTCGCTGTGTATTTTCCACTGCCTCCCACGCATAGGGAAACAGTCCCTTCATCTCTTCTTCGCTTTTGACGAAATACTGACCGCCCTCGTAACGCATCCGGTTTTCGTCGGAAAGCTTTTTGCCGGTCTGGATACACAGAAGGATATCGTGGGGCTTTGCGTCCTCCGCATAGGTGTAGTGCACGTCGTTCGTGCATACTAACGGAATGTCCAGTTCTCGCGACATCTGTAAAAGCGCCATGTTTACGGTCTGCTGCTCCGGAATCCCATGATCCTGCAGTTCCAGAAAATAATTATCCTTACCAAAAATCGACTGATATTTTAATGCGCATTTTTTTGCTTCCTCCGGCAGTCCTTTCTGGATATAGCGCGGCACTTCACCTGCCAGACACGCAGACAGCGCGATGATTCCCTCGTGAAATTCCTCCAGAACCTCCATATCGACTCGCGGCTTGTAATAGTACCCCTCCGTAAAACCGCGGCTGACGATTTTGCTCAGATTCGCGTAACCAGTATTATTTTCCGCCAGAAGCACCAGATGGTAATACCGGTCATCCCCGCCGGTAATCTCCCGGTCAAAACGGGAATTGGGCGCAACATAGACCTCACAGCCCAAAATCGGATTGATACCCTCTGCCCGCGCCGCACGGTAAAAATCGATCACACCGTACATTGCGCCATGGTCGGTAATCGCCGCAGCCGTCATGCCCAGCTCCTTGACTCGTTTTACATATTCTTTGATTTTATTGGAACCGTCCAGCAGGCTGTACTCTGTATGGACGTGCAAATGTGCAAATGCCATATTTTTGTAATTTCCTATTCTTGTTCTGTCTGAGTTTCCTTTGCTGTCCCATCGGGCGCAGAGAAGTCAAAGGCAGGGCTTTCTGTCCCGTTTTCTGACTTTTGCCCGCTCTTTGTCACAGACCTCGTGTCGATGCTGCCTGTCCGGTCGGATGCTGCCGCATTGTTTTCACTGATGCTGTCTGCTTCCCGGTCAGATACAGCGCTGTTTTGACCGACTTCGTTTTGTCCGGACACATCACCGCTTTCATGAACCTCTTTTACACTGCCTTCTCCGCTGTCTGTCAGTACAAGTCTGTCGTTTTCCACTTTCCATGTCTCGTACCAGCTTCCTTCCGCGTCCGAAAGGTTGACATGAATCCTATCGTTTTCCCCGGACAAAATCTGTATTTTCCCGGAATCTGATCCAACCTGCCGCAGGATACTCTTTAACACTGCCTTGCCGTTTTTATACTGTAACAGCTCTTTTTCACGGATTTCTTCTAATCGATACTCTGTCAGTGTGCGCAGGCTGATGTCATAATATCCCGGCGCGGCTTCTGTCCCGGCAGTCCATGCCATCAGATCGCCGTCATCATCCAGCTCAAAGTGCCCCATCTGTTTTAACAGGCGCACTGCTCCTTGCTCCTGCACGCCAAACAGCATGTCGCTGACGCCGGACACTTCGTAGCCACGATACAGCACAAAGGCGCTTCCCAGCTTTTCCAGCTCCTTAAAAGCAAAATTCTCTTCTTCCAAAACTGCGCCGTCCGCGCCGACAAACCACAGGTCACATACCGGCGCGCCGAATGTCCCGTCGTATCTGCCGATCGCCGCAAACGTTTCTTTTTTGCCGTCCCCATCGTAATCCGCCGTCTCTGCAAAACACAGCGCATCCTCCGGGTACTCCTGTACCTCCAGAATCTGTGCAACCGCCTGATTAACCGCCGCGCGGGCTGTTTTCTGCACTTTATCCAACCGGTTTTTCGCAAATTCGTTTGGAATATCCTCCAGGCTCTCCAGTGCTTCTTCCTGCTCCAATCTCGACGGGAAGAAAAATCCATCCCCGCTGATCGTCTCCGATGCTTTGGTCAGCTTTCCCTGATCCAGGCTGCTGATACACCAGCTGTACTTCGCAACCGCATGATCGATTCCTTCTTCCTGTCCGACCGACTGCCCGGCTTCTCTGCAGCGATAGGCAATTTTGTCCTCCCCAATTGCATAAAACCAATAGGTATATTCTGTATTTTCATCCGTCTGCGTGTAGAACTGCTCTTCCAGCGCTTCCTTCCACGCCTGTGCCTCTTCATCCGAATCCTCTGCAGACACATACGCCAAATATTCCGACGCTGTCAGCTCCCGATACGAACGCTCTGCAAATCCGTCCGCTGTTCTTTCATAATAAACAGGAACCGTCTCTTCTGCACTGTCCCATTCCGAAACAAGCGGATCGTACACAGTCTTCTCCGCAGGATAAAACGTACAAACGCCGTCCTTTGTCGCTTCGATCGTCTCGGCATCCTCCAGAAGCTTTTCGCACTTTTGATCTTTTACCGTCCAGACAGCCGCCTGTTTTTTGCCGGAGACTTCCGTTTCCAGAATAACAAACGGATTCCCAATTCCCGTCACCTGCTGCAGTCCGGTTACGACGATTCCTTTTTCCAGAAGCCTTGCCGACTCGCCGTCATAATACCAGAGATCGCCGGAAATCCGCCCGCGCGCTGTCAACGGCGTGCTCTCAAACATCAGCAGAAAGCTTTCATTTGCATTGCTGTCATACTTCGCCATGTTCTGCAGGCAAAGCGTCTTGTCACCGTACTCCTTCTGCGAAAGAACTGCTGTCAGCGCTGCGTTTTCTGCGCGGCTTAAGCGGTCGTGTCCCGCCAGCTTACCGGTAAACGCATCCGATTTCTGCGCGTATGCTTCATAAACGGAGTCGGTCACTTCTGTCATCAGGGCCGGAATTTGAGGAGCTGTTGCTGCCGCAGATTCTGTAGCGGTGTCGGTCTGCGTTTCGCCGGTCGCAGGCATCTCGCTGTCTGCTGTTGCCGCGGTATCGCCGTGCTGCGCTTCGCCGCCGGTCGCTGTTATGCCGTCCTGTGTCCCACCATCGGTCGCAGCGGTGCTATCCTGCACCTCATCATCGTTCGCTGCAGCGGTGCCGGTTCCTGTACTGTCATTCTGTGTTTCACCTGCTGCAGACGTCTCGCCCTCTGCTGTTGCCGCAGCATCGCTGTCCTGCGCCATAGCGTCTGTTGTTTCCCCTTCCCAAAAGCTCTTTCCGGCTTGCTGCGCTCGCGCTGCATATTCACTGATATTCGGCGTGCAGCCTGAAAACAGCATCGTTGCTGCCATCAGGCATGCTGCTGTCACCTGTTTTCTTTTCATAAATTAAATCCTTTCGTTTGCCATAGGCGGAAACCCACTACCTTCAGGTGGTGGGAGGAGCCTTGTGAATCTTT
>ULXD01023710.1_pt1 | contig 13600 bp, 10 predicted proteins | sample 1960961 | NCBI WGS metagenome assembly ULXD01 (sample SAMEA4835829, study PRJEB28245) | human gut metagenome | biome: gut microbiome; material: fecal sample | place: Denmark | collected 2008 | reverse complement strand
CCGCCGTTATGCCGCAACTTACATATTTATGCCCGTTTTCGTGGCGCATTGACGCACTGGGCGGCATAACGCCTGTTGAGGATTCAAGCATGATAAGCGCTGCGTGGGAGGGCAGCTGCGCTCCGCTTCTGACGCTCACGAACATCGGCACAAACGGCGGATTCTCAAGCGATATTGCGCACAGCATATTCAGTGATATGACAGCGCAGAATGCGCTTGCAGAAAACACGCTTGCGGCTCTGCGAAGCCGAGGATATTATGGCGTAAATCTCAACATCGAGTATGTTCAGCCTTACGACCGTGAGGGCTACAACGCATTTTTAAAGCGCATGTCCGAAACACTGCACGCAAACGGCTATATGCTCTCAAGCGCCGTAGCGCCCAAGACCTCGGACGATCAGTACGGCGTTCTGTACACCGCGCATGATTATGCCGCCCACGGGCAGTACTGCGACAGGGTGGTCATCATGACCTACGAGTGGGGCTATACCTACTCATCTCCGCGCGCGGTGTCGCCCGTGAACGAGATACGGAAGGTGCTGTCCTATGCTGTGACGAAAATTCCGCCGTCGAAGATACTGCTCGGCTTTTCAAACTACGGCTACAACTGGCTCCTGCCGTGGAAGCAGGGGCAGGCAGCGCAGGTGATATCCAATGCCGCGGCGGCCTCGCTTGCGGCGAGCGTCTTTGCACAGATAAAATTTGACGAGACTGCTCAGGCACCGTTTTTCAATTACACCGACCCTGCCGGAAGGCGGCACGAGGTGTGGTTCGAGGATGTGCGCAGCGTCCGAGCGCGGCTTGCTCTGGTACGAGAGTTCGGCCTTGCCGGAATAAGCATATGGACGGTGAACATGCGCAATCGGGCGGGACTTGAGGTGCTCGAAAGCGAGTTTTCAAGCGAAAAGATAGTATGAAAAACCGGCGGACTTCGTGTCCGCCGGTTTGGCATTTTGTGCTGTTATATTAGCCGAGACGCTCGGAAATGACCTGTGCGACTTTTACGCCGGAGGCTGCTGCCTGAGCAAGACCGCGCGTGATTCCGGCACCGTCGCCGATGGCGAAGAAGTTTGAAAACTTCGTTTCAAGCTCGCCGCTGAGTTCAAGACGAGAGGAGTAGAACTTGACCTCCGCGCCGTAGAGCAGGGTGTCGTAATTTGCGGTGCCCGGAGCAATCTTATCCAGAGCGTATATCATTTCGATGATATCGTCGAGCTGCCTCTTCGGAAGGGCAAGGCTCAGGTCACCGGGGACTGCTGCCGTGAGCGTCGGGCGGGTGTAGGACTGCGCCAGACGGTGTTCGTTTGTGCGCACACCTTTAACAAGATCGCCGAAGCGCTGGACGAGAACGCCGCCGGAGAGCATGTTGCTGAGCGAGGCGATGTGCTTGCCGTAGCGGTAGGGCTGATCAAAAGGTTCGGTAAAGCGGTTTGACACGAGAAGCGCGAAGTTTGTGTTTTCGCTGCGCAGAGCGGGATCGGAATAGGAATGGCCGTTGACGGTGTTGATGCCCTCAACGTTTTCGGCAACGACATGGCCGTAAGGATTCATGCAGAAGGTGCGGACCTTGTCGCCGTACTGCTTTGTGCGGTAGATGAGCTTGGACTCGTACACAACGTCGGTGATGTGCTCAAACACGGTTGCCGGAAGCTCGACGCGCACGCCGACATCGACCTGGTTGTTTATAAGCTTTACGCCGAGCTTGCGGCACTGCTCGGAGAACCATTCGGCGCCGCTTCTGCCGGGCGCAACGATGAGGTAGCGGCACTTTATGTCGTCGCCCTTTTTAAGGCCGAGCGAGTAGCCGTCGCCGTCGCGGTCTATGCTGCAAACCTCGGTGCGGAAGCGATATTCTATTACCTTGCACAGATCCTCGTACATGTTCTGGAGGATGCGCAGATTGTTTTCTGTTCCGAGATGCTTGACCTTTGCCTGAAGCAGGTGCAGGTCGTATTTAAGAGCCTCGCGCTCGAGCGCTCTCGCCTCGGGCGTGTCGGTGGAGAAAGTCTTGTCGGTCGCGCCGTATTTCATGTTGACGGTATCGACGTAGTTTATAAGCTCCATGACCTCGTCATCGTCCATGAAATCGGTCAGCCAGCCGCCGAACTGAGTCGTGAAATTGTACTTGCCGTCGGAAAACGCACCTGCGCCGCCGAAGCCGCACATGGTGTCGCACACGCTGCAATGGATGCACTCCTTGACCTTGCCTGCGACGATGGGGCAGTGTCTTGAATAGATATCTCCGCCCTGATCGAGTACGCAGATCTTAAGCTCCGGATGACGGGCGATAAGCTCGTAGCCTGCGAAAATGCCGGCAGTTCCGCATCCGATTATTGCAACATCGTATGAATTATTCATAAAAATGCCCCCTTATGTAGTCCGGGCCCAAACGAACCCTCGGTATTATACGGATTTCGCGTGGCATAGTAATTAATAAATTGTAAATTTTCTGAGAAGTTCGGCAAGTTATTGGACACTTGCACTCAGGTGTGTATTGCCAATAACTTGACGGAATTTTAAAATGCCTATAAAATATTAAGGTACTATAAATTTTGAGATGGTGAGTAAATGTCAAACGAAGAGAAGAAGAGAGACATAGGAAAGCAGATACGCGAGGAAGCGTTTTCAATACCGAATCTGCTTAGCTATTTCCGGCTGCTGCTCATACCGGTTTTTATCGTGCTGTATGTGCATGAGGAGTTCACCGCGGCGCTTATAACGCTTGCCGTCAGCGGCCTGAGCGATATCCTCGACGGGCGCATAGCGCGCAAGTATAACGTGGTGACCGACCTCGGCAAGGTGCTCGACCCGGTTGCCGATAAGCTCACGCAGTGCGCGATGATGCTGTGCGTTGCGATGCGCTATCCTGCGATGTGGTGGCTGCTGGGGCTGCACGTCGTCAAGGAAATTATCATGCTCGTCATGGGCTGGTATGTCCTTAAAAAGACCGACACGGTCAACAGCGCGATCTGGGTCGGCAAGCTGTGCACGGGCGTTATCTATGCCGTCATGATGCTGCACGTTATCCTGCCGTATCTGCCGCAGGCAGTCTCGATCGGCTGCACGGTCGTCTGTGCCGGACTGATCGTTCTCAGCCTTATTGTTTACACGGCAAGATATATTAAACTACTCGGAGGAACGAAATGAATTTTCTCTATGCGCTGCTGTATATAGCGGCATTGGGCATACTGTCGCATTTTGTCGGCCAGGCGCTGCCGCGCGCGTGGTTTTCGGCGGAAAAGTTCCCGTACCGCGCGGCGGAGTGGGAAAAGGGCGGTAAGGTCTATGAAAAGCTCGGCATAAAGCGCTGGAAGGACTTTTTGCCCGACATGAGCCGTATCATGCCCGATATGGTGAAAAAGAAAATGACAAAGCAGAATCGTGAGCAGGGCATGGGCGTGCTCATTGCCGAGACCTGCGTTGCCGAGTGCGTCCACTTTTGGCTGATAATTCTGTCGCTGGGCATATTCGTTTTCTGGCGCGGCGGCTGGGCGGCCGTGTTCTGGCTGGTTTATAACATTTTGGGCAATGTTCCGTTTATGATAATTCAAAGATACAACAGGCCGAGACTGGTGCTGCTCGAGCAGCGCAGAAAAAGGAGGGCAACTGCACAGTGAAGGTACTCATATTAAGCTGCAACACCGGCGGCGGACATAACAGCGCAGCTTCCGCGATATGCACTTATTTTGAAAAAATGGGCTGCGAATGCGACATAGTGAATGCGCTTGATTTTCTGCCGAAGGCTCGCGCGGAGTTTATCAGCCGCGGCCACGAGCTTGCATATAAATACACTCCCAAGCTCTACGGAGCGGGCTACCGCATCAGCGAGATGCTGCCGCAGAACCGCCTGTACGAGCAGAATGCAAAGGGCGCAGACGAGCTGTGCAAGGTGCTGTTTTCCGGAAGCTACGACGTTGTGATAAGCGTGCACGTTTTTGCCGCGATGATGATGACCGAGCTGCGCGTCAGCCGCGAGATAAACATACCGAGCTTTTTCGTCGCGACCGACTACACATGCAGCCCCGGCGTTTCGGAGATAGTTGCCGACAAGTATTTCATTCCGCACGAGAAGCTGCGCGAGGAGTTTGCAAGCCAGGGCATCCCGGCAAGCAGGATCGTCGCCTCCGGCATCCCCGTGCGTGAGGAGTTTTGCCAAAAAAGCGATAAAAAGGCCGCGCGCCGCGCCCTTGGCATGGGCGAGGAGGGCAGAGTTCTGCTGCTTTGCTGCGGAAGCATGGGCTGCGGCCCGATACGCAGCATCGCCATGCGCATAGGCGAGATAATGGACGAAAACGACAGCCTCGTGATCATCTGCGGCAGCAATCGCCAGCTGGAAAAGGATCTGCAATTCCTTGCCGGCGACGATATGCGCATAAAGATCTGCGGCTTTACGGACAAAATGAGCATGTACATGGACGCGGCCGACCTCATCATAACAAAGGCCGGCGGCCTGAGCACCACGGAGGCCGTTATGAAGCGGCTGCCGATACTGTTTATCGACGCCGTCCCCGGCTGCGAAAGCCGAAATATCAAGTTTATGACCGAGAATGCGTATGCCCTTGTTGCCGACACGGCCTCGGGCGTTGTGAACCTCGTCGATACATGCTTAAGCGGCGCGGTCGATCCCATGGAGATGGTGCGCAGAAGGGAAAACGATTTCCCCTTCGAGGCGGCAAAAACTATTTACGACACCGTGTGCGAGGAGTACCGCCGCTTTGACGCCGAGCGCTCGGACACGATGGCGGAGCCTGTGACAGAGCCTGCGCGCAGCATGCCGGGCGCAGAGAAAAACATGATGCTCGTAATAAACCCCGTTGCCGGAAAGGGCGAGATGATGCGCCATCTGGCCGAGGTCACAGGCGTGTTCATGGACGCAGGCTACCGCGTCAGCTTTTATCCGACGCGCGGCCGCGGCGATGCGATCGAGTACGTCAAGTCCTACGGCAAAGAGTATGACATGATCTGCTGCTCGGGCGGCGACGGCACGATAAACGAGACTATATCGGGTATGGTAAAAGCGGGTCTGGATATCCCCATCGGCTATATGCCGTCGGGAAGCACCAACGATTTTGCCGAGTTCCACGGCATAAGCTGCGACACGGTGAAAACAGCCAAGAAGATCGTTTCCGGCAGGGAGCACCGCGTTGACGTCGGCAGACTCGGCGATAAGTTTTTCATAAACGCCGCCGATTTCGGCGCATTCACATGGCTGCCGTACACAACGCCGCAGCGTCTTAAAAACAAGATGGGCTTTTATGCCTATGTGCTCGACGGCATAAAGGATCTTGCCAAGCTGCAAAGCGAGCATCTGCGCATAACGATCAACGACCAAACTCAGGAGGGCGAGTTCGTATTCGGCGTCGTCGCGTCCTCAAGCGCGCTTGCCGGTGCGCTCGACTTCTTCGGGCAGAAGGTAGTTGCCGACGACGGTCTGTTCGAGGTGCTGCTGATCCGCCGCCCGAACTCGCCTGCCGAGCTTCAGTCCACGATAGCCGCGCTGCGCGAGCAGAACCTCAATAACGAGCTTATCTCGTTCTGCCGCACCGACAGAATAGAGGTCGAATGTATGAAAAAGCTCGCATGGGCGCTCGACGGGGAAAAGTGCGTCGGAGGCAGCCGCCATGCGCTCGAGATGCTGCCGCGCCGCGTGAGAATAGTTTACTGATATGGTAAGGTTTAAAGATATACGGCTTATCGCGCTCGACCTTGACGATACGACGCTTTGCAGCGACGGAAGTCTTGCGGACAAAACGCGCGAGGCGATAGAAGCGGCGATAAGCTCCGGGGTCGAGGTCGTCATAGCCTCGGGCAGGGCGTTTAACGCGCTGCCGGGCGCCGTTGCAAACATCGGCGGAATACGCTATGCCATAACGTCAAACGGCGCCGCCGTTACTAAAAATCCGGGCGGCGAGCGCATAGTGAGCCTTACCCTGCACCCGGACACCGTGCAGGACATTCTCGAGCTTTTCGGCAATGAGCTGCTTGAATGTTTTATCGATGGGCAGGCGTATTGCGATGCACGGTATATGGCCGATCCGATGCGCTTCGGCTGCTCGCCGGCGTATCTTGAGTATGTCAAAACAACGCGCCTGCCGGTCGATGATATGCCCGGCTTCATGCGCGAGAATGCCGGAAGGCTTGACAGCGTTGACGTTTTGTGCGCGTCAAGCGGCCACAGAGCGGAGCTTTGGGATAAGGCGCTGAAACTCAATAAAGCCTATATAACAAGCTCGTCGCCCCGGCTTATCGAGATCGCCGCCGCGGAGGCAGGCAAGGGCGCGTCGCTCAGGCGGCTGTGCGAGCTGCTTTCCGTTCCGGCGCAGTGCGTCGCAGCGTTCGGAAACGGCGATAACGATGCGGACATGCTATCGTTTGCCGGCCTCGGCGTTGCAATGGAAAACGCGACCGAGGCATGTATCGCGGCCTCAGACGCCGTGTGCGCGTCGAACGACGAGCACGGCGTTGCGCAAATGATATACAAAATTTTAGGAGACATGGAAAAACAGTGATAAGAGAAGCAAGACCCGTTGACCTTGACGCGATAGAGAAAATTTATGACAACATCCACGCCGCCGAGGAAAGCGGCAGGGTGAAGATCGGCTGGATAAGCGGCGTGTATCCCGTGCGCGCGACGGCCGAGGAGGCCATACGCCGCCGCGATATGTTCGTTTTTGAGGAGAATGGGCAGATCCTTGCCGCAGCGATCATAAACAAGACCCAGGTCGATGTGTACAAGGGCGCAAACTGGAGCGTCAAGGCCGGGGATGACGAGGTGTGCGTTCTGCACACGCTTGTTGTCGATCCGAATTGCTCGGGGCGCGGCGTAGGTAGCAGATTCGTTGAGTTTTACGAAAAATACGCGCTCTCGCGGCACTGCACGGTGCTGCGCATCGATACCAACGCCATAAACTCGGCGGCGCGCAGGCTTTACGCAAAGCTCGGCTACCGCGAGGCGGACATCGTCCCCTGCGTTTTTAACGGCATCCCGGACGTGAACTTAGTCCTGCTGGAGAAAAAGCTGAAGTAAAAAAAGAGGCTCTGTGAGCCTCTTTTTTACTTTATAACTGTGCTGATAACGGGCTTGCCGTCGCGGTCGAGCAGGGGAGTCAGGCCGCCGGAGTTACCGGAGTAGTGGTAGAGATAATTTACGCCGGTTTCCTTATCCACCCAGATCTCCATAACATCGATCACGCCCTGAGAATAAACCTTTTCAAAACGTTTTTCGGCCATCATTTATTCCTTTCCTTATATATTTTTGCGGCGATGCTCATAGGGATAAGCGCAAGCGCCGTGACACACGCAGCGGCAATAAACAGCTCGTTTACCGGCAGATAGCCCTCGGCAATGCTGCTTATGTCATAGCCCATCTCGCCTGCGCGCTGCGCGGTAACGAAGATGAGGTTTCCGTTATCGACGACCTGATACACCTTTTCGCCGAAGGCGCGGCAGATGGGGTCTGCCAGCAGCGGCCCTGCTATCATCGGGAAGAACACGAAGAACATTATCCTTATGCCCTCAAACTGACCGCGGTGCTCCTCGGGGTACAGGCGCTTCATCCACACCGTCATTGCCTGCATGAAAACAACGTAGCCTATGCCGACAAGGATTATGCCGACAAAGCACGGCCAGTTGGCGGCAAAGTTCAGGGCGTTTTCCGTGTCGAAGGAGCTCTGCATATTGCCGACGACGAAGTAGACAAACAGGCAGCCGAGGATGCTGAGTATCGTCGCGAATGCGGCGACGGCCGGAACCTTTTTGTTGTTTATGATCTTTATAAACGGTATTGACATCGCAACGGCTATCAGCAGCGGAATGCCGAGGATGAGACTGGGGTCTGTAAAGCCGAGGGTGTAGTTCATCCAGTTCATGATGTGGATGAAATAGCAGTTGTAGCCGATGAAGAATATGCACAGCGTGAGAAACACAAGAGCCAGCTCGCGGTTTGCGGCAAAGCGCCTGAAATTGAACGTCGAGCCGAACTGGTGCCAGAAGCCGCCGTCCTTGACGGGCTTGAGCGTGGGCGCATCCTTGAGAAGGAAAAACGACGCTATGCCCACGAGGACGGTAACGCCGCCGGCAACGGAGAAGAATATGATGTAGCCTGCCTGAGGATTTGCCTCGGTTGCAAGCCCCGTTACGAACATGCCGCCGACGAGGGTGCCGACGAGCGTTCCGATAACGGGCAGCGTTGCCGCGACGGCGCCGATCTGGCCGGAGTTTGAGTCGTCCATCATGTCGGCATACCAGGCGTTGTAGCCTGCGTCGTTTGCCATGGAGCCAAAAAAGCTCATTATGGTGTCGGCTGCGACGATGGTGACGCCGACGAGCATCACGTCGTTATAAATGCTGTCGCGCAGATAGTGCGTAAGCCCGAACGCGATGGTGAAAATTCCCCAGAGTATCGAGCCCCAGGTTATCAGCTTCTTGCGCGAGCCGATGCGGTCCGAGAGCGTTCCGAAAAACAGTGCGGAAAACGTTGTTGCGGTTGCCGAGCATATGGTCATTGCCGTAACGACGCCGAGCTGCGCGCCGAAGTCGGAATACAGAAAGTTTGCAAACCAGTTGTTTTCGATGACCCATGCTATCTGCGCGGAAAAGCCGATCACCAGCAGCAGAGTCCAGTTGAGCGCGCCGATGCCTTTTTTCTCGGCGCTTTTTGTGTTCCCCATTAATTCTTCCTCCCTATAAAATCTCTTACAAGAGCTTCATACTCATCCTTTGCGCACATGTAGCTTGCCGCATGCCCTGCGCCGGGCACGAGCAGCAGCTTCTTTTCGCTTTTGCAGGCGCTGAATATACTGAGCGCCATGTCCTTTGGAACATAGCGGTCGCAGTCGCCGCAGATGTACAGAAGCGGTATCTCCGTCACGCTCACGCTGCGCACCGAGCTTGCCTCCTTGAAGCCGTAGCCGGCCTTGAGGAGATTAACGTATTCAAAAACGTCAACGAACATCGTCGGCAGGTGATAGAGCTTGCCGACAAGGTTGCGGAACACCGTGTTAAGATCGGAATAGCCGCAGTCGGCGATGATGCCGCGCACGTTTTTGTTAAGGTCAAGATCCGCGCTTTGCAGAATGCTTGCCGCGCCCATGGACATGCCGTGCAGATAGATATCGTTATCCGGGAAAAGCTCGGCGGCCTTGTTTGTCCACTGCACGACGTCGTATCTGTCCAGCGCGCCGAAGCCGATGTAGGTCCCGTCGCTTTTTCCGTGCGCGCGCATGTGGACATATATAAGGTCGCAGCCGAGCGATTTATAAAAATCGTACATTGCCGCAAAATCGCAGGCAGGCTCGGACTTGTAGCCGTGGAAAAAGATCACCGTTTTTCCCGTGCCGCTGCCGCGCAGCATGTCCGCGCGCAGGGTAAGCCCGTCGTCCGAAACGATGCTTATCTCGTCAAACGGTTTTTCGCGGAAGGGCCGGAAGTACGGAATGTTGTGCGCCCAGAGCGCCTTCCCGGTCGGCTCGAGCAGGGAAGATGAGCTTGCGCCCGTCTCCGGAGTCGGGAAATTATCCTGCCGGAGGATGAGCACACGCACAAATTTTATGCCCACTGCGTAAAAAAGCGCCAGCACGGCGCAGATAACTATAAGAACGATCACAACTGCTTTCATAACATCACCAATGGTATTTTATTATATTTCTATTAAAATTGGAATAGCCAATATTGAAGAAATGGGAATAATATTATATAATTTGTGCGTTAAACTGAGAAAAGGAGAAACAGTATGGAAAAGTCAAAAGTGTATTTCATAAAGGAAGTAAGTCCGGAAAACGTTGTGCGCGCATACGAAGCGCTGGGCGTTGAGCTTAAGGGCAACGTTGCCGTGAAGCTGCACAGCGGCGAGCCGGGCAACCAGAACTTCCTGCGCCCCGATTTTATGAAGCCGGCCGTTGACCGCGTCGGCGGAACGATAGTAGAATGCAACACTGCATATGACGGACAAAGAGATACCACCGAGGCGCACAGAAAGACCATGCAGCTGCACGGCTGGGTCGAGATCGCCGACGTTGACATCATGGATGCCGAGGGCGAAATGACCATTCCCGTTGTCGGCGGCAGGCATCTTGATAAAAACTATGTCGGCAAAACGCTGCCGGAGTACGATTCCATGCTCGTTCTGTCGCACTTCAAAGGCCACCCGATGGGCGGCTACGGCGGCGCGCTGAAGAATATCTCGATCGGCATCGCGTCAAGCTACGGCAAAAAGTATATCCACGGCGTGAAGAACACCGAGGATTACTGGCACGCAGACCACGACAGCTTCCTTGAGTGCATGGCGGACGCGGCAAAGAGCATCGTCGATCACTTCGGCGGCAAAATGGCGTTTGTAAATATAATGAAGAACATGTCCGTTGACTGCGACTGCTGCGCCGTGGCCGAGGATCCCAAGATCGGCGATATCGGCATTCTGTCCTCGCTTGACCCCGTAGCGCTCGATCAGGCCTGCCTTGACCTCGTGTACGCAAGCGACGATCCCGGCAAGGGCGATCTTATAAAGCGCATCGAGTCGCGCAACGGAGTACACACCATCGAGGCCGCCGCAGCCCTCGGCGTGGGAAGCCGCGAATACGAACTGATAACACTATGAAAAAGCTTGTTCTCGGCATCCTGGCGCATGTCGATGCCGGAAAAACGACTCTGTCCGAGGCGCTGCTGTATACCTGCGGCAGCATAAGAAAGCTCGGCAGGGTCGATCATCGCAACACTGCGCTCGATACGCATAAGATCGAGCGCGAGCGCGGTATAACCGTGTTTTCAAAACAGGCGCAGCTCCGTACAGACAATATGGAGCTGTGCCTTCTTGACACGCCCGGACACGCCGACCTCACGGCGGAGACCGAGCGCACGCTCGACGTTATCGACTATGCGCTGCTCGTCATATCCGGCACCGACGGCGTTCAGGCGCACACCGAAACGCTCTGGCGGCTGCTTGAGCGGCACAATGTGCCGACGATCATTTTCGCAACGAAAATGGACCTTACGGGCAGCGACAGACAGCGGATACTCTCCGACCTGCGCGAGCGGCTTTCGGAGGGCTGCTTCGACCTTTCGGACACTTCGCGGGAGACTCGCGAGGGTATAGCCATGTGCGATGAGGAGCTTTTTGAAAAGTTCGCGTCCGGCGAAGATATCGACGACGGCGATATTTCGCGCCTGATGATCGAAAGAAAGCTCTTCCCGGTGCTGTACGGCTCTGGGCTTAAGCTTGAGGGCGTGCAGGAGCTTGTTGAGTTTATAGAAAAATACGCCGTCAGCCCGGAGTATCCCGAGCAGTTCGGCGCAAGAGTGTATAAGATAATGCGCGATGCGCGCGACAGACGCCTCAGCTGCATGAAAATAACCGGCGGCGCGCTGCATAATCGCGACAGCGTAAACGGCCAAACAGTCACGGAGCTGCGCATATATTCCGGTGCAAATTACGAAACCGTGCAGGAGGCACGCGCCGGCAGCATCGTCGCCGTGCAGGGGCTTGACGATACATATGCCGGTCAGGGTCTCGGCTTTGAGGGCGACGGCATGCAGCCGGAGACCGAAGCGGTCATGTCCTACAGCATCGGTCTGCCCGAGGGTACAGACGCGCTTGTTGCCTACAGGCAGCTCAAGCAGCTCGAGGACGAGGATCCTCAGCTGAAGATCGAGTGGAACGAGCGTCTGCGTGAGATAAGCGTGAAAATAATGGGTAAGGTGCAGACCGAGGTGCTCACCGAGCTTATCCGCGAGCGGTTTGATCTTGATGTGAGCATAGCATCGGGCGGCATTGCCTATAAGGAAACCATAGCAGAGCCGGTGCACGGCGTCGGGCATTTCGAGCCGCTGCGACACTATGCCGAGGTGCACCTGCTCATCGAGCCTGCCGAGCGCGGCTCGGGGCTTAGCTTTGAAAGCCGCTGTCCCCTGGACGAGCTTGACCGCAATTGGCAGAGCCTTATAATGACAAACCTTGCGGAAAAAACGCATCTCGGCGTTCTGACAGGCTCGCCGCTTACGGATGTGAAGATAAGCCTCATAGCCGGCAGGGCGCATGTAAAGCACACCGAGGGCGGCGATTTCCGCGAGGCCGTGTATCGCGCCGTGCGGCAGGGGCTTATGAAGGCAAAAAGCGTGCTGCTCGAGCCGTGGTATGATTTCCGCATAGAGGTTCCGCCGGAGCATATAGGCCGCGCCATAAGCGACGTGCGCGCAATGAGCGGAAAATTCGACACCGAGGGCAGCAGCGTCATAACCGGCATTGCGCCCGTTTCCGAGATGAACGGCTATGCCGAGACTCTTGCATCCTACACCTCTGGCAAGGGCAGGATCGTTTGCCGGGCGGCAGGATATTACCCCTGCCATAACGAAAAGCAGGTAGTCGAGAGCATCGGCTATGATCACGAGGCGGATGTTGATAACACGCCCGATTCCGTTTTCTGCTCGCACGGAGCGGGAACGGTCGTCAAATGGAACGAGACGGAAAAGTATATGCACCTAAACCCCGATCTCGGCGGCGAAAAAGCGCCCGAGGAGTTCAGCAGGCCGCGCTATTTTTCCATTGACGACAAAGAGCTTGAAGCAATCATGGAGCGCGAGTTCGGCCCCGTGCGCCGCAGAATGTACACCAAAGCACAGACTGCGATCGAAGCGCCGGAGTATTCCGTTGCACCGTCAAAGCGCGAGTACGTCATAGTGGACGGCTATAATTTCATTTTCGGTGCGCCGGAATACAAGGAGCTTGCCGCGGCCTCGCTCTCGCTTGCGCGCGAGCGCCTTTCCGATGTGCTGCGCAGCTATCGTGCAATGTGCGACTGCGAGCTTGTGCTCGTTTTCGATGGCTACCGCGTTGCCGGAAACACCGGCGAGCGCGAAACGCGCGGCATACGCACGGTTTACACCAAGGAAAACGAGACTGCCGATATGTACATTGAACGTCTTGCAAACGATATCGGCAAAAACTATTCTGTAAAAGTCGTCACGAACGACTCGCTCATCCGTCTGTCTGCCATGCGCTCGGGCGTTCTGCGCATGTCGGTGAAGGAATTTTCCGACGAGCTTGACGGAGTGATGAAAAGGATCATGGAGTACATTGATGGAAAACGATGAGCTTATCCGGCGCGCGGAGGATCTGTGCCGCCGATGCGAAAAAACGGCGAGCGTCACGCACACGGCTTTCCTGACCCCGGCAGAGCAGTTTGCGCTTGAGGCCTGGGCGAAGTCTGCGCCCGACTGCAAAATGCTGCTGTGCGGCGGAAACGAAGGATGCGAGCGGCGCGCTGCGTTCTTCCTGCCTTTTTATATGGAGGAGGACGGCTTTGATGTATCCGAATACATAAGCGTGCTGCGCGCAAAGGCTCATTTCGGGAAGCCTTCGCACCGCGACTATATGGGCGCTGTGATGGGGCTTGGCATAAAGCGCGAGTGGCTCGGCGATATCTGGGTCAGCGGCGAGGATGCGGTGATATTCCTCATGAACAGCGTCGAGCGCCATGTTGCCGACGGGCTTGACAAGGTCGGCAGATGCGGCGTAAAGGTATGTCCAGTGCCGCTCGGTGAGCTTAAAGCGCCCGAGCGCAGGGTAAAGCGCGTCTCGTTTTCCGTAAAAAGCATGCGCTTTGACGCG
>ULXD01000198.1_pt1 | contig 13832 bp, 12 predicted proteins | sample 1960961 | NCBI WGS metagenome assembly ULXD01 (sample SAMEA4835829, study PRJEB28245) | human gut metagenome | biome: gut microbiome; material: fecal sample | place: Denmark | collected 2008 | reverse complement strand
TGGACGGAATACACCTTTACCCCGTACTTTTCGGAGTTTTCCTTGAAAAGCCTGCCGAATTCCGGCGTATATTCCGAAAAAGTGTCCATAAACACCTCGCAAATATTTGCGCCTGCGTCTTTTATGTATTCAAAAGTGTCTTCCGTCGGCAACTTCGCAAAGTACGTCGCCGTGCTGATTCCTATTTCCATAAAGCATATTATATTATAAATATAAAATTATTACAATTAAAAACGTGTCGATACGCCCGAAATTTTATCAAATGTCGAAGTTTTGCAAATTCTTCCGTCAATAATTTATAAAATTTTCGGTTTATTTTTTTGAAAAGGGTATTGAATTGCGTCCGATTTAATGCTATAATTTAATCAGTCCAAGATAAGGAGGCATTGATTTATGCGTATTGAAATTATAGGACGAAACTACAACGTACCCGACAGATTGAAATCGGTCATCGAAAGAAAGTTTGAAAAACTCAATAAGTATTTCGACAAGAAAGAAACCGAATCCAAATTGTCCAGTTACATCGAAAAGGACGGCGCGGTCGCAAAATTTGTCTGCACTCAGGAGAAAAATCGCGAACGCTACACCCTTGAAGCAACAATCTATTTCGGCGACAGAATGATCCGCGCGGAAGAAACTTCCGAAAATATCTACGACAACGTGGACGTCGTCATTCCGATGCTTGAAAGACAAATGCGAAAAGTCCGCACGAAGATCGAAAAAAGTTATAAGTCGCACGACAACGGCGCGATTTCAGACGATTTTGCCGACGTTCCCGACCTTCCCGAACTTAAACCCGTCCGCACGAAAGAGTTTGAGCTGAAACCGCTGACAGTTGACGCCGCAATCGACCAGCTTACCCTTCTCGACCACGACTTTTTCCTGTATCTCAACCCCGAAACGGGCAAGGTAAACGTGGTTTACAAACGTCATAAAGGCGACGTGGGCGTTATCGAGTGCATTTATTAAGAAAGCGGCTTATGCCGCGGCGATAAATTGACAAAAATGCAAATCCACCGGGTTTTCCCCGGTGGATTTCCTTTGTTTTTTCTTTTATTCTTCCGAAAAATCAAGCTGTCCGTCAACAAGAGTAATTTTGACCTTTCCGTTGTCCGAAATGTTTCCTTTCAGGATTTCTTCGGAAAGTTTGTCCTCGACCTGACGCTGAATTGTTCTTCTCATTGGTCTTGCGCCGTATTCCTTGTCGTATCCTTTGTCCACAAGGTGCGCTTTCGCCTCGTCCGAAATTTCAAGGGTAATGCCGTGGTCTTCCAAACGTTTTTCAAGGTTTTTCAGCATAATGTCGGCAATCTTTTCGACGTCGGGTTTTTCAAGCGGAGTGAACACCACGATTTCGTCGATACGGTTTATAAATTCGGGCTTCATCACTTGTTTCAAGGCGTTGATTTGTCTGTCGCGCACGTCGTCGTAGTCGTCTTCGCTGCCGAAACCGAGTTTTTGCGTTCTGTTGAGTTCGCTTGCGCCGACGTTGCTTGTCATGATTATTATCGTGTTTTTGAAACTTACCGTTCTACCGTGGCTGTCGGTGAGTCTGCCGTCTTCGAGTATCTGCAAAAGCATATTGAAAACGTCGGGGTGCGCCTTTTCGATTTCGTCAAAGAGTACGACCGAATACGGTTTGCGCCTTACTTTTTCGGTGAGTTGTCCGCCCTCGTCAAATCCGACGAATCCGGGCGCGCTGCCGATGAGTTTCGACACGTTCGACTTGTCCATATATTCGCTCATATCCACGCGGATCATAAGATTTTCGTCGCCGAACATCGCTTCCGCAAGTGCCTTTGAAAGTTCGGTTTTCCCGACACCCGTAGGACCTAAAAATATGAAACTTCCGATGGGACGTTTCGGATCGGCAATGCCTGCCCTTGCGCGCTTTATCGCCCTTGCGACCGCAGACACCGCTTCGCTTTGACCGATGACTCGCTTATGCAACGTGTCTTCGAGGTTCAAAAGCCGTTTGCTTTCCGCCTCGGTGAGTTTCGACACGGGGATACCTGTCCAGTCCGCAACGATTTCGGCAATATCTTCTTCGCCGATGGAAAGTTTCGCGTTGGCTTTTTCCTTGTCGTAGTTTTCGCGACCTTCGTCGACGATTTTTTTGAGTTTGTCCCTTTCGACTTTCAGTTTTTCGGCTTTTTCAAACTGCTCGTTATGCGACGCTTCTTTTATGTCGTAATTAAGGCTTGCAAGTTTTTCTTCCGCCTTTTTGATGTCGTCGGGTAAAGAGAACGCAAAAATTCTCTTTCTGCTTGCCGCCTCGTCCACAAGGTCGATTGCCTTATCGGGCAGGAACCTGTCGGTAATGTATCTGTCCGAAAGATTTGCCGCCGCTTCGATTGCCTCGTCGGTGATTTCGACCTTATGGTGCGCCTCGTACTTGTCGCGAAGACCTTTCAGAATAAGAATCGTGTCGTCAACCGACGGCTGATCCACGACGATAGGCTGAAAACGCCTTTCAAGAGCGGCGTCCTTTTCGATATATTTCCGATATTCGTCGATAGTCGTCGCGCCGATCGTCTGGATTTCGCCCCTTGCGAGCATGGGCTTTAAGATATTTGCGGCGTCAACCGCGCCTTCCGCGCCGCCGGCGTTTACGATTGTGTGGATTTCGTCGATGAACAGTATCACGTCGCCCGCCTTTTTCACCGTGTCGAGCGCCGCCTTGAATCTTTCCTCAAATTCGCCGCGGTATTTAGTGCCGGCAACGATGCTTGCCATATCGAGGGAGAATACTTTTTTCCCTTTCAACGCGTCGGGCACCTGATCGTTGACGATTTGCAGCGCAAGCCCTTCGGACACCGCCGATTTTCCGACGCCCGGCTCGCCGATAAGTACGGGATTGTTTTTCGTCCTTCTGCAAAGAATCTGGATTATCCTTTCGATTTCCTTATCTCTGCCGATGACGGGATCGAGCTTGTTTTCTTTCGCTTTTTGCGTAAGGTCGATTCCGAAGCCTTCCAGTTCTTTCAGCGCGCCGCCCTGCGATTTCTGGTCGGTGCTTTTGAAGCGGTAGGATTTATCGTCCTCGACGCCGAAACCTCTGATGCGCTTATTGACGTTATCCAGTGCGTCCTTCAATTTTTCATCGCCGGAATCAGCGGCGTTTCTTTCCATTTTTGAAAAGTTTCTGTTTTTCTCCTCGTCCAGCACGTTTGCGACGTCGTTTTGAAGCGCGCCGAAGTTATCAGCGGAATTCGTGAGAATCGTATATGCGATACTGTCGGATTCGCAAATGATTGCGGCAAGCAAATGCTCGCTGCCGACGACGTCTTCCCCGCATTCGGCGGCAAAAACCTGCGCGTTCGACAAAATGCGCTTTGTCCTGACCGAATAATACGGCTCGGTTTTCAAACTCACCGCGTGGAAGCAATTCTGAATTTTTGAAAGAGTAACGCCGTGCAATTTCAACAAATTGTTTGCAATCGAGCCGTCGATAACGACGATACCCGCAAGCAAGTGTTCGCTGCCGATTTCGCCGCCCGTCTGCGTTGCGACGTTGTACGCTTCCTGTTTGATTTTTTGTACGTTTTTACTGTCCTGTATCATAGTTGCCTCCGATTATTTCAAGTTTTCAAGGGTGTGTCTTACAAGCGCGGCGCGCACCAGATCGCGCTGATCCGCATTAAGACTGTATGACTTCGCAATCTTTACAAGATTTGCAGGTTGTGCGTCAATAATAAGTTTATCAAGCGTTTTGACGTCGTTAAACTCGATTACGTCCATTGCCATACCAAGTTTCAAATATGCGACAAGTTCCATAAACTCGCCCGACGACAACATTCTTGCGTTTTTCAGAATGCCGTACGCCCTGTACGCTTTGTCGGTGAGCTCGTCTTTTCTCGTTGACAAAAGCTGGCGTCTTAAACCTTGCTCGGACGCGCACATTTCACTGACGACGCCCGACACGTTTTCGATAATCTGACTTTCGGTAATCCCTATGGAGCGCGCGTTTGAAAGCTGATACATACACCCGACGGGGTTGCTTCTTTCACCATACACGCCGCGGAAAGTGAGTCCGTTTTCCTTTGCGATAAGCAGGAAATTTTCAATCATATTCGTGAAAGTCATCGCCGGCAAAAACACCATAACCGACGCTCTCATTCCCGTGCCGACGTTCGTAAGACACGCCGTAAGATAGCCGAATTCGCTGTCGTACGCAACGTCCATAACCTTGCTTAAATTGTCGTCGTAGCGGTCGATTGCGTTGTAACATTCCTGCAAACGGAACCCGTTTTTGATGCACTGCGCGCGGATATGGTCTTCTTCGTTGATCATAACCGCAATGCTGTCGTCGTCCGAAATAAGCAGCGCGCCCAAATCCTTTTTCGCAAGGTCGGGACTTATCAGATGCCTTTCGACAAGGGCTTGTCTGTCAACGTCGCGAAGGTCGGACATAAACACAAGCTGATGCTCGAAATCGGCGGCTTTGTCGGCACACTTCACAAGATACGCGACTTCTTCCACGGTGATTCCCTTTTGCGGGAAAGGAATTTTCGCGGCGTTTCTTGCAAGGCGTACCCTTGACGACACCACAACGTTTTTCGTATTATCGTTTGTCATCGTCGGCACCTCTTAAAAAGTCAAGTATTTCTTCCGCGTCTTCAAAGCGACCTTCGTCTTTCGCAAGATGGTATTGCTCGCGCATGTTTTCGACGTCGGACAACCCCACCGTCTTGTTGCGGCGCGGCGTTTTTTTGCGTTTTCCGATATGTTTTCTTGTCCTGTGCAAGTCGTAAATGTTGTTAAGGACTTCGCTGCGGAACACGTTGTAACACTCGCTGCAACCGAGATATTGACTGTTTTCCACCTCGGAAAGTCGGGTATGACATATCGGGCACTCCCGTTCCTGCTGCATAAAAGCCTGATACACGGGCGCGCTCGCCGCGTTGCGTTTTCGGAAACATTCGTCGCAAAGCGCGACTTCGTAAACGTTTCCGTTAAGTTCGATTGTGGAAAGTGTCGTTGCCGGGCGCATTTGACAATCGTCGCAAATCCGGCCGCCTGAATTTCGCATAATTACCTCTTTAATATTTGTATAATTGTTTCTTTCAATATATTGCTTCTTATGACGTCGGCGACGTGCTGCGGTGCGGTGAGCGCTTTGTCGCAGGTTGCCGCCGAAAGTAAATTGCCCTCGTCCTTGGAAATCACGCCGTCGTCAACAAGATGACAAATGATTTGTTTGGAACGGGTGTAACTTGTCGGATTTTCAAGCGACGGCAAAATGCTTTCAAGATATCCGTCTGCTTTTGCGTCAAACTTTTCAATGCGGATAAAACCGCCCCCTCCGCGTTGACCGACGACGTTGAAGCCGCGTTCCGTCGTGAAACGGGTTTTTAAGACGTAGTTTATCTGACTCGGCGCGCACTGAAAATAGGACGCAAGTTCGTTGCGGCTGATTTCCGCACACTTGTCGTCCCCCATAACCTCGATTATGAAGTTTTCGATGACGTCGCTGATTTTCATAATTGCCTTTTGAAAATTTGACTTTCTTTGACCTTAATTTAATTATACGAAACTTTCATATCGTTGTCAAGGCTTTATATAAGGTTTTCAGCGCGGTTTTCACAATAATTTTTGGTTTTTTTTACAAAAAAATATGCGAAATTTTCGCATATTCTCTTTCTGTTGATTTTTTGTACTATTTCAGTACGGACAAAATATATTCCGCAAAAATCTTCGCAACGTTTGTCCCCGTTACCTTTTCAAACGTGAAAAAGTATGCGTTGGAGTTGACTTCGCAAACGGTAACACCGCCGTCTTTGTACAAAAAGTCAATGCCGCAGTAATCAAGGTTCAGGATTTTTGCGATTTTTTCTGAAAGATTCTTTATTTCGTCCGACGCGTCCGCTTTTCTTCCTTTGCCGCCTGCGCCGACGTTACTTCTGAAATCGACGTCCGAAAACCTTTCCATCGCGCCGACGTACTTTTGCCCGACGACGATAACTCTTAAATCTCGGCCTTTGCTTTCTTCAACAAATTCCTGCAACAAATGCGGCTTTGTTTTCACCGTTTCAAGCGTAATGAGCAGTTCTTCCCTGTTTTTCACAAGATAAACGCGCTTTCCGAGCGAACCATACGATTCCTTCACGATAAGCGGATACGCAAGTTCCTTTTCGATTTTTTCAACGGCTATTTCCTTGATTTTTTCGTTTTGGTTGTAGCACAAAATCCCGGGGAGCGTTTTCGGCATAGGCACGCCGCTGTCCGACAGCGCGATATACGTTGACATTTTGTCGTCGCAGGTCTGTATTGCGCGCGCGTTGTTGAACACTTTCGCGCCCGACTTTTCAAGCATTGTCAGGACGTATTTGTCTTTGTCGAGATACACGAAAAAGTCGACGGAAAAGTCAATACTTGTCTTTCCGTCCGAAATTATCGCGGGATATTCGTCAAGGCGCACGACAGACACATCGACGCCGAGTTTTTCAAACTCTTCAACAAGCCTTTCCGCCTCGTACAGATATTCCCGCGAGTCAAGATACGCGTTTATTAAAATCTTCCCTTTCATTTCAAAAATAGTTTAACCTCTATGTGGTTATTATAACATTTCAGGCGGCGTTATTCAACGAAATAAGTCAACTAAAAAAATAAAGGTTTCAACACAAATTACAAGGAAAAACTATATATTTTATTTTGTATTATGGGTCTAACAGTACATCTAACGTAACTTCCCACCCTTGCCATTCTTTTGTCTGAACTTTGTTTTTATTTTTTTCAATATAACTTCTAATATAGTCGTCATATACTAATGGTGCCCAATATAATATATCTTCCATAATCCCGTTTATTGTTGTAACACTCACGTTATTATCGTTTAAGAAATCAAACGCTTTCCGTCTTGCTTCATCGTAAGATAAATCTTTGAATTCAGTATGATTTATCTGATAAATATCTTTATAACTCTCTATTTCAGATTTGTAATCGATTGAACTAAGTTTTTTAAGTTCATCGTACTTCATTATAAATACCTCTGTTTGTTTACAATATATTTATATGACATCGCACGTACCGTTTACGGGACAATAAAAAAGAGCACCTTTTCGGTGCTCCTTGAAGCGCTGTTTTTATTCTGCGGTGGTGTCCGTATCGTTGTCTGCCTGATTTTCATCGACTGCGGAACTTTCCGCGTTTTCGGTTTCGTCGCTTTCGGAAACGAAATTATCGACGCTACCTTCCGTAATTTCAGCAGCGACGGCGTCCCCAACGACTTCTGCCTTAACGCACTTCTTTTTAATTTTTTCGACAATCTTTTTGAAGTCTTCCGAGAAGAAAAATCCGATAAACATTATAATCGCAAATACGATTAAATACGACCAGATTTGTCCGTTTGCCTTGTATCCGTCGTATGCACAGAAGCACATAAAACAGCAGCACGCAACGCCCAGTGTCGGCAAAATAAACCTTTTCACGACGTTAAGGTCTTTCCCTTTCACCATCATTGCGATGAAAATGGGAATATAGAACGCATACAGCGTTATGATGGACACTTCGTCGGATTCCCAGCACCAGAAAGCGGGGATTTTGCCGGTCGGATTCATAAAGAAGAATTCCCACTGCACAAGCCATACGAAGCACAAAAGAAGCCCCAGAATCGACGACGATTGCGGCATATTCGTTTCCTTGCTCAATTCGCCGAACATACCGGGTTTCGGTCCGACGTTACGCGCGGAAATCGAATAAAATCCGCGGCAGCAACCAAGCATAAGACCGTTCATCGTTCCAAGGCACGAAATGATGACGAATACCATGATAATCGTGCCGAAAGCGGGACTCTTGAACAACGCCGTGAATGCGTTTTGCGGAAGCGATCCGCTCACCTGCCCCGCGTTGACTTTCAGCATATCTTCGGTCGACAGCGCGCCCGTAAGCCCAAGGAAATACAAAAGATAAACCGCTATGATGATTATCGCGCCCACGATAAGCGCAATCGGCAGGTTCCTTTTCGCGTTTTTCAATTCGCCGTTTATGGAAGTCGCGACAATCCAGCCCTCGTATGCGAACGCAAACGCCGCTACGCCTGCGAAAAATCCGCCGTCGTTGACAAGACCTTCCGTCACGATGTTCGCCTTGAATGCGTCGATGGTTTTGCCGTTGACAAGCCCCACGATTAACCCGACTACGCCCATAAGTACAAGCGGAATAAGTTTAATGAACGTTGCCGATACCTGAAATCTGCCCGCAAGCCTCGGCGAAAGCGAGTTCACCGCAAACCCGGCAACAAGAAATGCCCCCGCCAGCGCAAGTTGTGCGCCCGTGCTTGACGGAATGTTGAAAAGCGAGCAAGTGTACGACGCCGAAATCCAGCCGAGTACGCTTGTAAGCGTCGGATAATAAATCGTGGACATAAACCAGCCGACATAGTATGCGTATCGCTTCCCGAGAGTCGCTTCCGCATAGTCCACAATGCCGTTGACCTTTTCGTGCTTTTGCGCGAGCGTCGCAAATACGAGTGAACAGATTATCATTATCCCGCCGACAATTGCAACGACTGCCAGAGTTTTTCCGATATTTCCGTTTGTGAAAGATAAAACCTTTCCTGCCTTAAAGAACACGCCCGAACCGATAACAATGCCGACGACCATACAAATCGCGGTAAGCAGTCCGTACTTTTTGGTTAATTTTTCCAAAATCCTATCAATTCCTTTATTAAAAAATTACGTTCAGTTTACCAAACTAAACTGCAAAAGTCAACATAATTATACAAAAAAATTTATAATTCCCGCAAAAAATTTACCAAAGCACCGCATTATTGCACTAAATCAAACAATCCGCCCCTTTTATTTGATTTTTCGGCGTCGAAAAATCAATTTAAAAACATTTACAGTTCATTTTCTTGCGAATTACTTGTGTCTTTATCTTCTTTTTTCAATGTGGAAACTATTTTTTCCTTGCACTCAATCGTTGTCGTTGTGAGGCGCAGAATTTTTATGCCGGCAGCCGTCAGCAAACGATCTTTTCTCTTGTCGCGCGCGACTTGTATTTCTTCCTTATGTTGGCTTCCGTCAACCTCCACCACCATTTCGATTTCTTTATTCAATTTATTGTATATAAGAAAATCGCAATGAGTATTTATATTGGAAACAAATTTTATATCTTCCGCATCGCTGAGCGTGGCGGTTTTAATAACGTATTTCAATGGATAATTGTTCTTTTAGAAGTTTACTTAAATTATTTGAATCAATAAGTTTTTGTTTTTTATTCTTTTCAGCATCAAGTTCCAAAATCTTAACGTTAATATTCGGCTAACGTAATCAAATCGTTTTCTTGCTCGACATCTAAACCTATATCGATAGCACACTCCCGTAAAACATCTTTCCAGCCAACATATTGCGCCTTTCTCGATATTCCGGAACCGATAAAAAATGAAGCATTTCCATTTTTTAGACTTTCAGAAAACTCTCTTATAAAAGACTCTTCACTAATTCCTCTTGTCATCTCTTATCACCTTCCCACTAAACTTTACATATTTTTATATAATTACTAACATCTCGTCTTTTTTTGCTGTTTCCTTCCGCTCACACGCCGAAGAAGCGCTCGAAAAATGCTTTCAATTTTTCGATAATCGTCTGCTTTTTCTTTTCACGATTCGTGTTTCCGAACCTTGAAATCGGCGGCATAAGTTTATCAATATCCGTGCCCGTCGTGCGCATTTCTCCGTCGGCGATCGCGTTATCCATAAACTTTTTCGTTTCGTCCGCTTTTAACTTTTCTTCGGCTATTATTTCGTTCAACTGTTTTTCTTTCTCCGCAGCTATGTAGGAATGCCATTCCGCCATAACGTCGTCAACATCGTTGATTCCGTCGATAAAGTTTTCGATCAAAGCCTTTTTACTGCGCAATTCCGGGCTTGCGTCGATAGATTTTTGTATCGTGATTAGCGTTTCTTTGTCGTTGCAATGCGAATCGTGATATTTTGTAACGAGTATTAAAATATAATCGATATTTATTTCAATCTGCTTTACGAGTTCGAGCTCAAATACAACGTCGTCGGTAATATCTTCCTTCTCTTCGTTCTCTCTCTTTTTCTTCCATTCGTCGCGAAGATCCTGATACCGGCCTAAATAATCTTGCAAATCTCTTTCCGAAAGAATTTCTTTTCCTTCAAAATCGTCGAAAGCGGTCAAAAGGTTGCGCATTCTAAGCACCGCGCCGAATAACGCGATAAACTCTTTTTGCGCCTTTTCGCCCGTTATGCGCTCCTCTTTAAGCGGAAATTTAGCGGTAAGTTCGGCAATCATATCCACAAACCCGTCGTGTCTATCCCCACGCTCGTCAACGTATCCGTTGTAATAATCCTTGAAGCCGCGCATTAAAACGATGCCGCCAGCCTCTCTGTCGCCGAAAAGCGAAATCGCCTCGTCGGTCCGCTTTTGCAAATTGCGGAAACATACTATATTACCGAAAGTTTTAACCGAATTCAAAATTCTGTTCGTTCTCGAATACGCCTGAATAAGTCCGTGCATTTTCAAGTTTTTATCAACCCAAAGCGTATTCAAAGTCGTCGCGTCGAAGCCCGTTAAAAACATATTCACGACGATAAGCAAATCGATATCCTTGTTTTTCATTCGTAAAGATACGTCTTTATAATAATTTGGGAACTTATCCGCCGAAGTATCGTAATTCGTCCCGAAATAAGCATTATACTCCTTAATCGTGCCTTCCAGAAAATCGCGCGAGGATGCGTCGAGTGCACTCGTGTCATCAGAATTTTCTTCCCCTAAAAATCCGTTGTCTTCCTCTTCGTTCGGCGCAAAAGAATAAATCGTAGCGATTTTTATCGCCTGTTCGGGGCGCGCTTTCATCTGTTTTTGAAATTCGGCATAGTAAAGCCTTGCCGCTTCAACAGAAGAAACCGCTAAAATCGAGTTAAACCCTTTTACAAACGTTTTATTTTTAATCTCTTGCGTATCGAGTCCGTTTTTCGCCTTGGCGACCTCTTCCACGTTCACAAGCTGCCTGAACTGGTACCCTTTATCGCGCTTCGTTTTCTGCGCGAAATGTTCCAGAATATATGCAACGACTTTCGATATTCTTTCGGGCGCAAGATATGCCTTTTCGCGGTCGATATCCCACACGTCTTTGTCGTCGATATCGGGTTCTTTGTCCATCGTTTTAATATAATCCACGCGGAACGGCAAAACGTTTTTATCGTTGATAGCGTCAACAATCGTGTAAGTATGCAACTTATCGCCGAACGCCTGCTCTGTCGTGCGCAGATTCGGATTTTTAGAAGCCCCTGCGTTTACGGCAAAAATCGGCGTACCCGTAAACCCGAAAAGATAATATTTCTTGAAATATTTCGTAATCGCCTTGTGCATATCGCCGAATTGCGAACGATGACACTCGTCGAAAATGATAACGATTTGCTTATCGAATACGGCATGTCCGATATTCTTTTTCACGAACGTGCTTAATTTTTGTATCGTTGTGATGATAATCTTCGATTTATTGTCTTCGAGTTGCCGTTTTAACACCGCCGTAGAAACGTTGCTGTTCGCCGCGCCCTTTTCAAAGCGATCGTATTCCTTCATCGTTTGATAGTCAAGGTCTTTTCTGTCAACAACGAACAAAACTTTTTCTATATACGGCAATTTGCTTGCAAGTTGCGCCGTTTTGAACGAAGTAAGCGTTTTTCCGCTACCCGTCGTATGCCAGATATATCCGCCGCCCGCAACGCTTCCGTATTTTTTATAGTTATACGAAATTTGTATTCTATTCAATATCTTTTCGGTGGCGACGATCTGATACGGGCGCATAACCAAAAGCATGTTTTCGGAAGTAAACACGCAGTATTTCGCCAAAATATTCAAAATCGTATGCTTTGCGAAAAACGTCTTGGTAAAATCGATAAGGTCGGGAATAATTCGGTTTTTCTCGTCCGCCCAAAAAGAAGTAAATTCAAAAGAATTACTTGTTTTGCCCTTTCTTGCGGAATTCATTTCATTAATATGGTTATATCTCGTCGTGTTGGAATAATATTTCGTGTTCGTTCCGTTCGATATCACAAAAATCTGAACGTAATCGAAAAGCCCGCCGTTCGCCCAAAAACTATCGCGCTGATAGCGGTCAATCTGATTAAACGCCTCCCTTATATTCACGCCGCGGCGTTTCAATTCGATATGTATAAGCGGCAACCCGTTTACAAGAACGGTAACGTCGTAACGGTTTTTATAATTCCCGCCGTTTTCCTCGTATTGATGGATCACCTGCAACTTATTATTGTGGATATTCTTTTTATCGAATAACGTGATGTTTTTCGTTTCGCCGTTGTCGCGGTGTAAAATCTGCACGTTATCTTCCTGAATACGCCGCGTTTTTTCTACGATACCGTCGTTTTTGCCCGCAATGCAGTTGTTATAAAACTGCTCCCATTCGGTATCGGTAAAAGAATAATTATTCAGTTCTTCCAACTTTTTGCGAAGATTCGGCAGTAATTCGTCTTTATTATGAATAGGCAAATATTCATAACTCATTTCTGTTAAAAGATGAATAAATTCTTTTTCGAGTTCTTCCTCCGATTGATAAGCGTCCGAACGTTTTTCTTCCGACTTATATTCGCTAACAACCGTACTTTCTTCACTTTCCGAAACAACGTTATAAAAACTCATGATTTTCTCCTCACACCATTTTACATTCTATTATTTTTTGACGTACACCTGTGACTTTAACTATTTCAAACTCCACGTCAGGTTCTAAAAGTAACTCTTGTTCATGTAAAACAGATATTGTATTCGTATATGACAGATAAATAGCATGAACACCTGCAGTTAAATATAATTTAAGTACGCAATCATTTCCCTTGTTCATATGAAATTTCATTGCACAGTTTTTTGACAAGGAAGTACTTAAAAATGCCTTATCACAAAAACGAGCACCTCTGCTTATATTATTTTCACCAAATAATCTTTTAAAACAACTATACCTGACACTTCGATAAACAACTACGTTTTCAGGTAGGGTTGTTGACTGAACAATTTTTCTTAACCTATCTACCAGCATTTTAGCATCTTCCGATATTTCCTCATTATCTCTTAAAAAACGATTTACCGGGCGATACATATTACCACCATAGCAGAACAAGTCTATAAAATCTTGTCCTCTTTTGAACTCAGCAGAACATTGATAAACATAGTTCTTCTCTGCCCATTTTTGCGCTGCTTCCTCGGTTATAAATTCCTTATACACGACCCAACTCCCCTTTCTTCATAAATTAAATCCACATTCAAAACGTTAATAATTTATCTCTGTAATATTCGTATTGTTTTTGGCGATGTTCGATTTCTGCAGGCAACCCTGCGCTTAAATCGTTGCATATACTATCGAATTTATCAAGAATTGCCACAATTTCTTTCTGCTTGTCAAGCGTTGGCAACGAGAATTGATAGGTCATTATCGCTTCTTTATTTCCTCTCGGCATTTTTGCCCCTTTTGCATATTGCATATCAAACGCAAAAAATTTATCGGAAGACAATACGTAATATAAATATTTCGGCATAACATAATCTTCGTTCGCTTTTATTACCAAAACATCCCCATTCGTTCCACCGTTGCAATTCGCAAACCAAATTTTTTTCAGGTATGGTCTTATGTTCCCAATTAGAGTATTTTCACTCCTAAACTCGATTAAATTTCCGTTTTCGGGAACATAAACCGATTCAGTTTTACCTTGTCTATCTGCAAGCAAATTATCTACGCCGACATAGTTGTTTTTATCTACGCTTTTCGCAGTAATTCTATTTGTGGAATAATCGGCAATATCTTCCAAACGAACAAAAGCGAACCCGTAAACGTACTGCAAAAGCCTAATCAGC
>ULXD01049689.1_pt1 | contig 13900 bp, 9 predicted proteins | sample 1960961 | NCBI WGS metagenome assembly ULXD01 (sample SAMEA4835829, study PRJEB28245) | human gut metagenome | biome: gut microbiome; material: fecal sample | place: Denmark | collected 2008 | reverse complement strand
CACCCCTTCCTCCACCAGCGGAGCCAGCAGACAGACCCGGAAAAACCGTGCCGCGCCGCCCGGTGCAGCGGGCAGCAGCACCGCCAGCGCCTTGCCCGCCAGCAGATACCCCACCGCCCAGCCAAAGGCCGAAAGCAGTGCGGCGGTGCGGGGGTTCAGCTTGTGCATGGTCGGTTTCCTCCTGCTATGATTCGTTCCCGGTTATAGTACCATATCTGCCGCCGGGTGCGCAAGGTTTCGGCGTTCTGTCGTGGCAAATTTATGCAAATTATTGACATATCGCCCTGAATGGTGGTATAATAATTTCCAACCTTTTTGATGAAAACGTTGCTTATACTGTATTTTACCGGTAGACCGGAGGTATTATTATGATCCGTATCCTCACCGATTCCGCGTGCGACATCCTGCCCGCCGAGGCGCAGCAGCTGGGCGTGACCGTGATTCCCCTGAACGTGACACTGGAGGACGGCACCGTCCTGCGGGACGGCATCGACATGACCCCCAGCGAATACTATGCCCATCTGGCAGCCTGCCGCAAGCTGCCCACTACCAGCCAGCCCAGCCCGGAGCAGTTCGAGCAGCTGTATCTGGACGCTGCTGCCGCCGGGGACGAGGTGCTGGGCATCTTCTTGTCCGATGCCCTGTCCGGCACCGGTCAGTGCGCAAGGCTTGCCGCCGACCTTGCCAACGTGGACAATGTGGTGTTCGTGAACACCGAGAACGTCTGTCTGGGGCAGTCTTTGCTGGTGCGGCTGGCTGTGCAGCTGCGGGACGCCGGCAAGACGATCCACCAGATCGCCGCCGATCTGGAAAAGGCCAAGCAGCACCTGCATCTGGTAGCTGCCGTGGACGATCTGAAGTACCTGCGCAAGGGCGGCAGACTGTCTGCCGCCGCCGCTGTGGCGGGCGGTATGCTGGGCATCAAGCCCATCCTCGCCGTCATAGAGGGCAAGGTGGCGCTGGCCGGTAAGGCGCGCGGTCTGCCCGGCGTGTATGTGGCGCTGTTCAAGAAGATCGACGAGATGGGCGGCATCCACCCGGGCTACACGCCGCTGCTGGGCTACACCGTCAACCACCGGGAGCTGCAGCCGCTGCTGACCTACCTGCAGGACAACCTGCATCTGGACGCACCGCTGGTGCGCCAGATCGGCTGCGTCATCGGCACCCACACCGGCCCCGGTGCCTTCGGCATCGCATTCTTTGATAAAGAACTGGTGCTGGAATAAAACCTATATAAAGCAAGAACAAGACGGGCAGCCCGTGGGCTGCCCGACTTGTTTTTTGTGGGGGAATGGGAAGTAATAGCGCTGTTTTGGGATGTGCACCCTTGTTGGCAACACCCTCGCCCTCTCAGGCGCTAACGCGCCAGATTCCCCCTTTTGTCGCTGCGCGACATCTTCCCCCGGCGCGGGGGAAGTCTTTCCTCAAAGGGAGAGCCCTTGGCATAGCGGCAAAGTTTCCAGTCGAACCGCAAGGCTTGCGGTTTCGCCAGAGCCTCTCCCTTTGGGAGAGGTGGATGCGAACGTAGTGAGCAGACGGAGAGGGCGAGGTTGCTTCCCGCAGCACCGCGCTTTCGCAGAAAGCGGCGCTGCAACTGCCGCTTCTCTCTACGACCCCTCTCTGTGAAAAAGTAGTTCCGAAACGCCCGCAGGCGTTTCGGAACTACAAATAAAAATATTCTTTCCGCTACTGATGCGCAAAGCGAACGCGGAGCGCATTCTGAATCGTCCCGCCCTGCCCTTACAGCACCGCGTCCGAGATGAGCTTGCCCAGCAGCAGCACCAGCACCACCAGCATCATGGGGCGGATGAAGCGGGCACCCTTTTTCAGGGCAAAATGGGAGCCAAGCAGGTTGCCCAGAATGTTGCTGATGGCGCAGGGGATGCCGATGTGGAACACCACCAGACCGTTCATCAGGTAGGTGAACAGGCTGGCGTAGTTGCTGGCCAGATTGAGCACCTTGCCGTTGCCGTTGGCGGTGCGCAGATCAAAGCCCATCAGGGTGGTAAAGGCAATGATGGCAAAGGTGCCGGTGCCCGGGCCCATGATGCCGTCGTACAGGCCGATGCCCAAACCGATGGCCAGCGCCAGTAAGATTTTTTTCAGGTCCAGCGTGCCGTCGTCCCGGTTCTCATCCGGCAGGTTGCGCTGCCACAGGATGATGACCGCCGCCACCGGCAGGATGATGAACATCATGGTGCGCAGCATCTCGTCACTGAGCAGCAGCACGATGTGCGCGCCCAGCGCACTGCCCGCAAAGCTGCCGATGGCTGCAAGAACGCCCACCTTCACGTTTATGGCACCGTTTTTGAAAAAGTTTGCCGTGGCAAAGGTGGTGCCGCAGGCGGCGCTGAACTTGTTGGTGGCATAGGTGTAGTGGGGCGGCAGCCCGGCGAACAGATAGGCCGGCAGACTGATCAGCCCACCGCCGCCGGCTGCCGAATCCACAAAGCCTGCAAAGCCGGTCATCAGCATGAGAAACGCCATCATCCACGGCGAAATCGTGATACCCATTGTTATAATTCCTCTTATCTTTCCAAGTCGTTTGTTCTTTTTCAGGAGACGCGCGCCTTAGACCATATAAAACCTCCCCTCGCAGGGCAATACACAGCCCGGGATACCCGCGCAGCGCAGGGGTATCCCGGGCACATTTTGCAATTTTAAGACGTTTTATTACAGATTGTTTTTAAAGAAGCGGTATGCGTTGCGCCAGTAGATGGCTTCCACCTCGTCCTCGGTAAAGCCCTCGCGGCGCAGCGCCTCGGCCAGCAGCGGCATATCTGCTGCCGTTTCCAACTCGTGCTGGCCGCCGATGCCGTCAAAGTCGCTGCCAAGGCTGATGACCTCAATGCCGCCCACCTGCTTGAAGTGTGCCGCGTGCTTTGCCAGCCGCTCCACCGTGCTGCGGCAGAGCTTGGGGTGTGCCGAGTCTGCGTCCACAAAGGAAGCGCAGTAATTCAGCCCCGCAATGCCGCCCTTTTCTGCCAGTGCACGGATCATCTCGTCGGTCAGGTTGCGGTTGTGGGGCGACAGCGCACGGCAGTTGGAGTGGCTTGCCGCAAAGGGACGGGTGCTGTGGTTTGCAATGTCCCAGAAGCCCTTATCGGAAAGGTGGCTCACGTCTGCGGTGATGTGCAGCTTTTCCATCTCCTCCAAAAAGGCAAAGCCCCGCTCGGTCAGGCCGGTCTCGGTATTGGCCACCAGCGGCCCGCCGGGGTTTGCGTTGGGGGCTGCCAGCTCGTTGGGGTAGTTCCACGTCAGGGTCATCATGCGCACGCCCAGTTCCTGCAGCCGCCGCAGCACGCCCAGACTGCCCTTGCAGCAGCCACCCTCTTCCACCGTCAGCATGGCGCTGAGCTTGCCCTCGGCGCGGTTGCGCTCAAGGTCGGCGGCGGTGTACACCGGGGCGATCTTTTCCGGGTAAGCCGCCATGAGCCGCTTGAAGATGTCGATCTCCTCCAGCACGCTTACCAGCGGGTCGGCCCCGGGAGCGGGGTCGGCCAGATCCACATAGGCCGCAAAGCATTGCAGCAGATAATCTCCCTGCCGCAATTTTTCAAGGTCGATATGCAGATCGTTGTGTAAAAAGCTTTTGGGTGTGCCTGCCTTTTCGGCGCGGCGCAGTTCGTACAGGGTATCGCAATGCAGATCCCAAACCTTCATGATGGATGCACTCCTTTATGCTTCTTCTCCCAGCAGCTGCAGCAGCTGTTCGGGGTTCATGGACAAAATCGCGCCGTCTGCCCCACCGGTAACGGTGTCGGCCAGCGACTGCTTGGCCTGTTGCAGTTCCACGATCTTTTCCTCAATGGTGTCCTGCGCGATCAGCCGGTACACCTGCACCGGGTTGCGCTGGCCGATGCGGTAGGCGCGGTCGGTAGCCTGATTCTGCGCGGCAAGGTTCCACCACGGGTCGTAGTGGATGACGATATCGGCGGCGGTCAGGTTCAGACCCGTGCCGCCCGCCCGCAGCGAGATGAGAAAGACATCCGCCTCGCCCTGATTGAACCGGCGCACCTGCTCGGCGCGCACCGGCTTCGGGGTAGAGCCTTGCAGGGTGAAGTGGCTCACCCCGGCTTCGTCCAGCCGCTTTGCCAGCAGCTCCAGCATGGAGGTGAACTGGCTGAACAGCAGAATGCGGTGTCCGCCTGCCACTGCCTCGGTGACAAGTTCCAGACAGGCGTCCAGCTTGGCGCTGCTGCCCGTCCAGTTGTCTGCCACAAGGCGCGGGTCGCAGCAGATCTCCCGCAGCCGCATCAGCACGGCAAACACGGTCATCTTGTCCTCCGGCTTTGCCGCCCGCAGCTTTTCCCGGGCATCCACCACCGCTGCCAGATACAGCTTGCGCTGCTCGGTCTCCAGCTCAACGCGGCGCACATTCTCCGTTTTGGGCGGCAGCTCCCGCAGCACCTCCGACTTCATGCGCCGCAGGATGAAGGGCCCGGTGAACTGGTTCAGCCGCCGCACGGCGTTGGCATCCTCGTCCTGCACGATGGGCTTTTCAAACCGGGCACAGAAGGTCTTGTAAGGGGGCAGATACCCCGGCATCAAAAAGGAGAAGATGCTCCACAATTCGCCCAAGCGGTTTTCCACCGGGGTGCCGGTCAGGGCAAAGCGCACCCGGCTGTTCACCCGGCACACCGCCTTGTATTTCTGGGTGGTGTGGTTCTTGATGGCCTGTGCTTCGTCCAGAATGCAGGCGTAGAAGCTTTGCCCGGCATACAGCTTTTCGTCCCGGCGCAGCAGGTCGTAGCTGGTAATGACGATGTCCGCCTGCGCCCACCCATCGACCAGCGTGGCGCGGTGGGCGGCATCGCCGTCCATGGCTACGCTTTGCAGCTGCGGGGTGAACTTCTGGCATTCCTCCTGCCAGTTCAGCACCAGCGACGCCGGGCAGACGATGAGACTGGGCAGCTGCTGCCCGCCCTCCTTCATGGCCAGCAGGTAGCTGAGCACCTGCACGGTCTTGCCCAGACCCATATCATCGGCCAGAATGCCGCCCATGCCGTAACCATCCAGTGTGCGCAGCCAGCGGTAGCCGTCCCGCTGGTATTTGCGCAGGGTCTTTTGCAGGGAGAGCGGCGGGGTATATTCGCTGTCCCGCACGGCGTGGAAGCTGCGGCTGATGCGCCGGAAAGCATCGTCCCGGTCGAACCGCAGGCCGTTCTGCCCCGAAAGCGCCCAGTCCAGCGTGGGGGCGCGGTAGAGCGGCAGGGCGGCGTGGCCGTCCTTCAGCTTTGCGCCGGAAAGTTCCAGTGTGTCGTTCAGCTCGTCCAGCCCTTCCAGACTGTCGTCCAGCCGCAGCAGACTGCCGTCCCGCAGGCGGTGGTAGCGCTTTTTCTGGTGCAGAGACTGCAAAAGCTCCCGCAGCTCCTCCACCGGGAACGCGCCGGTGTCCACTTCCAAGTCCAGCACGCTGCCGTGCACCGACACCCCTACCGAGATCTTAGGCGGGGCGGCTTGTAGGTTGCGGAAGGCATCGGTCTGGTACACCTCGCCCATGGCCAGCAGGGCGGGAATGCCCTCTTCCAGCAGCTGGAAAAGCGCTTCCTCCCCGGAAATGCTGTAATGCCCGGGCTTGCCGCTCTCGGGTTCCAGATAGGTTTCCAGCAGCCGCTTTGCCCGGTTCTCGGTGCGGGCATCCCGCAAAAGATCCGGCGGCACCGGCTCGCCGGGGGCTACCCGGTCCTCGCCGTACAGAAAGACCGGGTAAGCCGTAACGGTAAGCCCCCGGTCGGCGTCCAGATAAAACTGCACCACCGGTTCCAGCGGGATCTGGTTCAGCAGCAGCCGGTCGGGGTCCACGATGTTGACCCGGTTGCCCAGCTCCGGCAGCACATAGCTGCAAAAGGCGGCGGCATCCGCGCTGGTAAAGAACAAACTGCGCCCGCCAAAGGTCTCCAGCACCGGCAGCACCCGGCGGCATTCCTCCCGCTGCATCCGCCAGAGGGTGGTTTCGCCCAGCAGATAAGCATAGTCCAGCCCCTGCACCCCGCTGAGCGCCGGGGTACAGCTCAGCTGCACGCCGCCCTTGCGGCGCTCCACCTTCAGACTGATGACCGGCAGACCCTCTTTAAGGGTATAGCCGCCCACAACGCCCTCGGCGGCGTAAAGCTCCACAAGGGCATCCAGCCCCTCGCCGGTCAGCGGCAGACCGCCCGCCGGGCCTTTCTCCCAGCCGGAGCGCACCGTACCCTCGGCTTCAAATGCCTGCCGGGCGCTCACCTGACGGCGCAGCAGCCGCAGCAATTGCTGCGCATCCGGGGCAAAGGCGTCCCACCGGTGCACAAACGCCAGCGACTTGCCGTAGCTGACGCTTTCGCCCTGCTCGACCGCATCCAGAAACTGCGGGATGCTTTTTACCAGATACTGCCGCCCGCCGATGCCGTCCGAGACCCGCAGCCGCAGCCAGATACGGCCATTGTGCGGCGTAAATTCCGGCTCCAGCAGGGCAAAGCCGGTGCGCTGGACAGCGGGCTGGGGCTGCTGCTGCGCATCCTCCCGCTGGTAGCGTTTCAGCAGAAGCTGGGCTTCATAGTCGGTCTCCGGCTCCTCACCCCGCCACTTGCGACCGAACAGCATATCCAGCCCGGCGCTGTAGCTGTCCTTGCGGGGTTCGGTGCTCAAGCCTGCAACGCCCCGCTGCACCCCGGGGATGCTCTCCGGCTTTTTTTCCGGGGCAGGCGGGTTCTTTTCTGCGTCCTGCAGCAGCAGCGCGCCGATATGCTTGCAGTAGGTGCCATCGCCGTTCTGGTTATAGGGGCAGTCGCAGGAGGCGCTGACAAAGCTGCCGTTTTCCCGCAGCCAGACCTGCGTATAATAGCAGTCCGGCCCGCTGCCCTGCACCAGCGCTGTCAGGTGCCGCACCCCGTCCTCGTTGGTGGTGCAGCTGCTTTGCAGGATGCGCTTGCGGTACTTCTGTGCCCGCTCAAAGATGCTTTTACCCAGCAATGCGCGGATCTCCTGTGCGTCCATGTGGTCTCCCTCCCCTGTGCTGTCGCGGTTCCGGTCTATTCTATAAGAATACCGCGTTCCACCCCGGGATGCAAGGGCAGAAGGGTAAAAAACGTATAGAAAGCGCGGGGCGGGACGATTTTGAATGGCCTCCGCTTTGCTTTGGCCATCTTCAGCGGAAAAATTATTTTTATATAGAGCAATACCGGAGCGTCTGCGGACGCTCCGGTATTGCATTTTTCACGGGAAAGGCCGTAAAGGCAAACGGCATTTATCGTGTTATAGTAAGTTCACAACTGTTCAGTCCTGTTTTTCTGCGGGGGCTGTGCCGCGCTTGCGGGTCTTGAGGTGGTACATCTCCTGATCCGCCTTGTCGATCAGGTCGTGCACGGTGGCAATGTCCGGCTCAAGGCGGGCGCAGCCGATGCTGATCTCGATCTGGTAGGGCTTGCCGGAGGCGGCGTTGGCGGCATCCAGCTCCCGCTGGATGGAAGCGATCAGGGTGCGCACCTCCACGCTGTTGCAGCCGCAGGCGATGCAGAATTCATCGCCGCCGTAGCGCGCCAGCACGCCGTTATAGTTGGCGCACACCTTTTTCAGGATGCCCGCCAGCAGCACCAGTGCGGCGTCCCCCTCCAAGTGGCCGTATTCATCGTTGATGTGCTTGAAGTGATCCATGTCCATCATGAGGAAGTGCAGCGAGCGGTTGGGGTGGCGGCGGTAATAGGGCAGTTCGCTTTCCAGATAGCGCAGCGCCACGATACGGTTGCTGACGCCGGTCAGGGTGTCCACCGTGAACTTGGTCTGCAGCACCAGCACATACACGCACACCAGCCCCAGCGTAATGCCGCAGCACAGCAGCCCGCGCCCGGGCAGCCAGCCTTGCAGCAAAAAGCCTGCCGCCGGCGCAAGCGCGAGCAGCAGCAGGGTTTTCAGTTCCTCTTTGGGTGTTTCCTGCTTCCAGTGGCTCAGCGTCCAGCTGCAGCGGAGAAAGGCTGCTGCCAGATAGGCAAGCCCCACCAGCTTCGGCTCCCAGAACAGGGTGCTGCCCCGCAGCCCTTCTGCATCCAGATAGCAAAAGCCGTTTTCGTCCCGCGCTGTCAGCAGCACCAGCAAAAGCAGTGTCACCGGTGCGGCGCTGAGTGCCAGCCTGCGGCCGTCCTCCATCCATGTATGCCCCAGCTCTGTCTCCACATACAAAAACACCAGCAGGCAGCAGCACGCCGCCAGCAGATAAAACAAAATGCTGCCCCCGGCGTTCAGCCGGTAGGTCAAGGGGATGCCCAGATCCTCCCACGCGCCCAGCTGCGCCAGCGCACTGCCATAATCTACGATCGTCAGCGTCCCGGCAAACCACAGCAGCGCCGTAAACTGCCGCCCGGGCAGACTTTTATCCCGCATTTTCTGCTGCGCCCGCAGCAAAACCACCAGTGTGACCAGACAGAGCCCACTGACCTGAGTATGCGCAATCGCATCCATGCCGCAACGCTCTCCTTTACCCTAGGGCGGCTTTGCGCCGTCCCGACCCTTTTCCGCTCTTCCAACGTTCCTTTTTCGCACAAACCCATTGTACCAAATCCATAACAAATATGCAACACAAACCGAAAAATTCATACAAAAAAAGACACCGGAACGTCTTTCGTCGTTCCGGTGTCTTTTGAACTCAAATCACTTTGCCTGCGGATGAGCGGCGTCGTTGCGCAGGGCGCTTTCGCGGATCTTTTCCAGCGTCTGCTCGCTGAGGATATGCTCTGCCTTGCAGGCGTCCTCGGCGGCGGTCTGCTCGTCCACGCCCAGCTGCACAAAGAAGTGGGTCAGCAGCTGGTGGCGGCTGTAAATGCGCTGAGCGATCTCCTGCCCGGGCTCCAGCAGGGTCAGGTTGCCTTCGCCGTCCACCGCGATATAGCCGTTCTCCCGCAGCTTTTTCATGGCGATGCTCACGCTGGCTTTGGTAAAGCCCAGCTCATTGACAACGTCAATGGAGCGCACTTTGCCCATACGCTGGCTCAGCATCAGGATCGTTTCAAGATAATCTTCCGCGGACTGGTGGATCTGCATGGTTTGTCCGGCCTCCTGCCTTATTCCCTCTGGGGGATTTTTCCGACAGGGGATGTATACCCTCTGTCGTATGTTAAAGGATATCACATTTTTGCGGTTGATGCAAGCAATTCGCAGCAAGTTTGGTTAAACTAACCATATTTCTCTGCACAGAACTGCTGTTTTGTCGGTTTTGCACCGCTCCTGTTTTGTGCAAAGGGTGCAATTTACCGCGCAGCCAGATAGGCCGCAGGGCCTTCCTCGTACAGATCGCCGCCGTGGGCGTCCAGCACAACGGTCAGAGGCATATCCTGCACAGTCAGGCGGCGCACCGCTTCACAGCCCAAGTCCGGCCATGCGATCACTTCCAGCGTCTGCACGCTTTTTGCCATCAGCGCACCGGCACCGCCCAGCGCAGCCAGATACACCGCGCCGTTGCGCACCACAGCGTCTTTGACGGCGGCGTCCCGCTTGCCCTTGCCGATCATGATCTTGTTGCCAAGGTCCAGCAGCCGGGGGCTCATGGCATCCATGCGTCCGCTGGTGGTAGGCCCTGCCGAGCCGATGACCTCGCCCGGGCGCTCCGGGGTGGGGCCTACATAATAGATGGCGCTGCCTTCCAGATCAAAAGGCAGGGTCTCGCCCTTGTCCAGCGCCTCCATCATCCGCTTGTGTGCCTGATCCCGGGCGGTGTACACCACACCGGAAAGCAGCACGGTATCCCCCGCTTTCAGCGGGGCCAGATCCTGCGCGGTGCAGGGGGTGGTAATTTTATATTCCACAGCAATACTCCTTTGGCATCCTCGCCCTCTCCGTCATCGCTCACGCGATGCCACCTCCCCCAAAGTGGGAGGCCTTGGCAGTCCACACAAACTTTACCTCTTTGCCAAGGGCTCTCCCTTTGGGAGAGCTGGACGCGAAGCGGCCTGAGAGGGCGGAGTCTCTTACAGCTCCGCGCTGGCGCGGCGGGTCACATGACAGGAAACGTTCACAGCCACCGGCAGCCCCGCCACATGGGTGGGCATCTGTTCAATGGCAAGGCCAAGGCAGGTGGTCTTGCCGCCAAAGCCCTGCGGGCCGATGCCCAGTGCATTGATGGCGGTAAGCAGCTCCTGCTCCAGCTGCGCGTAGTAGGGGTCGGGGTTGGGGACATCCAGCGGGCGCAGCAGCGCCTTTTTTGCTAGATACGCCACCTTGTCAAAGCTGCCGCCCACACCGATGCCCAGCACGATGGGCGGGCAGGGGTTGGAGCCGGCCTGCTTTACAGTATCCACCACGAACCTTTTAAAGCCCTCCACGCCGTCGGCGGGCTTGAGCATCTGGATGCGGCTCATGTTCTCGCTGCCAAAGCCCTTGGGTGCCACCGTGATGGTGCAGCCCTCGCCGTCCACCAGATGCACCGTGATGGCGGCGGGGGTGTTGTCGCCGGTGTTGCCCCGGCGCAGCGGGTCGGCCACGATGCTCTTGCGCAGGTAGCCGTCCGTATAGCCCCGGCGCACGCCCTCGTGGATGGCGGCTTCAAAGCTGCCGTCAATGTGCACGTCCGTGCCCAGCTCCACGAACACGCAGGCCATGCCGGTGTCCTGACAGATGGGCAGGTCTTTTTCCTTTGCGGCGCTAAGGTTCGACCACAGCAGGTCTAACGTGTTCTTTGCCAGCGGCCACGGCTCTTCCTCCCGGGCTTTTTCCAGTGCGGCCTGCACGTCCTGCGGCAGCTGGGTGTTGGCCTTGATGCAGAGCCGCGCCACCGTATCCGTAATGCTCTGTGCGGAGATCGTTCTCATGCCTGTGTCCTCCGCTTACAGCCGTGCCACGCCGGTCTCGCGGGCAGCTTTTGCCACGGCATTTGCCACAGCTTCGGCCACGCGGGGGTCGAACGCGCCGGGGATGATGTTCTCCTCGCTGCGGTCGGCATCGGTGATAAGGTCTGCAATGGCGTAGGCAGCGGCCAGCTTCATCTCATTGTTGATATCCCGGGCGCGGACGCTGAGCGCGCCCTTGAACAGGCCGGGGAAGCACAACACGTTGTTGACCTGATTGGGGAAGTCGCTGCGGCCGGTAGCCATCACCCGCACGCCGCCCGCCTTGGCTTCATCCGGCATGATCTCCGGGGTGGGGTTTGCCATGGCAAAGACAATGGCGTCCTTGTTCATGGTCTTGCACAGCTCGGTGGTCAGGATGCCGGGGCGGGACACGCCGATGAACACGTCTGCACCCTCCAGCGCTTCCTTCAGGCCGCCCTTGATCTGGCGGGGGTTGGTCACCTCGCCCAGCCAGTTCTTGTGTGCTTCGGCGCTGTTGCAGCCCTTGTACAGAGTGCCGAACTGATCTACCGCCACGATGTCCTTGGCACCGGCGGTCATGAGCATCTTGATGATGGCGGTACCGGCTGCGCCGGGGCCGTTCAGGACGATGTGCACGTCCTCCATCTTCTTATTCACCACCCGCAGGGCGTTGATGAGGGCAGCGGTGACCACGATGGCGGTGCCGTGCTGGTCATCGTGGAACACGGGGATGTCCAGCTCCCGCTCCAGGGTCTCCTCGATCTCAAAGCACTCCGGGCTCTTGATGTCCTCCAGATTGATGCCGCCAAAGGTGGGCGCGATGGCCTTGCAGGCAGCAATGACGCTGGCGGCGTCGTGGGCGTCGATGCAGATGGGGAAGGCGTCCACGCCGCCGAACTCCTTGAACAGCACGGCCTTGCCCTCCATGACCGGCAGACCGGCTTCCGGGCCGATATCGCCCAGACCCAGCACGGCAGTGCCGTTGGAGACAACGGCCACCATGTTGCCCTTGAAGGTGTACTTATACACATCATCGGGGTTTTCCTTGATCTTGCGGCAGGGCTCGGCCACACCGGGGGTGTAGGCGGTGGACAGGTCGTCGCGGGTGGCGACTTCCACCTTGCTCACGATGCCCACCTTTCCCTTGTGGGTCTCGTGCATTTCCAGAGCTGCTTTATTGTAATCCATTTAATTTTCCTCCGTTACGGTTCGCATCCTCGCCCTCTCCGTCTGCTCACTGCGTTCGCATCCACCTCCCCCAAAGTGGGAGGCCTTGGCAGTCCACGCAAACTTTCTGGTTTTGCCAAGGGCTCTCCCTTTGAGGAAAGACTTCCCCCGCTCCGGGGGAAGATGTCGCGCAGCGACAAAAGGGGGGATCTGTCACCGCAGGTGACTGAGAGGGCGCACTCATACAGTTTTATTGTAACAGAACCGCCCGGGTATTTCCACCGGTTTTGCGGCATTTCCCGTCCCAAAGCGGGCAAAAGTGATACCTGTGCCGGGCGGCATTTGTGGAATTTTAGCAAAAATCTTTTCTTTTCGCTTTTTTCCGTTATAATAGGATGGTATGATATTTGCATTCTCCGTGAAAACGGTCTGCTATTTTTAGGAGGTATCTCTTTTGAAACGCATTACCAAGATCCTGTTGTGTGTGCTGTGCGCGGTGGCTGCTGTGCTGTGCGTAGCTGCGGCCTGCTTTATGCTGCTCAAAAAGCAGAGCGGCACCACGGCATCCTCTGCCGCATCCGGCGCAAGCGTGTCCATCTACGGCAAGGTGTCGGATTTCGATTATTCCAGCTTCGATTACTCCGAGGGACTGGACGATAACGGCCACTGGACCGGCATCCGCGCACTGGACTATGTGACCTTGCCGGAGGATGTATCCGCGCTGCCGCTTTCTAAGGCCGATATCGAGCCCACCGAGGCCGAGATCCAGACCCAGATCGACACTTTGCTGAACCAGTACGCCACCACCCAGAACATCACCGGCCGGGCAGCCCAGAGCGGCGACACTGTGAACATCGACTATTCCGGCGCGGTGGATGGCGTAGCCTTTACCGGCGGCACCGCCACCGGCTATGACCTGACGCTAGGCAGCCACACCTTCATTGACGGCTTCGAGGATCAGATCATCGGCCACAATATCGGTGACACCTTTGATGTGACCGTCACCTTCCCGGAGGGCTACGGCGACTCCACCGACGCCGAGGGCAACACCATCACCCTCAGCGGCAAGGAGGCCGTGTTCAGCGTGACCCTGAACGCCATCACCCAGAGCGTTGTGCCCACCCTGACCGACGAGTGGGTGGAGACGAACTTTGCCGCCAGCGACGATCTGCACACCGCAGACGCCCTGCGCCAGTACTTTGACAGCGCCCTGTACGCCAACAATCTGGACAACGCCGTGATGGACTATCTGCTCAATAACGCCACCTTCAAGGAGATCCCCACCCAGATCACCAGCTACTACATCCGTATGTTCCTGAACTACCACTCTCAGCTTGCTACCCAGTACGGCATGGAGCTGGACGCCTACGCACAGGCCAAGGGCTACGCCGATGCCAACGCGATGCTGGCAGATTCTGACGCCTACTTTGAGCATCTGGCCAAGCAGGATCTGGTCTTTCAGGCCATTGCGGAACAGCTGGATATCACCCCCACACAGGAGCAGATCGACAGTGCCAACAGCTCCTACACCGACACCTACGGCGCACAGCGCAGTATGCTGAACGCCTTGCAGCTGGCTGTGCTGGACAAGGTGGAGGAAAGCGCGGTGCTTTCCTGACAGCCGTCAAAACACGATTTAAAATGGCTTCCGCTACGCTCTAGCCATATTCAGCGGAAAAATTATTTTTAATAGAGCAATGCCGGAGCGTCTGCGGACGCTCCGGCATTGCATTTTCACGGGAGGGGTCGTGGAGGAAAACGGCAGCTGCCGCGCCGCTTTCTGCGAAAGCGCGGTGCGGCGGTTAGTGTCCTCGCCCTCTCCGTCTTTGCTACGCAAATCCACCTCTCCCAAAGGGAGAGGCCTTGGCATGGCGGTAAAGTTTCCGGCAGAAGCATAGAGTGTGTGGTTTCGCCAGTGGCTCTCCCTTTGGGAGAGCTGGCGCGTTAGCGCCTGAGAG
>ULXD01032243.1_pt1 | contig 13949 bp, 9 predicted proteins | sample 1960961 | NCBI WGS metagenome assembly ULXD01 (sample SAMEA4835829, study PRJEB28245) | human gut metagenome | biome: gut microbiome; material: fecal sample | place: Denmark | collected 2008 | reverse complement strand
TGCACCTGCCAAATCAAGCACATCGGCGCCGTAGGCCGTGACATCAAACACCGGGAAGTCGATCGTGAGCGAATCGACACGGGGCAACCCGGCTACACCGCCCACTATATTTGCTTTCAAGCTGTTGTCGGCCGCATTCAGCATGAATCGATTCACCACTATGGAATCGACAGGGCCGTCGATGTCGGCATAAATTGACACCGGCATATCAAGAGGAGCCAGTGCCGGGGCAAGCGAAGCAAAGTCTTTTGGAGCAATGTGCGAACCTTCCAGGATCGACAGGTTGAACGGAATGCCGAGCAATCGCGACTTCAAGTCCTGCCATCCGTCATATTGCACCGAAAACTCCCCCAACCGGAGTTCCGACGACGGCATGACAAGCGCAAAGTCATCGACCTTTATTCTCAAGTCCGACACAAGAAATTTTCCATTGAGCGACTCGATACGCAACCCCGAACGCTCGGCAAGGGCAAGACGCTTGAGATCAACCGAGTAATCGTCATTTTTAATTCGAGGAAGCAGTATGTCGGCCTTTATGTCATATACCCGCAGATGGTTGAAGTCGAGAGTCCGTCCCGGTTTCCGTTCGGCGTTAATGACATCATACGACACCACACCCTGGCGTATGACTATGTTATTGATGCGCAAGTCGTAGAATGTAGGGTTATCGTCATCCTTCGGAGGGTTCAGTCGGTCGATAATCGGCTGTATGTTAAGCGGAGCGCTTGACGAGTCGCGCGACAGACGCGCATCGACACCAATCAACTCGGCAAAAGATATTACAACTCTGCCGTCAAAAATAAGCTTGCCAAGCATTATACCTGCACCAAGCCGCTTTACTCGCAATGCCGTGTCGCCGGGTGCCACCTCAACAGTCACATCATTAGCCGCCAACTTGTTGAACGGACTTATATTCACCGAGCCTATGCTCACGTTGGCTCCGAGAAGCTGCGTAAGCTCACGCTCTCCTATGTGACATATATGTTTTTGCACCGACGGTAACGACAGCACTAAATATAGCATCGCAGGCACAAGGATGACTACCGCCAGAACGCTTACGATAATAGTACGTATTACCTTATATAATCGAGTCATTAAAAATCACTGAAAATCACTGCAAACTTACACAAAAACGCGCTAAAATGCCAATAAAAGGCCAACAAATTCACAAGTCACAGGCAAATACATTTGTCGACCTGCAATAGTTGCACTCAATTGTTTTGAAATAATTGAGCAAATAAATAACTTTGCATCCTGAATTTTGGTTATTATAACATGAGCATAATCATCCTTGGAATAGAATCGTCATGCGACGACACCTCAGCAGCGGTAATACGCGACGGAATCCTGTTAAGCAACGTAATAGCAAGCCAGAAAGTACATGAAGAGTATGGAGGCGTAGTGCCCGAACTCGCATCCCGCGCCCACCAGCAGAACATCGTGCCGGTAGTCGACACAGCCATCAAGCGGGCCGGAATCGACAAGCACGATCTGTCGGCTATTGCGTTCACCCGCGGTCCCGGTTTGTTAGGCTCGCTCCTTGTGGGTACTTCATTTGCCAAGGGCCTGTCGCTCGGACTCGGAGTTCCCATCATCGATGTGAATCATCTGCACGGTCATGTGTTGTCACACTTCATCCGCACCGAGCCCGACGATGTAGTTCCCGAATTTCCATATATATGCCTGTTGATTTCGGGCGGCAACTCCCAGATAATACTGGTCAAAAGTCCGTCAGACATGGAAGTGCTCGGACAGACAATCGACGATGCCGCCGGTGAAGCATTTGACAAGTGCGCCAAGGTCATGGGACTCCCCTATCCCGGCGGACCGCACATCGACCGCCTTGCAGCCGAAGGCGACCCCAAGCGATTCAAATTTGCAAAGCCGCACATCGCAGGCCTCGATTACAGCTTCAGCGGACTGAAGACGTCGTTTCTCTACACACTGCGCGACAACATCAAGCTCGACCCCGACTTCATCGAGAAAAATAAAGCCGACCTGGCCGCATCGCTTCAATCGACAATAATAGAGATTCTTCTCGACAAGCTGCGCAAGGCAGTCGACATGACCGGAGTGAAGACCGTAGCCATAGGTGGAGGCGTGTCGGCCAATTCAGGAGTACGAAAAGCAGTAGCCGACTACTGCGAGGCACGTAACCTGACCGCATTCATCCCTCAACGCACATTCACCACCGACAATGCCGCAATGGTGGCCATAGCCGGACACTTCAAATACCTTGACGGATTTTTCTGCAACTACGACGAGGCTCCCTACGCCCGAGTAAAGATATAAATCAAAACCGACATAAATGATGAACATTTCAATCATAGCCATAGGCGACGAGCTCCTTATAGGGCAAGTTATCGACACCAATTCAGGCGACATTGCACGACGCATAAATCCGCTCGGATGGAAAGTCAACGATGTGCAGGTCGTTGCCGACGATGCCGATGAAATAAAACGCGCCATCGATCGCGCATTTGAAACAAGCGACATCGTGATAACCACCGGCGGCCTCGGCCCGACAAAGGACGACATAACCAAAACCACGCTGTGCCAATACTTCGGAGGCGAGATGGTTGAGAATCCCGATGTGCTTGAAAACGTAAAGCAGGTTATCGCCAACCGCGGCCTGGTGCTCAACGACCTTACAGCGCGTCAGGCCATCGTTCCGTCATCGTGCAATGTCATCCAAAACATCGTGGGCACAGCACCCATAATGTGGTGGGAGCGCAACGGAAAGGTTCTCGTGTCGATGCCGGGAGTGCCCTTTGAAACACGCGAGATGCTCGACGCTGCGGTTCTGCCAATGTTGATTGAGAAGTTCCCGACCAATACGGCCATCGAACATCGCACGCTAATGGTGGTAGGCTACAGCGAGTCGCTGCTGGCCATGAAAATTGCCGACTGGGAGGAGTCGCTGCCTCCGTTCCTTCACCTCGCATATCTCCCCAAGCCCGGCCTTGTAAGGCTGCGCATCGACGGACAGCATCAGGACAAGGCTCTGCTGATAAGCGAAATCAACCATTATCACAACCATCTCGTGAAAATGCTGGGCGACAACGTACTATTTGACGACGATGTACCAGTCGAGGAAATACTGCTGCTCGAGCTCAAAGCGCACGGCCTCACACTGTCAACCGCCGAAAGCTGTACGGGTGGCAACATTGCCCACCTGCTCACCTCGGTTCCGGGAAGTTCGGCAGTCTTCAACGGTGGTGTGGTCGCCTACAGCAACGATGTGAAGCGCAACATACTCGGAGTATCGGCACAAACCCTTGAGGAATGCGGAGCTGTGAGCCGCGAAGTTGTCGAGCAGATGGTGATCGGTGCCTGCCAGGCAATGAAGTCGGATTGCGCCATTGCGACTTCCGGAATAGCCGGACCATCGGGAGGCAGCGATAAAAAGCCCGTAGGCACCGTGTGCATAGCCGTAAAGACTCCGGCAGGCATAATCAGCATGAGCCATCACTTCCCCGGCAACCGCCAACGTGTGATAGTAAGGGCATCAATGACCGCATTGATTCTTGCAATAGAGCAGATTCGCACGTTGCCCAAACGCCAGAATTCAAGCACAGTAGAGGAATAAGGGTATTTTTATCTCAAATTTTTACATCGCGCATTTGCACATCTGAAAAATTGATTGTAAATTTGCACTCGCTAACCGCAACAAGGTTCCTTGGCCGAGTGGTTAGGCACCGGTCTGCAAAACCGTTTACAGCAGTTCGAATCTGCTAGGAACCTCAAAGGCTCGCTTTTGCGAGCCTTTTTTATTTCCTCCCGGTAGGGACGCGATACATCGCGTCCGCAGGAATAGTCACCCCGTCCCTACGTTTCATTTCATGCACCCCAAAATTTCGGAGCAACATAAAAAATTGTCGATGCAACCATGATTGATTGCATCGACAACAACATTACTCAACAGTATGTGTCTGATGTTTGTAGTTGCGCACCTTTTTGCCCCGGGCAAGCCGGTAGGCGATGTAGAAGTTTATCATGTTGTTGGAGCGGAAATTCGCATCGCTCCATCCCACGGTGTTGAGCGCGGGCGAGTAGCGGTAGGTGTGCGTCTTGCCCGGCATGAAGTGTATGTCGGGGCTCCACAGTACCGATAGCTGCAGTCGGTTGTTAAGGAAGTTCTTCTGCAGGGCTAATCCGAATCCGTCGCGCAACTCCCAATAGCGCGACTGAGGAGTGATCGAGCTGCTTCCGATTATTCCGTAGCTGAGTACGCAGTCCATAGCTATAGGGGCCACGCGGTAGATCATGTACCAGTCGGCTGTGGGAATCCACTTCTCGCGTCGGTAGTTCATGTAACGCGCCGTGGTTCCGGTGAGCGACCCCGCCAGTGCACTCTCCAGCCTGTCGGAGAACCTCTTGTTGTAGTTGATGCGGAACTTCCACTGGTTGAAATGTCCATTTTCCGGAATGGTTACGGCGTAGGGAATGCGCTCGCCGGAAGTTCCGTTCATGTAGGCAGCCTCGGTGATGTCGTAGATGGAGCCGTCGCCGTGGGTGAATGTCGTCGACAGCGTGAGCGAGCTGAAGAACGTGAGGTTGAGCATGACGCTGTGGGTGGTGGTGGCCTTCAGCGACGGATTGCCCGACTGGTACTCCAGCGAGTCGGTGAACTGGCCGTAGCCCGACATCTGTATGAGGTTGGGACTCGACGAGCTTGCACTATACACAAGCTGTGTCACAAACTTTTTGCTCGGACGCCAGAATGCGTTGGCTTGAAGTCGCGGCTTTACGCTCGTAGTGTGGGTGTCGCCCTCGCTGTTGTGGTACACAAACACTCCGACATTGGCGGTCAGCGACAGCTTGTTTGACGGGAAGTACTGCAGCGATGCGTAGGTTGTGCTGCTTATCACCGAGTTGTTGCTGAGCACGATGTCGGTGCCGAGGCGCTTCTCCTTGTAGTCCATCGAAAGTAATGTTTCCGACAGGTCGAGTCCCGCCTTGCCGCCAAAGAGCGTTCGATAGGCGCTGAAGTTGCCCCAAAAGTAGTCGGAGCTTTTGCGGCGCAGGTCGTCGACCGAGTATCCGCTCGTGCGCGACACGTTGCGCTTGTAGTCCCATGCCGATGTGTTGTAGGTGAGCGAGGTGTTTATGTTCCACTTGCCCACAAGTCCACGGTGATATATTCCGAACGCCCATCCGAGGTAGTTGTTCTCAATCAACCGCGACATGTGTCCGATGGTGTCGCGCAGCACCGAGTTGATGTTGCCGGTGACCATTCGGCTTTTAAGCGTGCGGTCGAAACCGGTGGTGCTTACGCCAACCAGCGCCGACACTATGTGCCTGTCGTTTATGCGGTAGTCGACAGCAGTTTCGAGAGCCAGACTGCGGCGGCGCATCAAGTCGGTGGGATCCCTGGGGTCCTGCTCAAGCATGCGCTCCTCGTAGTTGTTGAGCGGGAATGTCCTGGTGGTGTAGGTCGACATTCCCGACTGCTCCCATTGCCATGAGGCGTCGGCCTGCACGTTCCACTTATCCTCGGTGTAGGTGAAGTCGGCCCACGGACTCGTCTTGTTGAAGTCCCTTCCCCGCCCGTTTACACCGTCGGGGCGTATCCACGTGTTGCCACCGATGTTGAACTCGGAGCCACGGTAGGTGGGGCGCGTGTGGAAGTTGATGAGCGCGTCGTAGCCCGAGTACTTTCCCGTGGGCTGGTGCACCACATCGATGCGGTCGAAGCGGTTGGGCGACTGTCGCTTTATGTAGTCGGCTCCGCGCTCCATGCTGTCGACGAGGAGCACAATGTTGCTCGACCCGAGATAGGTGAGATCATGGCTCACCGGGTTGTAGAAAGCTCCGTTGACCCGCATCAGTAGCTCGCCGGCCGTCCTGAGTCCCCGCTTCATATCCTGTGTTATCATATAGGAGTCGCGAGTCCCGCGGTGGCTTATCGTGCTCGCCTCGACCGTTACCTCATCGAGCGACACGGCGGGCTTTATGCTGTCAACATTCACTGTGTCGGCAGGAGCAAGGCTAATTTGTCGGGCCGAGGCGTTGCCCGAAGCATGGAGGTCGCACATCAGCAGGCACGACATGATGAATGAAAATCCTATAATCAATAATAGTGATGAATTTTTCATACAGGTTGAAGTTTTTTATTGTTGCAAAGGGAGTAAAATTAGTTTATCAATCAAAATTTTTCAGTGTGCAAAAAGTGTGCATTTTGCACAAGGTCTATTCCGGCAGTGTGCAAATAGTGTGCAATCTGACAGCTATTGCGCTGATGATAAATCACATAATTCAATGTCAGGCTTCAGGGTGCTGAAAATGTAATGAATGGTTTCATTGTCGTTCTGTTTTTGTACAAAGGAATGAATTGTTGTTTGCATTTGCAAGTTTTCAATTTCGCAAAAATTCGCAAACCCGGATTTTTAACAATTGTGAATTTCGCAAAAATTCGCAAAATCGGTTTAACTTGCTTGGTGTTAGCGGATAAGCTTGCAGCGCGGTTTATCGAGCGCTTTATGTTATCGGGTTGCTTCATTTGTTTTTAGTTTTCTCCGCAAATGAAGTTAAATGCGATTATCTGAGCAAGTTTTTTCCTTGACAAATCCTTGACAGGCGCTTTTGGGGTCTTGACAAATCCTTGACAGAATGATAATCGTGCTTGCAATTTTTCATATACGTGGGTGATTTTTTTGTTTTTGCAAAGAGAGTTAAATTAGCTTTAATATCCAAATTTTCGATTGCGCAAATATTTCGCAATCGAAAAATGTTACAAATCGCATTTCGCAAATATTTCACAGGGCCGTGGTAATGAGCTTGGGGATAGCGTGTTATGCCGGAGTGAGGATTGAGCGTTATGTTTCGTATGTAACAAATGGATAGGGTTGAAGAATACCCGCGGTTAATGCCGAGTTGGAGGTCGGAGGTGTGCTGGTGTATGGAGTGCAACCCGCAAGGGGTTGAGGGGCGAGGGTGACGCCGGTCCACGGGTAGGCCTGCGGCCAACCCGCGGTTAAGTACAGGGTGCATATAAACAAAAGACTGCCGGCGAGGGAATCCTCATCGGCAGTCTTTCTATGTCAGGTTAAAATTCTATCGTTTATTCTTCCCAGCGAAGAACAGCACCGTTGCGGCGGGCGGGATCGGCTCCGGTGTAGTCCATCGAATAGGGACTTCCGGTTGTGGGGCTCTTGCCTACGTAACGGTGATTGCGCATCGACATGAGCATGAATTCACGGTTGAGATAGTCCTGCCACATGAACTCTTCGGCAAGATTTATATCATTGGTCAAACGAACATCACCAGGCAAGCCGAATCCTGATGAGAACACATAACGGCCATCGGCACACTGCAGAATCACCTTTCCGTTTCCTCGGTCTATTACGCGGAAGCGGGTCTGAGGAGAATCATTGTCGGCAGCCGTGTCATGCATGAGTCCGTGGGGTGTTGCATGCATAGGAAGACCGGTAGCCACGTTTATTATGCGGAAGGTTTTGTCAAACGGGATGTAACCTGTGCGGTCGGCCTTGGGTTCCTCTACTGTAAAGTTGTCAAACTCGGCATATCCGCCGTTCTTTCCAAGCTTGTTGAATGCAAACAGCGACATACGTGCGCCCTGGAATGTGATAAGCTGGTAGCTCAAAGTCATTTCGCGTCCAAGCTGATGGAACTCTTTTCCGTCAAGTGAGTAGGCATAGTGTCCCTTATCGTTGTCGAAGTCACCTACAAATCGCAACCATATACGGTTGTCGGGAAGCGTGACGGGAGTGTCGATAGTGTCGTTGTCGAGCTGCTCAAACCAACGCAATGTGAGCGTCTTGCCATCCTTGACGATTCCGGCCCATGAGCATGGAACGTTTATGTTGCCGAGTCCGCACACATCACCGTCCTTAAGATTCTTCACATCAAGCTCTACAGTGGTTATTGACTCTGGGCCTATTGCACGCTGGGTGAGAGTGTTGCGTGCCCACATCAGCTGGTCGGCAGGCATTGTTCGCAATCTAAGCTTACCTCCGGTGAGGCTCCACATCTTGTCATCGGGATTATGATTCCACTGCCACACACGGGCAAGAGTCTTTCCATCAAAGTTATCACTGCGCTCGTAAGGTGCGTGAGGCACTTCAGTGTCACGATAGGGAGTGTTGGGCTTCAGCCATGTGCGGGGCGAGCGACCGAGATTTCCCTCAAGGCCAAGCATGGGCCATCCGTCCTTCCAAGTTACCGGGGCCAGAGTCACAGTGCGTCCCAGCGAGTGGAAGTCCATCATGAGGAGTGCCCACCATTGACCGTCGGGGGTCGACACTATACCACCTTGATGAATATTGGATGCATTCACTTTATCAGGATCGGGAGGCGTGATACTAACCGGATATCCGTCAGGCATGATGCGTCCTCTTATCTTGGTCATGGGCGAAGCGTGGTAACCGAATGTTTCATCGGCAGTTATCACACAGGTTTCATAAGGGCCCCAGATGCTTTTGGAACGCGAACAGAGAGTGCGCCCGTTGGGAGCATAGTCGGTTGATACGAGATAGTACATTCCGTCAATCTTGTAAATATGATGACCTTCGCCCACAGCACTGCCTTCGGGAATGATCACGCGCTCGGTTTCTTCAATCGGGCCGCTCATATCAGGTTTCAGCTCAGTACATTTCACCTCGCCATAGCCGTGTATTGCATATATCTTGCCGTCGTCGTCAAAGAGAACACTGAGGTCGTAGATGCGTCCTTCCATGTTTATGTGCTTCCACGGGCCCTCGATCTTGTCGCTGACAAAACACTGAAGGCCCTTGCCATTGACATTGGAGTAGATGTAAAACTTGCCGTCATGATAGCGAATGCAAGGCGCCCATATACCCTGCCCGTAAATCTCTTTTCCATTCTTAAGAGAGAAAGCGTCGTCGTCAAAGTCAAACCGGTCAAAGCAGTAGGCCACATTCTCCCAGTTTACAAGGTCGCGCGAATGAAGTATCACAAGTCCGGGAACAGTGTGCATCGTAGTTCCCACAAGGTAATAATCATCGCCCACGCGCAATATGTCAGGGTCGGAAAATTCATCGTACATCAACGGATTTGTAAACGTGCCGTTGCCATTGTCGGCCGTCCATGATTTGGTCTGGGCGAACGCGCCGAGAGCCGAAATCAAAAGTGCAATAATTAAAACTGTCTTCTTCATAAAAAAATGATGGTATTATATACAAAGATAGTCATAAATTGACAAACTAGATGTTTTTTTTGTTAAGTAAAATTATATAATTATGCCCCTATCTTCATTTATTATTAATATTTATAGACTATGATTAGCAAAAATATCATAATTTAACTATTTTTGCAGAATAACAATTAAAGCCACCGTATGAAGAAATCTTTACTCCTTCTATTCTCCGCAATCATCACTGCCGGCTACTGTCAAGCCGAGCAATTAACCCCCGAGCAGGCGCTCGCCCGTGTCAGGACGGCCGCAGGACCTCAATCAAGAGCCGTCGACATGACGCGGATGTCAAATTTGGTCTACACGGCCAAGACCGACGACAATGCCGACCTGTACATATTCAACGCATCGGCCGGCGACGGATATATGATAGTGTCGGCCGACGACTGCGCAGCTCCATTGCTTGGATATACCGACAAGGGAGATTTCGATCCACGCAACATGCCCGACAACCTCAAGGCATGGATTGAAGGCTACCAGCGACAGATAGCTTGGGCTTCGGCACGCGGAATCCGCTACGAGGCAGGCTCATCGTCGTCACGCGCCGAAGTGGCTCCGCTCGTGAAGACAAAGTGGGACCAAGGAGCGCCTTACAACAACAAGTGTCCGCTCGTCGGGTCGACCCGCACCTATACCGGCTGTGTGGCAACAGCCATGGCCCAGGTGATGAAGTACCATGAATGGCCTACAAGAGGCACCGGCTCGCACTCCTACACCTGGACTACCGAATCGGGCGAAAAGAAAACTCTTTCGGCAAGTTTCAACACTACCTACGACTGGGCCAACATGCTCGACGAGTACACTTCGACAAGCACTACTGCCCAAAATGACGCTGTAGCAAAACTGATGTATCACTGCGGCGTTAGCGTCGACATGGGCTACGGCACCGGTGCCAGCGGAGCGCAGTCATCAAAGATTCCATTGGCTCTTACAACCTATTTCGGTTATGACAAGGGCATTGCTTATCTGCATCGCGATTGCTACGGCATCAACCAATGGGAAGAACTTATGTACAATGAACTCGCAGCCGCCCGCCCGATTCTCTACGACGGTGTATCCAATTTAGGTCAAGACGACCAGGTGGGACACGAATTTGTGTGTGACGGATACCGCGACGGATATTTCCACATCAACTGGGGATGGAGCGGCATGAGCGACGGATATTTCAAGCTCACGGCTCTCGACCCGGGCAGCCAGGGCACAGGCGGTGGAGTAAGCGGATTCAACTACATGCAAGGTGCCATAATAGGGATAAAGAAAGCCGAAGAAGGCTCAAAGGCTCCTGTAATATTTTACATGTCCGAAAACTGGGCTGTGACTCCTGTTTCATCGTCACGCAACACCAACACCGCCCTCACCTTCACCGGATTCTACAACTACAGCACCGAAACCTATAACGTGGTATACGGCCTCAAGCTGGTCAATGCATCAGGCAATGCCTCCTATATAAAATCGAACAATTATAAAAACTCCATGGAAGCAGGTTACGGTTACTCCACTTACGAGATAAATTCCAACCAAATAACCGTCACCGGATCCTATAAAGTTTATCCTGCCGTATATATAGAAGATACCAAGACATGGCACGATGTGTTGATGCCCATATACAACACCCCCTATCTCAACCTCACGGCAACACCGGCCACCCTCTCGTTCTCGGAGCCTGACATCGCAAGCGACTTCACGATCAGCGACATGAAGCTCGAAACGCCGTTGTTCTATAACACCACATTCACAATCACAGCCAATGTCGAAAACCGCGGACGCGAATATTACGACTTCATATCGGCAGCGCTTCTGCGCACCGGAACCAATAACGTTCTCGCCCAATCGGAAAGCATGCTGCTTGATGTCCCGGCCAACGAAACGATGAAGCTGAACTATACATCAAAGTTCACCGACAAGCTGATGGCAGGAACCTACGACCTGGTGCTCTTGTCGTCGGACGGTGAAATAATAAGCGCCCGACTTCCCGTCGAGTACAGCACCGCATCGACCGAAATAACCATCAACGACTTCAAGCTCGCCAATGAAAATGCCAATTCGGTGCCGATGAACGACATCAGATTCACCGGTTCATTGACCTGCAAATCGGGATTCTTCAACAATGTACTCACAGTGGCACTCTTTGCAAGCGGAAGCAACACTTCGGTAGCGGCATTCAACACCGACCCCATTACAGCCAAAGCGGGTGAAACCGTGACATTCACAGCCACCGGTTCATTCCTCAACGGAACCGTAGGTTCGACCTATCTGGCCTATCTGTTCCAGAACAGCACCCAGCTCACACGCACAAAGGTGTCATTCACCCTTGCAAAGCCTCTCGGCATCGAAGACATAACCGATGACGGAGGATGCACCCTCTACCCCAACCCGGCCGTCGACAACGTTACAATAAGCGCCGACAGCCCCATAACCTCGGTAGAACTCTTCACACTCAACGGCTCACAGGCAATGAATCAGGCGGTAAACGGCTCGTCGACATCAATCGACCTCAATGTATCGTCACTGCCCCAGGGCATCTACATCGTGAGAATAGTCACCGGCAACAAGACAATCACCAAACGGCTTATAAAGCAATGAAACATCTGACAGTCAAGTCGGTCGTAATAGCATTGGCATTACTGACCGTCAACTGCTCGACAACAAAAAGGGATGGACGCGACAACGCGCCCATCCCCTCAGTTTCAGCCCAACACAAAAACGCAATGTCATCACCCTCTCAGGCGGGCGTTATGCCCAAAGCTCACATCTACAAGACCAACGGCAATTACAACGACAATGTACCCGTGACGATGAACGCCGACGGCAGTCAACTCATATCCTATCCCGCCCCGAGCGACATAAGCAATGCATCAGCTCCCCTGCCCCTTGCTAATGGCTATCTCCTCGACCGCCGGGGGATAAGCCCCACTACGGCATTCACCTCCTACACCTACAGCCGTTACTCGGCACTGTCAACAGCCCCCGATGCGTCACAGCTCATAAAGTCGATAATACCCGGAGCCAAGGTGACCGAGATAGTGGAGCTTCCGATGACGACATCGCAGGCTGCCTCCGACACCGCCCGTTGCAACAACCTCATACGCGAAGGCCTTCCCGGCTGCAAAGTCCTCATGGCCCCACAAGTATATCACCTGCAAGAATAATACACTGCGACATGATACTGTTTCCCAATGCCAAGATCAATCTGGGTCTGTACATAACGCGTCGCCGCGACGACGGCTATCACGACCTGTCGACTTGCTTTTATCCGGTAAAGTGGCGTGACATACTCGAAATCGTGCCCGCTCACGGCGACACCATCACTCTGACCGTGACAGGCCGAAAAGTAGAATGTGAGCCCGAAAAGAACCTTGTGATGAAAGCCTACAGGGCGCTCGACAGCGTTATCCCTCTCCCGCCGGTCGACATCTATCTGCACAAGGTGATTCCCGACGGAGCCGGACTTGGCGGCGGTAGTGCCGATGCGGCGTTCACCCTGCTCGGCCTCAACGAGCTGCTGCAACTCAAGCTGCCCAAGGAGCGTCTTGCCGCCATAGCGTCGACCGTAGGAGCCGATTGTCCCTTCTTCATCTACAACACACCGATGCTCGCAGCCGGCATAGGCGACATATTCACTCCCGCCGACATCGATCTGAGCGACTATTGCATCGCAATTGTCAAGCCTCATGCTTCAGTGTCGACACGCGAGGCCTACTCGGGAGTCACTCCGCGACTGCCGTCGATGCCGCTCGACATGGCGCTGGCCATGCCCGTTGAATCGTGGCGCGACAACGTTGCCAACGACTTTGAGGAGTCGATATTCCCCTCCCACCCCGAAATAAGCGAGGTAAAATCGATGCTCTACGACCTCGGTGCCGTCTATGCGTCGATGAGCGGCTCTGGAGCCTCGGTGTTCGGCCTGTTTCCTGCATCACGTGGTGACATATTGGCAGATGAACTCAACCGACTCTTCACAGGATGTGACATACATTGTTCGCCACTCGTTTAACAGCCTTTAAAATGAACGTTCCAAGCCTAAAGTTGTTATGATTTTATAGATAATGTGCAAAAACGTGCATTTTTGGCAATGTTTTTGCACTCAACATTACAGCTAACTGAAATCAATAAAATCATTACGAGATATGAGCAAAAATCATAACAAGGTCAACCATCCTGAGGAAGTCAGGAATGACGATATCGAAATAAACGATGTAGAAGCTACCCCCGAAGAGGTCGACGCCGAAGCCGCCAAGGAGATGGCTCAGGAAGAACTCACCAAGGAAGAAGCTCTTGAAAAAGAGCTTGCCGACACAAAGGCTCAGCTCGAAAAGGAGAAAAAGGAGTATCTCTTCCTGATGGCTGAATTTGACAACTTCCGCAAGCGCACTCTCAAGGAGAAGAGCGAGCTCATAAAGAACGGAGGCGAAAATGCAATGCGTGGAATACTCCCCGTTGTTGACGACCTTGAGCGTTCGATTCAGGCCATGAAGGAAACCTCCGACGCCGAAGCCATTAAGGACGGCATCGAGCTTATCTACAATAAATTTGTAAAATATCTTGACCAGAACGGCGTAAAGCCCATTGCTTCAGATGCCGGTAATGAATTCGACACTGAAATTCACGAAGCGGTAACAACATTCCCCACCGACGATGAGTCGCAGAAAGGCAAAGTAATCGACACCATCCAGAAGGGCTACACCCTCAACGGAAAGGTGCTTCGTCATGCTAAAGTAGTCGTAGGACAATAACATTAAAGCTACCTGACTTATGGAAAAACGAGATTATTACG
>ULXD01041370.1_pt1 | contig 14063 bp, 9 predicted proteins | sample 1960961 | NCBI WGS metagenome assembly ULXD01 (sample SAMEA4835829, study PRJEB28245) | human gut metagenome | biome: gut microbiome; material: fecal sample | place: Denmark | collected 2008 | reverse complement strand
CGTCACGTCCAGGTGGCCGAGATGGTCATTGAAAAAGCCAAGCGCCTTGCCGAAAGCAAGAAGGACGTCATCATTCTTCTGGACTCCATTACGCGTCTTGCGCGTGCCTACAACACCGTGATCCCAAGTTCCGGCAAGGTCCTTACGGGCGGCGTTGACGCTAATGCCCTGCAGCGTCCGAAGCGCTTCTTCGGTGCTGCCCGCAACATTGAAGAAGGCGGCTCGCTCACGATCCTTGCAACGGCCCTGATCGACACGGGCTCGCGTATGGATGATGTCATCTACGAAGAATTCAAAGGCACCGGCAACATGGAAATCCATCTGGAACGCCGTCTTGCCGAAAAGCGTGTGTACCCGGCCATCAATGTGAACCGCTCCGGTACGCGCCGTGAAGAGCTGCTCCTGAAACCCGACGTTCTTCAGAAGGTTTGGGTTCTCAGAAAACTCCTCTACGACATGGATGAAATTGAGGCAATGGAATTCCTTCTCGATAAAATCCGCAGCACGAAGAGCAACAACGAGTTCTTCGACATGATGCGTAAGGGAGGTTAGTTCCATGTCCAGTGTTTCCGCCGCGGCCCCAAATTCTCATTGGCCTTATCCGAGGTTTATCGCGCACCGCGGCGGCGGAACACTGGCTCCCGAAAACACGCTGGCCGGATTCCGAGAAGCCCGGCACTTCTGCTTTCAAGGCATCGAAACCGATGTCATGCTCACCGCGGACGGCGCTGCCGTCCTCTCCCACGACCCGGTTCTCGGGCGTGTCGTTAAGTCCGCATCCCCTGTTGCAAGTCTCTCGCTCAAAGAAATCAAAACGCTTGACGCGGGCTCACTGACCGCACAAAAATGGGCCGGAGAACGGATTCCGACCCTGGAAGAAGCGATTGAAACATGCGAAGCCAACGGGCTTTTCATGAACATTGAAATTAAGCCCGCGAGCGAAAGCGCAGCCCAGGCAACAGCTCAGGAAACCGTGCGGATTGTGAGGAAACTCTTTGCAGGAAAAAGCCTTCCCCTGCTTTCTTCGTTTTCAAGAAACGCCTTGGCAGCGGCTGCCGTTGAGGCGCCGGAAATTCCGAGAGGCCTTCTTCTTGAAGGAATCCCAACTGACTGGAAAGAGGTCTGCATGAAACTTGCCGTTAAGACCGTGCATCCTGACTGGCAGTCCGTTACTCCTGACTTTGTGGAAGAAGCGCATACTATGGGGCTCGGGGTTATGTGCTACACGGTAGATTCACTGGACACGGCTGACGCGCTCTTTACTCTCGGCGTTGATGCGGTCTGCACCAACCGCCTAGACCTCTTTGCCGACCGCCGTTAACCCGCCTCAGAGCCGCTGAGGATTTCCCGATTCAATGAAGAAAAAGGATCCGGGATAAAAGCGCCGCACAATGAAGCGTTCGTCCGTCCGCGGCCGCTTGATGATGTCTTCAGCACGGTCTTTCAGAAGCGACTGATACTTCTTGTCATCCACGTCAAAACGCAGCAGCTCAAAGCGGCAGACCATCGATTTTCCGGCGGTTACAGGCATGTGCCCGTAATAGGAAATAAGAGACGCCACACCCTGAGAAGCTCCGACCGTTTTTAAGCAGTCATCGGGCTGAAATCCCAGCTTATCAAGCTGAGCTCGCACGGCCTGCCCCACCGGTTCATAGCTGCGGTTTTCGTTTACGGCCTGCGTGAAAAGGTTCACGACAACAATCCAGAGCACCACCATACCGACGGCCGAAAGCCAGGGGCCGTTCCAAAGAACGGGCGAGCGGCGCTGCAGACGCTTGTATCCGATCCAACACCAGGCAACCGTTGCGGTTAATGCCAAAAGAATTCCGAGAAATCCGGCTTCCGATGCCTGCGCTGTCGGCGCAAGATTAATAATGGACTTAGCCATCTTGGGCGGAAAGCCCATCAGCCAGGCAAGCCAGTAAGCCCACACACCGAGCAGACCGAGTGTTGTGATCGTGAGGGCAAAGCCGTCGAGCATGCTCTGAAAAGAACGTTTGGCGGAGATAAGCCCGAAGGCTGCCACCGTGCAAAGCGGGGCAATGATGAGGTTTAAGAGATCTTCAGCGCTAAGGCTTCCCGACACCAAAAAGCCCACAAACCACACCGAGAGAAAAACAGCCGGTAAGGCCATGAAGGGCGCCGTCTTGTGCTTTCGCCACTTCACGAAGCCGAGAATGGCAAACGGCCACACTGGGCACAGGTACCACAGCACATGACGAACAAACCAGTCCAGTTCCTCAAAACTGAGAAAACCGAAATACTCAACCTGCTTCTGAGCCCAAAGAAGGAAGTAGTCGCTGATCACCTCTGACGAAGTCACCCAGGCAGCCAGCGGCCAAAGCGAAAACAAAAGAACAGTGACCGCCAGCGTGATGATCAGTTTCTTATCGGTCTTTCCCCGCGTAGGGAGCATCAGAAAACTGAAAAGGCAGGCTAAAAGCGCCGCAATCCCCAAGATGAGACTTGCCGTAAGCATCAGACCGGCACAGGAGACACCTGCCAATGCCGCCCCAAAATAGGGCCTTGTAAGTGCCCAGGCGCAGGAGAAGAAAGCCAGAGAGCAGAACGCGAGTTCTGCTGAATCGTATGTCGGCTCTCGCAACCGGATCACGAGCCCGAACAAAGCAATGAAAAAGAGTGTGGAGGCATCAGCGACCATGCGTCCGTAATCCCGGTAAGTCGCTTGGTCTGCAAAGATTGTACCCAAGGGCTGTGCTTCTTTACGACGCGCCAGATACCAGGTTCCGTACCAAATCGAAGCGGTTGTGATGGCAAACCACAGGCAGGCCGTAATTCTCGCTGCCACCATGGGGGTAAATTCATTCCCCAGCAGCCGCATCAGGATGGCCCCCGCCCAAATGGAAAGCGGGCCGTGATCCGTGATCACAAGACCGGAAGCCATAGGGAAAAGCCAGGAGACGAAGTCACCGTGCGCCATCTCCCAAAACTGTCCGAAAGCGGCCCCTTCTCTCACGGTCCAGACAGCTCGGTCAAAGAGCCCCGGAACAATGAAGAGAATCAGAATCGCCAGCAACAGAAAACGCGGCAGCTTGGCAGCAGCCGTTGAGCTGACGTTGGCGGGAATCGGACGAAGGTCAAGCATGAACTTTCCAATAATCGGGGAAAAGCAGGGCCGGAACAGTACAGGGCAATGATAAGGTGCAGAACATCATGAAAAAAGGGCAGTCGGACTCAAAAATTATGATTTTGCGTCCTTCTGCCCCTTTTTCCGAGGCTTTGCATCCGTCAGATGCAAACCTCAAAGAGCCCGAAATTACTTGGCCTTTGCCTTGGCAGCAGCGGCGTTGAGTTCCTGGTTCTTCGCGGCAAACTTGGCGCGGAACTTTTCAACACGGCCGGCTTCAACGATACGGGTCTGAGCACCGGTGTAGAACGGATGGCTTTCAGAAGAGGTATCGAGCTTGAAGAGCGGATAGGTCTTGCCGTCGATTTCGATGGACTCTTTCGTCTGAACAGAGCTCGAAATGATGAAGGTCTTGTTGATCGAGAGGTCAACGAAGGCAACCTCACGGTACTCGGGGTGAATATTAGGTTTCATTTGATAAAAATTCCGATTAATTAGTCGGTCGCCCTGGCTGCCTTGCGCGCCTGCCGCTATATATCAAGCCGTCTGCTGATGGAGCGGTCTTACGACGGGCATGCGCCCACGTGCCAAACCGGGAAGGGGCGTATTATCAGCAATTTCCAGCATAAAATCAAGGCGGACAACCGTATTTTTATGTCCTTGGGAGAGTAACACCTACCTGCCCCTGATACTTCCCACCTCTGTCACGGTAACTCGTTTCACACTCCTCATCCCCTTCAAAGAAAAGGACCTGTGCACAGCCTTCATTCGCGTAGATCTTAGCCGGCAAAGGCGTAGTGTTTGAAAACTCCAAAGTTACGTACCCTTCCCATTCCGGTTCAAACGGTGTCACGTTAACAATGATGCCGCAACGGGCATATGTGGACTTACCAAGACAAATCGTCAGTACGTTGCGGGGAATGCGGAAATACTCAACAGTCCGAGCCAACGCAAAAGAATTGGGCGGAATGATGCAGACATCACTTACAACATCCACAAAAGAAGCCGGATCGAAATCCTTGGGATCCACAATGGTGGAATTGATGTTGGTGAAGACCTTGAACTCGTTGGCACAACGGATGTCATAGCCATAAGAGGATGTCCCGTAGCTGACAATCTTTCGGTTGTCGACATAGCGCACCTGATTAGGTTCAAAAGGCTCAATCATGCCCTGAGCCGCCATCTTGCGAATCCATCTGTCTGACTTAATACTCATTTTTTCAAATCCGATCAAAATAAACTGTCCTACCGGACATCAGGCTGACTGAATCTTGTCTTCTGTGGGTTTTTGCATAAACTGAATGTTGTAGAGGTGAGCGTAAGCCCCCTTCTTTTCGAGAAGTTCTTCATGCCGCCCCATCTCGCAGATTCTGCCCTCTTTAATAACGACAATTTTGTCTGCACCCATAATAGTTGACAGACGATGCGCGACGACAAAAGTCGTTCTACCCTTCATCAAACGGTCCAACGAAAGCTGGATATATTTCTCACTTTCAGTGTCCAGCGCACTTGTGGCTTCATCCAGCAGAAGAATTGGAGCATTCTTCAATAAAGCTCTGGCAATGGAAATTCTCTGCTTCTGTCCACCTGAAAGTTTTTGGCCAGCAGGACCAACCGGGCTGTTTAAGCCTTCGGGAAGTTCTCGGATAAAAGGCGTGAGATACGCGGCATCCGCAGCTTTTCTTATGTCCTCTTCTGACACGTTTTCCATGCCATAGGCAATGTTTGCCGCAATCGTATCATCAAAGAGCACAACATCCTGACTGACCAACGCTATTTGCTGTCTCAAACTCTTTAAAGTAACAGTGCTTTGCGGAATACCGTCAAAATAAATTTCGCCTTCCGTCGGTTGCCAAAATCGCGGAATAAGATTAATCAGTGTGGTTTTGCCCGCCCCGGATGCACCTACAAAAGCGATCGTCTCTCCGGGTTTAACCTCGAAAGAGACATCCGATAGGGCCTGTCGTCCTGCTCCCGCATATCGATAGCCTACATGTTCAAACCGCACCCCGCCTAACAGACGCGGCAATTTCGTATTACCGGGATCTTTTTCTGTCACCTCATCCATCGTTGTGAACAGGCTTTCTGCAGCGGCTGATATTCTTGCCACAGAGCCATTGAGTGCAGAAAGCTTCTTAACGGGATTCATCAATAAAAGTAGTGCAGACAAAAAAGTAATGAAATCACCGAGTGTTAAATGTCCTGCCTGCGCCTGCAACAGTGCCACGATGACAACGATGGAAACACCAGCCATTGTGACAAACTGGGTTAGTGGCGTTCCTGCTGCAGTCACTGCCTGCATACGCATGGACAATTTATACAAGAGTTCATTAACACCGCGAAACCGCGTCTGCTCCTTTTCGTAAGCATCGTAAATTTTGATGATTCGCTGCCCTTGATAAGCTTCAAGCACCGTGTTCATCATATTCCCCAGCGCCGTTTGTGTCTGCAGACCATATTTCTTGGTCTTTTTATTAACCCACCGGAGAATGACTGCAATCAGCGGTGCTACCACAAGCGTCACCAAAGTTAACTTCCAGTCATGCCATATCAGTAAACCCAACAGCGCTACCAGTTGCAACGAATCTCTGACAATTGTCGTCAGGAGCTGTGCCGCCCCCCCTAAAGCCGTGCTTGCTTCGTTGATGTACTTAGACATCACAATACCTGAGGTGTACTTTTGATAGTTAGCTGCCGGCCAACGAATCTCCCGCTCAAACATTTCACAGCGGATCTTGAGCAGCACCTGCTGAGAGACTTTTTGCAGAAGATAGGAGCTTCCAAAAGTCGAGCCTCCCTGCAAAAGAGCCACTGCAATCAAAGCTGCCGGCGCCCACCAAAGAGCATTGACATCCTTGGCATAAAAACCCTGGTCAGTCAGTTTTCCCATCAAAACAGCAATCATCGAAGACGTCAGTGCTGTTATCACCATAAAAAACATGGCTGCAATGACTGTCTTGGTATAGGGAACCAAGTAATTAAGCAACCTCGCATAGATCCCCGGGATGCGTTTAAGCCATCCTTTCTGCCAGGGATAATGTCCGCCTTGGAGCACCGATATGGTTTGCTCTGCGGTTGCTTTTGCCTCAGCGGAAGCGTTCAAAGGCATTTCGCTCGCCCAAAGTGATAATGTCGGTCGCATTGTACATTGCATGCTCTGAACCCACCCGTCAGGCTCTTATAATCAGACCAATGGTTTCCAGATCTTCCTTCCATAAAAAACTTTATCATGTCTACTGTCCTTTGCCGAATTCCCAATCACGTTGGAGACTGCTGTATGTGTCTGCCAGCCCTGAGACTATTGGAAGCAAGCGGTTTTACGCCGGCACTGGTTGGGAAACGCTGGGCAGAAGATTTGATGTCAGGGATGGGCTGGCGCTTTGACCCCATTGAAGGGCACGTCACAGAAGACATCAGTCGCATTCGTTATTTAGCAGATAATGCTCAAGCCACCTGCGGTCTGCTTTTTCCAAATTCTTTCGGCTCAGCACTCCTCTTTAAGTTCGCTCCAATCCAAACTGCGGGCCTCAAAACCGACTGCCGCAGTTTTCTTCTTGACACAAAAATCCCAGAACCTCCGAAGATGCATGAGGTAGAGCGCTTCTTCTATGTTGCGCACGAAGCGATCAAGGCATGGGGCGGAAAACCCGCTTGGGATAAAGCGCCGAAAAGCCTCGACCTGATGCTTTTAAAGCGTCATGAAGCAGCCGCCAGAAACCTTATGGAGAAGTTCCACATTCCGGAACGCTACGCCATACTCGCCCCTGTTGCTCGCGGTCTGCAGGACGGCAAAGTCAAACAGTGGCCTCACTTTAATGATCTTGTTGCACCTCTGAAAGAGATGGGTGTCGAACCGATTATCTTTCCGTCACTCAGGGAAGAAGAGGCCGCAAGAAAGGCCTGTCCGGATGCCACAATTTTGGAACCGACCTCTCTCGGAAATTTTGCTGCACTCGTCAAACACGCTCAGCTAGTGATTGCCAACGATTCCGGCGTCAGCCACATTGCTGCAGCCCTCGGAGTCAAACAAATTACGCTTGTCGGCGTCACCGATCCCTCCCGTACCGGTCCCTGGAACCCCCAGGCCGTAGTGCTTGGTAAGCAAGGTGAGTGGCCCGCCCCGCAGAACGTTATCAATGCCATGCGGCAGATACTCGCGCACTGACTAACTTCCTCCGCTTGGTGTTGACATGTCATTGGAAAAACTGAATGTCTCCGTCGTTCTTCTGACTAAAAACGAAGAACACAATATTGATGCATGTTTGGGCAGCTGCAGTTTTGCCAAAGAAATCATCGTGGTTGACGATGAGAGTAGCGATGGGACTGTTGCCAAAGCCAAGGCCTTCGGAGCCAAAGTTTTTACCCGGGCCCTCGCAGGCAACTGGGGGGAGCAGCAGACCTTCGCGATTTCCAAGGCAAGCTGTGAGTGGGTTTTCCTGATCGACGCTGATGAAAGGGTGAGTCCTCTGCTTGCGCAGAACCTTGCAAAAACTCTCGAACAAAATCCCCAAAAAACTTTTTGGATTCAACGGGAAAACCATTACAACTCCGGCAGAAAAGCTCACGGCATTCTGCGCCCGGACTGGGTTATGCGGCTTTTACCGAGAGAAGGCGCCCGGGTCGAAGGGCAAGTCCATCAGACCATCTGCTCGCCCTTTCCTCAGGAAAAGCTATCCGGACACCTCATTCATTTCCCGTACAGAAACTGGGAAGCCTACTTCAGAAAGTTTGATAAGTACACGACTTTGTCCGCAGACAAATATGAATCACAGGGGAAGAACTGCAGTTTTTTGGGCGGTGTCATCTTCAAGCCTTTATGGGCCTTTCTGAAAGTCTATTTCATTGACTTGGGATTTTTGGACGGCAAAATCGGCTGGACGTTGTCTGTGTATCACTATTTCTACACAATGACTAAGTACGTCAAACTTTACAGCCGCCGGCATCCGGACCAAAGTCTCTGATTCTCTTTAATCGTTCATGCTCCGTCACCAATTTAGCCCGACAGCGGCCGTCATCATTCCCGCCTATAACGCTGCACGCTACCTTTCCGAGTGTCTTGACTCGCTGAGGAAGCAGACATACAGCAACTTTGTCGCAATCATCGTGGATGACGGATCTGCAGATTCAACAGCCGATATCGTCAAAAGAATCGCTGCAGAAGACCCTCGGTTTATTCTGATTGAAAAACCAAACGGCGGCGTGTCATCAGCCAGAAACGCGGGACTCGACTGGGTTTCCGAAAATATCCCGTCCACTGAATTCCTTGGCTTTGTCGATGCCGATGACTATGTCAGTACCGACTACCTGAAAATCTTTGTCCGGGCGCTCAGTGAGCGTAGCTTGGACTATGCGGTCTGCGCCTTCACACCGTTTACCAAATTTGGCCCTGTTCAGCGAAAACTCGCCGGCGACAATCGCCCTCTGGCTGCTGATGACATCGCCGCACAGTTCTTTTGCCTTGACAACCAGTCTCACCCAATTCCGAAAACAGCCAACACATCTCTCTTTCTGAGTAACCGTTTTTTCCGTTGGGGAAAAATTTCCAGCTGCCGGTTTAATACTCAACTCAAGGCTATTGAAGATCAGGATTTTCTGACCCGGGCAATGCCTCATCTACTGAAGGGTATCGCTATTCCTGAAAACCTTTATTTCTACAGGAAGCGGTGTTCGTCCCTCTCCAATGCCGCCAAAGCCAAAGCCCACGATTTGGAAGGGTATTCACTGCTGATGGCAGATCTCGCTCAATTTTCAGAAACTATTCAGCGCGGCATCATCAACAACTATGTTTCCTACGCACAGCAGGAGACATTAGCGTTGCTGGCGTCTGGTGCAAGCACGAGTTCTGAACCGATCACAGCCATCCAAAAAAGCTGTCTGAGTCTTGCCGATCATCCGTTTTTAAGTGATGCCTCGAAAAGAAAGCTTCGCCGGATAACCAACATCAGTACTTCAACTGTTTTAAAGGCCAAATGCCGAAATGTGGTGAAGCACCTGCGGATGCTCACCAACCGCATCCGCTACTTCCGGTAAATCAATACTGATATCCAGCCCCAATCACACCGTCCTGGGCTTTTAGCATCTGCACAAGATCGTCTGTCGGTCTCACGTAAAACTCAGGCCTGATTTCACCGGAACACCCCTGGGTGAGAACGTCAATGCGGCAGGCCACGCCCTCTTCGCTTCCGGTCTTATCTGTAGAAAGGACCTTCGCAACATCCTTAAGGTCCTTGGTAGCCGAAAGCGTGATGTTAAGCACCGCCCCCTTGCGCGCCCGCATCTCTTCCATCGTCTGCACTTCGCTCGCGGTAAAGGAAAGTTTCCCAGTAACGCCGTTTTCATCACGCCTTGCGCGGCAACGCCCCGTAAAGACGAGCACTTCATCGGTCTTTAAGAGTTTCTTATAGCGGTCAAGGGCCTCAGCGTAAATAAAGACGTCCTGGCTTTCCTTGCCGTTACTGATCGTGAGAATTCCGATTTTGCCGCGCTGCCCCATCAGCACACGCATGTCGGTCACAAGCCCTGCGATCGTAAAGTTCTGCCGGCTGTCCGCGAGCTTTTTATAGGGCGTCGCAAAATGTTCCGTTTCCTTTTTGTACTGGGCAAAGAGGTCACCCGTGAGACAAAAACCAAACGCTTCAATTTCCTGTAAGAGTTTCTTGCGTTCACCCCAGGGGATCGCCTTTTTCCAGCTCACAATACGCTCGGCTTCCCCGTTTTCATCGGCAAAAAGGCTCCCCTGGCCGACAGAGGCCGCGACGGTCTGCGCGGCCTGTAGTGCCTGGCTCACATTCTCGAAGTAAAGCCCGCGGTCCTTGGAGATGGAGTCAAATGCACCGGCACGCACAAGCTGCTCCAGGATCTTACGGTTCACAGTGGGCACGCGCGCCGCAAGGTCAAAGATGTCCAGGTAAAGCCCATTCATCTTCCGTTCGTTAATGATGTCTTCAACGATGTTTTGCCCCAGCCCCTTAATTGCTCCGAGGCCGATACGGATGGTTTTGGCGTCAGGGACCGTAAAGAACCAGTCGCTCACGTTCACGTCCGGCGGCAAAAAAGTCACGCCGCAGGTACGGGCATCGTCAATCAGCGTGCGCATCTTGTCGCCCTGATCCATCACAAGGCACAAGTTCCCCGCGAAAAAGCACGCCGTATGGTGGACCTTCAAATAAGCCGTCTGCCATGCGACATACGAATAGGCTGCCGCGTGCGACTTATTAAAGCCGTACCCTGCGAACTTTTCCATGAGGTTAAAGATTTCGGTCGCGGTCTCTTCGCTCACATTACGCTCTGCGGCACCCTTAATAAAGACGGCACGCTGCCGCTTCATTTCCTCGACGTTTTTCTTACCCATGGCGCGGCGCAGAAGGTCAGCGCCGCCCAGGGAGTAGCCGCCGATAGCACGCGCGACCAGCATCACCTGTTCCTGATACACCATGATGCCGTAGGTTTCACGCAGAATCGGTTCCATGCGCTGATCCAGATACTCCACCTTCTCGCGCCCGAACTTACGGTCAATAAAGTGCGGTATCTGATCCATCGGGCCCGGACGGTAAAGAGCATTCAGAGCAACGAGATCTTCAAGGCAGTCCGGTTTTGCCTGCCGCAGCTGTTCACGCATGCCATCGGATTCAAACTGAAAGACGGCGCCCGTGTTGCCGGTCTGAAAAAGTTTCAGGGTTTCCTTATCGTCAACCGGAATACGCTCAAGTTCAAAGTGTTCCCCTGGATGGAGCCTGTCAATGTACTCAACGGCTTTTCCAAGAATCGTCAGCGTCGTAAGTCCCAGGAAGTCGAACTTCACGAGGCCCACGTTTTCGACGTCTTTTTTGTCGTACTGGCTCACCGTGTTTTCGGGGCGGCCGTCCGCGTTATAAAGGGGACAGAAGTCCGTCAATTTACCGGGAGCGATCAGGACGCCCCCCGCGTGCATGCCGAGGTTGCGCGTGATGCCTTCGAGTTCCTTTGCGTAACTCATGAGCTCCTTGTACTCGGGCTGCGCCGCAAGCGCCGCAAAGTCCGGTTCCATCTCCTCGGCTTTCTCAAGCGTCACATCAAGCCCCGGCTTTTGGGGAATGAGTTTGGCAAGGCGGTCCACCTCGTTATAGCCCATGTTCAAAACGCGGCCTACGTCACGCACAACAGCCTTGGCCCCCATGGCGCCGAAGGTGACGATCTGGCTTACGGCGTCCGCCCCGTAGACGCGCTTCACGTACTCAATCGTGCGGTCACGGTTATGCTGACAGAAGTCCACGTCAAAGTCAGGCATCGAGACGCGCTCCGGATTCAGGAAGCGTTCGAACAGGAGCCCGTAGTGCAGGGGATCGAGGTCCGTAATACCGAGGCAATACGCGACAAGCGATCCTGCGCCCGAACCACGGCCCGGCCCCACCGGCACACCGTTACGTTTGGACCAGTTGATGAAGTCCTGCACGATGAGGAAGTACCCGGGGAACTTCATCGTGATGATGGTCTTAAGTTCGTAATCCAGACGCTCCATGTATTCAGGACGTTTGGCGTCACGAATCTTCTCGTCCGGATACAGAAACGCGAGGCGCTTTTCCAACCCTTCCTTGGAGAGCTTGACCATGTAGTCATCAAGACTCATGCCGTCAGGCGTCGGAAAGACGGGGAGCTGGGGTTTCTGCAGCACACCGTCCAAGTTACAGCGCTGCGCAATCACCACGGTGTTTTCAAGGGCCTGAGGGATGTCGGAAAAGAGTTCCCGCATCTCCTCTTCGGTCTTGAAATACTGTTGCGGGGTGTACTCCCGCGGCCGTTTGGGGTCTGCCAAAACGTAGCCCTGCGCAATACACACACGCACTTCGTGCGCGGTGAAGTCCTCTTTTTTCAGAAACTGAACCGGATGAGTGGCTACAAGCGGAAGCTTCTGCGCGACCGAGTGGCCTGCCATCTTCGCAACGAGCGCATCGTCGCCTTTGCGGCCCGCTCGCTGCACTTCCAAGTAAAGCCGCCCGGGGAAAGCCTTCTTTAACTGCTCCGTGACAGCGTCCGCCTCCTCAGGCGTCTTCCCCATGAGAAGCCGCTCGATAATTCCTAAGGGGCCGCCCGAAAGGCAGATGAGGCCCTTACAGTTTTCGGGCGTGAGCCACTCGAGTTTCAGTTCCCCGCGTCCCAGATACTGGTTTTCCATCCAGGCCTTGGAGAGCAAGAGGCAGAGCGACAGGTAGCCCGTGTGGTTCTGGCAGTAAACCGTGAGCCTGTAGGGTTCGTTGCGTTTGCCGGCAATGCTGTTCGTGATCCAGAGATCGCACCCGACAATGGGCTTTATGCCGTCGGCGATCGCGTGCGTGTAAAAGCGCAGCCCCCCGAAGACATTCATGTTGTCCGTGATCCCGAGCGCCACCTGGCCGCGTTCGGCCGCGGTTTCCAAAATCGGATCAAGCCTGACAATGCCGTCGGTGATCGAATATTCAGAGTGAAACCGCAGGTGGACAAACTGGTTGGACATAGTCGCTGACGGAAAACTAAAAAAGGAAGCGGACAGTCAGATGCACTCTCTGTCCGCCAAGGAAAATGAAACGGTGCAGAGGGTCAATCTACACCGTTTTATCTTAACGTTAGTGCTTCAGAGGCTTAAAGCGCAGGCGGTGCGGACGCGCGGCTTCTTCGCCCAAGCGCTTACGCTTGTCGGCTTCGTACTCGTTGTAGTTGCCGTTAAAGAACACCACCTTACTGTCGCCTTCAAAGGCAAGAATGTGCGTGGCAATACGGTCAAGGAACCAGCGGTCATGAGAGGTCACCATCGCGCAGCCCGCAAATTCAAGGAGCGCTTCTTCGAGAGCACGCAGCGTTTCAACGTCCAAGTCGTTTGAGGGTTCGTCAAGGAGGAGAACGTTTCCACCCTTTAAAAGCGTTGCGGCAAGGTGTAGGCGCCCTCGTTCACCGCCCGAGAGCACACCCACGAGCTTTTGCTGGTCGCCGCCCTTAAAGTTAAAGCGTCCGAGATAGGCGCGCGCGGGCATCGAAAACTTTCCGACCTGAAGGATGTCCTGGCCGTCGGCGATCGCGTCAAACACGGTCTTATCGTTCGGGAGCGAATCGCGAAGCTGCGCAACGGCCGCCAACTGCACGGTGTCGCCGAGCACGATTTCACCAGAGTCCGGTTTTTCCTTGCCGTCGATCATCTTAAAGAGCGTCGACTTACCGGCGCCGTTGGGACCAATCACACCCACAATGGCGCCCGGGGGCACCGTGAAGGAAAGGTCGTCAATTAGCAACCGGTCGCCGAACCCCTTAGAGACGTGATGAAACTCAATGACTTTGTTCCCGAGGCGCTCTGCGACCGGAATAAAGATTTCATTCGTTTCATTGCGGCTCTGATATTCGTAGCTTGACAGCTCCTCAAAGCGGGCAAGACGGGCTTTGGCCTTCGCCTGCCGGCCCTTGGGATTCTGACGGACCCATTCCAGTTCGTGGGCAATCGCCTTGGAGCGCGACTCCTGCTGGCGCTTTTCGATTTCTAGACGCTTTTCCTTCTGCTCGAGCCAGGAGGAATAGTTCCCCTTCCAGGGAATGCCCTCGCCGCGGTCAAGTTCAAGAATCCATTCGGCCGCGTTATCAAGAAAATAGCGGTCATGCGTTACGGCAACGACGGTCCCGGGGAAGCGGTGCAGGAACTGCTCAAGCCACTCCACGCTTTCAGCATCGAGGTGGTTTGTCGGTTCGTCAAGAAGCAGCATGTCGGGCTGCGACAAAAGCAATCGGCACAATGCCACACGGCGCTTTTCGCCGCCCGAGAGGTGCTTGATCACCGCGTCCCACGGGGGCAGACGCAGGGCGTCCGCGGCAATTTCCATTTGTGTCGATGCGTCCGTTCCAGCCGCCGAAATAATGGCTTCAAGTTTGGCCTGTTCGGCCGCAAGCGCGTCAAAGTCCGCATCGGGCTCGGCGTAAGCCGCATAGACTTCTTCAAGGCGCTTTTGCGCGGACATCACTTCGCCCATGCCCTCTTCGA